>Ga0164243_10000734_pt1 | contig 57293 bp, 51 predicted proteins | sample OricompcompostOP_FD_108781 | JGI IMG/M metagenome (GOLD analysis project Ga0164243, IMG submission 108781) | Organic Plus compost microbial communities from Emeryville, California, USA - Original compost - Organic plus compost (OP) | ecosystem: Engineered > Solid waste > Mixed feedstock >... | reverse complement strand
GTTGCAGTTGTAGCCACACTGGCCGCAATCCTGTTGCGCCGTGACCGCCATCATCCGGCGGCGCAGCGGCCGCCCTTCGGCGAGTTTCATTCGCTCGGTTATCGGAAGGGCAGGGTCGTGCCAAGGCGCTTCACCGTCATCGCCATCCCCGCTTTGCGGCATCAACGCGGCATTCTGATCCGGCGATAGTGCCGTGACGCCCGCACCATCCAGCGACACAAGACCGGCGAAAAATCCGTTCAGCCAGGCACGCTGCTCGTCAGAGAACGGCGCGGTCTCCGGAACGAGATTAACGATCGGCTGCGGTGACACGCTCGTCATTCCACCGCCTCCGCATTGAACATGCTCCTCAGCGCATCGACATCGTGCTTCTTTGCAAAGGCGATGAAGGTCTCGTCCGCCGATGCGCGATGAGCGAGATAGCCCTTCAGCATCCGCTCGACGAGCTTCGGCGCAGTATCCGCCTTGACGTCGCGATAAATCTCGCGCCCGATCGCGGCATCCGGGCCATAACCGCCGCCGACATGGATATGAAAGCCATCCACGGTGTCACCGTCGTCGTTGATGGCTACGCGCGCGCCTATCAGGCCAATATCGCCGATATAATGCTGGGCGCAAGAATTGTGGCATCCGGTGAGGTGGATGTTGATCGGGCTATCGAGCTGCACCCTCTCCTCGCACCAATGCGCGATTTCTTCCGCGCTCTCTTTCGTATGAGCTGCGGCGAAACGGCAGCCGGTGGCGCCGGTGCAGGCGACGAGTCCGGCGCGGATGGATGTCGCCTTTGTCGATAGACCCAGCGCTGCGATCTTTCCTTCCACCTCCGCAATACGCTCGGCCGGAACGCCGGAGATGAGCAGGTTCTGCCAGACTGTGAGGCGGATATCTCCATCGCCGGAATCATGCGCGACTTTGGCAATACCGCGCATCTGCTCGGCCGTCATTTTGCCGACCGGCAGCACGATGCCGACCCAATGCAGGCTCTCCTGCTTTTGCGGATGTACGCCAATATGGGCGAGACGATCGAAGGCCGGGCGCGCTGCAATCGCCTCGGCTGGCACGCGCAGCAGCGTGCGGCCAAGCTTGTCTTCCACTGCGTCGATAAATTTGTCGAACCCCCAGGCGTCGAGCACATATTTCAAGCGCGCCTTGTTGCGATTGGTCCGGTCGCCATGCTCGATGAAGACGCGCACGATCGCGTCGGCGATCGCTGTCGCGTCATCGGGTTTCAGAATGATTCCGGTATCGCGCGCGAAATCCTTGTGGCCGGTGATGCCGCCAAGCGCGAGGCGGAAATAGACACCAGGCTCAATGCCAAAACCGTCTTTCACCGCAACGGCTTGAAAGCCGATATCGTTGGTATCCTCCAGCACGGCAATCCTGCCGGCGCCGTCGAAAGCGACGTTGAACTTGCGCGGCAGGCCATACAGCGAGCGATCGTTGAGGATGTGGTGATGCCATTCACGCGCATAGGGCCGCGTGTCGAGCAGTTCCTGCGGGTCGATCCCGGCGGTCGGGGTGCCGGTGACGTTGCGGATATTGTCGGCGCCGGAGCCGCGCGCGCACAGGCCGATATCCTGTATCGTTTCCAGCACAATCGTCGCGTTCTTCGGTTCAATCTCACGGATCTGCAGATTGGCCCGTGTAGTGACATGCGAATACGGAGCGGCATATGTTTCGGCGATGTCAGCAAGCCCTGACAACTGCCAATGGGTGAGGATGCCATTGGCGATCCGCAGCCGGCACATATAGGAGGTCTGAGCAGGAGCGACGTAAAACAGACCGAAATAGCGCCAGCGGAAGTTGTCGGCTGGCTTGGGCGCTTCGTTCTTGTGCGCCTGCTCACGCAGCCTGCCATAGGCATCGAAGGGATGAAGCTCGCGCTTGAACTTCTCCTGATCGGCGAGCTTGCCGCCTGCCGCCACGATGCGATCCTGCGCCTTAAGGTGAATTGCATCAGGCCCCGTCGGTTCACCCGCTCCGCTCGTTCCACCGCGTGACTGACGCGCCGCAGAGAGGCCGGAGACGAAACCCTCAAGATAGCGCTTCTGGTCTTTCGTAAAATCGCCGGACATGTCAGGCCACCATGTCCAAGGCAGTCTCGCGCTCGGCCAAGGCGCGTCCGAATGCCAGCTCGTTGCGGAAAGGATCGATCGAAATGCCCGAGCGGATCAACTCGAGATACCAAAGTCCGTCGGCCGTATCGCCGACCAATACCGCCCCCACCAGGCGGTCATTGGCGATGACCAGCTTCTTGTAGATGCCGAGCTCGCGATCGCGCAGATAGATTTGCTCGGTGCCAGGGGCGCCCAGGAAATCGCCGGCGGAAAAGACGTTCACCCCGGTGACTTTCAGATTGGTCGCCGGAATGCTCCCGGCATAGGTAGCGCTTCCGCCGGATAGATTGTCGGCCAGCACCGCAGCCTGTTCATAGGCCGGCTCGACGAGGCCGACACAGCGGCCATCATATTCCGCACATTCGCCGATGGCGTAAATGCCGGCAACATCGGTTTGCATACGCTCGTTGACCAAAATGCCGCGATTGACCGATACACCGGCGGTGCGGGCGAGCGCGACATTCGGCGCGATGCCGGCGGCCATCACAACGATGTCGGCGGCAATCGAGCGGCCATCTTTCAGCTCGATCCGCGTCACATGGCGGTCGCCGACGAAGCGCGCTGTTTCTGCCTTCAGGATGACCTCGATGCCTTTGGCCTCGACTTGTGCCTTCAACATCGACGCTGCTTCGGCATCGAGCTGGCGCTCCATCAGCCGATCCATCAGATGGATCACCGTGACCTTAGCGCCAGCTTTGGCAAGACCGTAAGCTGCTTCGAGGCCCAGGAGCCCTCCGCCGATCACCACCGCATTGCTGGCGCGGTTACCCGCCTGCTTGAGCGTTTGCACATCCTTCATGTCTCGAAATGTCGTGACGCCCCGCAACTCGCGGCCAGGAATCGGCAGCACGATCGGCCGCGATCCTGTGGCCAGCACCAGCTTCGCATAAGGAATGGTCGCGCCGCTCTGGAGCTTGACGCGCTGGATCGTGTGATCGATCGCAATGGCGGTGTGTCCATAGAGCAAGGTCACGCCGCGATCGCGCCACCATGTCTTCGGCTTCAGTTCGACATCGCTCTGCGCGATGTCGTTCGCCAGCACCGATGACAGCAGCACGCGGTTATAGGCCAGCTGCGGCTCCTCGCCGATCACCGCGATGGCATAGCGGCCGAGCGCCCGTGTGGAAAGTTGCTCCACCAGCTTCGCCGCAGCCATGCCGTTGCCGATAATGACGAGTGGCTCGCTCATGACGTTACGCCGCCTCAACGAAACGGTGACGCTCATAGAGGAATTCAAGCACGCGCTGACGGCATTTGAGATAGGCCTGGTTGCCTGCCAGCTCGAGACGATTGCGCGGACGCGCCAGTGGCACATCGAGAATTTCGCCGATGCGCGCCGCTGGGCCATTTGTCATCATCACGATGCGATCCGACAACAGCACCGCTTCATCGACATCATGGGTGATCATCATCACGGTGTTACCGAGCTTCTGATGGATTGCCATCACCGAATCCTGCAGATGAGCCCGCGTCAAAGCATCGAGCGCGCCGAATGGCTCGTCGAGCAACAGCACCTTCGGCTCCATCGCCAGCGCACGGGCAATGCCCACGCGCTGCTTCATGCCGCCGGATATTTCACCGGGTCGTTTATCCTTCGCGTGCGTCATCTGCACGAGATCGAGATTGTGCAGCGTCCAGTCATGTCGTTCGGCTCTGGACTTGACGCCGGCAAACACCTTGTTCACCGCGAGGCTGACATTGTCGTAGACGGTGAGCCACGGCAGCAGCGAATGATTCTGGAACACCACCGCGCGATCCGGCCCCGGCTCGTTGACTTCGCGGTTTTCAAGAATAACGCCGCCCGTGGTGGCGTCGATCAAGCCGGCGACGATGTTCAGCAGCGTGGACTTGCCGCAGCCGGAATGGCCGATGATCGAGACATATTCGCCTTTATCAACGGTGAGATCGATGTCCTTGAGGACAATGGCTTCGTGCGATCCGCGCTTGAAGGTCTTCTCGATGCCCTGAATTTGCAGATAAGCATGTGTCATCGTGAGGTGCCTCAGTTTGCAGCGGTGCCGCGGGTGACGATGGTGGCGATCACTGCGACGATGCGATCGAGGATGAAGCCGACGATGCCGATGTAAGCGAGCGCAACGACGATGTCGGAGAGACGCGAGGAATTCCAGGCGTCCCAGATGAAAAATCCGATGCCGACGCCGCCGGTCAGCATTTCGGCGGCGACGATGGCGAGCCATGACAAGCCGATGCCGATGCGCAGGCCCGTAAAGATGTAGGGCGCCGCGGACGGGATCATGATCTTCCAGAAGAATTCGAGAGGGTTGAGCCGCAGCACCCGTGCGACATTCCGATAGTCCTGCGGAATGTTGCGAATGCCAACCGCGGTGTTGATGATGATCGGCCAGACCGAAGTGATGAAGATCACGAAAATCGCCGATGGTTGGCTGTCACGGAACGCTGCGAGCGAGATCGGCAGCCAGGCCAGCGGCGAGATGGTGCGCAGCACCTGGAAGATCGGATCGAGTCCGCGCATCGCCCAGACCGATTGGCCAATAATGGTGCCGAGCATGATGCCGATTACAGCGGCAAAGCCGTAACCCACCGCAACACGCTGCAGCGAAACCAGCACGCGCCAGCCAAGCCCGATGTCCTGCGGGCCGGCCACGAAGAACGGATCGACAATGAGATCGTAAGCTTCACTCCAGATCTTGGTCGGCGATGGCAGCGTCGCCCCCGGCTTGCTGCACAGGATCTGCCAGACCGTCAGCAGCAGGATGATCATCACCAGCGGCGGCAGGACGGCTGCAGCGGCATCGCGGAGCGCGGGCAAAAGCCTGCTGTGCACAAGGTTCGGCTTCGCTGGCGTGATGCGCAAAACGTCGGCGCCGGGCATTGCCGCCTTGACGCTTGGTTCGGTCTTGAGAACAGGCATGTTCATCTCGATGTCTCCGCGGAGGCAGGGTCGGAGCCGCGCAAGCGCGGCTCCGGTCGATCACACGTCAACGCGTTTGATGGAGAGGCTCTTGAGATAATCGCCGGGCTTGTCCGGATCGAAGACCTTGCCGTCGAAGAAGGTTTCCTTGCCGCGCGAGGGCGAGGCCGGAATGTCGGGAGCCGCGACCCCAAGCTGCTTGGCGGATTCGCGCCACAGATCCTCACGGTTGACCTTGTTGACGAGGGCGTTGATGTCTGTCGAAGGCTCGAACTTGCCCCAGCGGATGTCTTCGGTGACGAACCAGGCGTCGTGGCTCTTGAACGGATAGGACGCATGGTCCTGCCAGAACTTCATGAACTGTCTGGTGCCCTTCTCGACGCGGCCATTGCCGTAATTGATGTCGCCCCTGGCTCTGCCGATGATGTCGGCGACCGGCACGTTGAACCATTGCCGCTTGCCGACGATGGTCGACATTTCCTCCCGGTTTTCCGGCTTGTCGCACCATTGCTGTGCTTCCATCACCGCCATCAGCAGCGCTTTTGCAGCATTCGGATGTTTGTCGACCCAGGCGGCGCGCATGCCGAGCGCCTTTTCCGGATGCTTGCTCCAGATTTCACCGGTGCTGCAGGCTGTGAAGCCGATGCCCTGATTGACCAGCTGTTCGTTCCACGGCTCACCGACGCAGAAGGCGTCCATATTGCCGACCTTCATATTCGCCACCATCTGCGGCGGCGGCACGACGATGGTGGAAACATCCTTGTCCGGATCGATGCCGCCAGCGGCGAGCCAGTAACGGATCCAAAGATCATGGGTGCCGCCGGGGAAGGTCATCGCGACCTTCACCTCCTTGCCTGCGGCTTTCTTTTTCTCGAATGCCGCTTTCAGCGCCGAGGCGTCGGTCGTGACCTTGAGGTCCTTGTATTCATTGGCAACGGAGATCGCCTGCGCATCGAGATTAAGCCGCGCCAGGAGGTACATCGGCGTCGGCACATTGTTTTGCGTCACCTTGCCCGTGGAGATCAGATACGGCATCGGCGTCAGAATATGCGCGCCATCGATGCCATTGCTCTCCGAGCCGAGCACGATGTTGTCGCGCGTTGCGCCCCAGGATGCCTGTTTCGAGACTTCAACATCCGGCATGCCGTGTTTGGCGAAGAATCCCTTCTCCTTGGCGATCACCAGCGGCGAGGCATCCATCAATGCGATATAGCCGAGGATGGCCTTGGTGGTTTCAGGCACTGCGGCCTGAGCGATCGGCAGACCGAACGGAAATTGCGTCTTCACCGCAGCGAGCAAGGCTGCCGTGCCGGCCGTTCCTTTCAACAAGGCGCGACGGCTGATCGAGCATCTCCGTCGTTCGCTACCCACGTCTTTGACCATCGAAGTCCTCATGTCCTCTGGTTGGTCCCGGCACGGGTCCAGCTGGATCGCCAAATAAAAAAAGCCGCGGTCTTTCCGGTGCGCTCCTTGTGGAGCACTCCTTGAGACAGCGGCGTTGCTATGGTCGACCCGTCGTTGGATCGCTTTTGGCGCTCATCACGAGCGCTCTCGTCTCCTCCTATTCAAGCTTCATGCCAGTTTCGTTTTGGAGTGATTCAAACGCAAATTCAGGGCCTTATGCTTTTGACAAAAATTGCGATGCAGACTTGGCGCTGAAACTTCCCGCACGAGTTGCTGCTCAATTGTGCAACGCAGCACTAAGGGGCGGTCTATCGGCGACGGATTTTCCAGCCATCCAGATGAGCGGCAATGTTGTCCGGATCGAAGGCTGGGCCAGTGAAAGCCCCGACCCTGTCTGCCGGCTCCGATGCAGGCAAATCGGGCCCGCCGCCGATGATCTCATCATACAAATCCGGACGGAAGGTTGCTTTCGCCTCCGCCAATCCTTCGGCAGACATCAGCGCCTGCCCCCACCGCACCATCTGCGCATAGAGCCAGGCCGCTTGGGCCGGGTCCGGCCGGGCCGCACCTTCACGGCCGACCATGAGATACCGGTCGCTCGAACGATACGTACCATCCGGCGCAATCTTCAGCCGTCCGTCAAGCGTGCGGCGGATCACCTCCGGCGCGACGGCAATCCGCTCGGGCGATGACAGGATGCGGGCAACCTCGTCGCGATTGTTCTCGTCCTCGACGAATTCCGCTGCGCGCCCGGTTGCACGCACCAGCTTGCGAAAAACATCGGAATTGTCATCCGCCCACCCTTCGCGAACCGCCAACACTTTCTCGGTTGCGCGCTCGAGGATTTCCGAGACGAAATGCAGGATGTGGCCGATGCCAAGATCGACCGCGACCGAATTCCATGGCGCGCCGACGCAGAAGGCGTCGACATGCTTGTTGGCAAGGCTTTCCACCATGTAAGGCGGCGGCAATACGATCAGCCGTACGTCCTGATCGGGATCGACGCCACCCGCCGCCATCCAGAACCGAAGCTGATAATTATGCGTCGAATAGGGGAAGGTCATGCCAAAGGTAAGCTGTTCCTCGCCGCGCGCTTTTCGATCCATCACCACATGTGACAACGCGCGTGCGGATACCATGGGATCGGCCAGATCGCCGTTAGCCGCGTCCTTCAAGGCGCTGAAAAGCTCGGGCGATACCGTAATGGCGTTACCGTTGAGGCCAAGGCCGAAGGCGGTGATGATCGGCACCTTGACGTGCCCAAGCCCGAGGCGCGATGCAATCGCCACCGGCGCCAGCAAATGCGCCGCATCGAACAGGCCGATATTCAGCTTGTCGCGGACATTCGACCACGACACTTCCCGCACCAGTTCGACATCCAGCCCCTCGTTGGCGGTAAATCCCTTGTCGACCGCAACGATGAGCGCGGCGGCGTCCACAAGCGGAATGAAACCGATTCGCAATCGATGATCCGCCGTCATTTGAACATCTCCGCAGCGGTGATGACCGATTGCGCGATCTCCGCAATTTTCTTGTTTTCGTTCATGGCTGTCTTCCGCAGCAACGAATAGGCCTCTTCCTCATTGATCGCCTTGGCCTTCATCAGGATGCCCTTGGCGCGATCGATCACCTTGCGCTCCTCCAGGGCCGATTTCGTGCGATCCAGCTCATCCTGCAGACGCGCGAAAGCGTTGAAGCGCGAGATGCAGGTATCCAGAATATATTTGATGCGCTCCTTCTTGAGCCCATCAACGATGTAGGATGCTACACCGGCATCGACAGACGCCTGAATCGAAGCGGTGTCACTCTGGTCTACGAACATGGCGATTGGCCGCTTCACGATGCGGCTGACCTGAAACATCTGTTCGAGCACGTCGCGGCTGGGATTTTCCAGATCAATCAGGATCACGTCGGGATCGATTGCATAGATGCGCGCCAGAAGATTTGTCATCTCCGCGATCCGCGTGACCTCGGTGAAGCCGGCCTCGCGCAGGCCCTCCTCCAGGATGGCCGAGCGCACCGGGCTTTCATCTACGATGACAATTTTGACGTTCAGATCCATTCTGGCTTTCGATCGGCTGTCTGTCTGTCTGTCTAAAAATCCTTGATCAACGGTTGCTCGCGTATTTTGTCAGCAATGAAAAAAGCAAGCAGGAAACGGGCCACATTGGAAAGCCCGGCTCACCGACCCGCTCGACGGACCTCCGGGCGTATGACGAAATGAGGCAGGGCTGCGTGTCACCGACAGTCGCGTGTAGGCAAGTTCGATCTCTGTTCTTTTCCCGATGGGGCACCACGCGGTGCATTTGTGGCTTCTCACGCCGCGTCGAACAGTGCTGGCAGCGCTTTCGGCTTGAATAGTGTTTCCGACATCAATCCCTAGGTGCGATCTTCAGGGTCTTGACCAACATGTCGAGCGATGGGTTTCTAAGCACCCGCTCGATGCCGGATATATAAGTAGGGTCAATTTCAATTTCGAACGCCAAATCCTTTTGTGACTAGCCGAGCTCTCAATCGGCAGAGCGTTGACCTTCGCAATTTCAACATCGTCTCGATCACAGCCAAGGTCTTTGCTGCCGTGCAGCCTCCATGATCCCGAATGAAGGGTAACTCCTTCATAGAGACCTCGGCATTCGTCACACTCGGCGTTTGGCGAGAATACGGTATCTGAGCGCAACTGCCATCGCGACCATCATCATTGTGCCACCGAGCAGGAAGGCAAGCTGCATCCCCTCCGCGATGGCTCCCGCGCCCGCATGAATGAGATCATGGGTACCGACGCCGAATGCAAAGACGGCGCCCATGAAGGATGCGCCCGTGATCAGTCCGATATTGCGGGACAGGCTGAGCAGTCCCGATACGGTACCACGCAAGTGTCCGGGTACATCCGCCAGCGCATCCGTGTTGTTGGCGGCCTGAAAGAGCTGATAGCCAGGCGTCAATACAACAATGGAAAGGACATATCCGGCAACGCCTATCGTGTTCGGCAGGATCGCGAGCAGAAACGCCCCCACGACCAGGAGAGCAAGCCCCATGGCAAGGACGAGATCGCTTCCCCATGAATCGACGAACTGCCCGGATGGTACGCCGCTAACGATGGCAATAGCGGGACCGACTGCCATGACGAACCCGACCGATCTCTGCTCCAGGCCGAGGGCGAGAGCCAGATAAAATGGCCCAACGACCAGCGTCGTCATCATGACTGCGGCGACCAGCAGATTGACCAGGAGATTGGGCACGAGATTGCTGTTCAGTTTCAACCAATGACCGGCCAAAGAAGCCTTTCCGTTGGTCTGCTCATCTGGCGGCAACCTCAAAAACGCGAGAATCAAGGAGATGGCTGCCAGCGGGACCTGTACCCAGAATATTCCGCGCCACCCCGTCATCGGCATCAACAGCCCGCCAAACACCGGACCCAGCACCGTCCCCAGCGCAGACACTGTGCCGAGCAGACCCATGGCATGTCCCACGCGCGCCTCGCTCGCGGTTTGCCGCATCAGGGCCATGGAAAGCGTCATCAGGAAAGCTGCGCCGATGCCCTGAAGGAGCCTGGCGCCGATCAGGAGCGACAGATTTGTCGCCATACCGCATAGCAGGGAAGCAACGGTAAATAGTCCCAAGCCCGCCATGAGCATGGATCTTAGCCCAAACCTGTCGCCCAGCTGGCCGGCGACGACGACCGAGATTGTCATCGCCGCGAGATAGGCGACGACAACCATCTGAACCTGTGCGAATGGCGCGGAAAATGCCGTGACCAACGTTGGCAATGCGATGTTGGCGATGCTGGTTCCGAGCGAGGCTAGCAACATCGATAGCGCCAAGGTGATCGTTATACCCGACTGACCTTTCCCGGATGCGCGCGCAGCCGTCTGTTTCATAGCTTGCCTCTTGCCTCAATTTCGGATCGAGTGCAGGCTTGCCACTTCAAGTCGACTTGAGGTCAAGCATGAAGTTTCTGGATATCGGAGAGGTATCTGCGAAGAGCGGAGTCAAACCGTCAGCACTGCGCTACTACGAGGAGGCCGGGCTGATTTCCTCCGTTTCTCGGCATGGCCTGCGTCGGCAGTTTCCGCCCGAGGTGCTTTTGCAGCTCAAGCTCATTTCGATGGGTAAGTCGGCCGGGTTCTCGCTTGAGGAAATCGCCGGCATGTTCGGCCGGAACGGTTTGCCGGATCTGCCGCGCTCCCTTCTCCATCAGAAGGCCAACGAGATCGATCGGAAAATTCAGGAGCTGCGTGCTGTCCGTGACACGCTCCGTCATGTTGCCGACTGCCGCGCACCCTCGCATATGGAGTGCCCGACGTTTCGGAGACTCGTCAACGTGGTTGGGAAACGCAGTGGCCAGCGCAGGAACCAGCGAAAATCAAGCGGTGTTTGAACTGACAAAGGCCAGAATCCCGATCGTCTTTAGCCGGAGTCAATGTTTTGAGATAGGTCCTCATATTGCTGAGCAACGTGAAGTTCCAAGGCATCTCTCTGACGCCGATCGATACGGTCTCGGGCCAGAGCAGGTATCCCCTCTCCGATTGGAGCTAAACTCCTCGACGTGGGACAACAGCAACACGACCTCCGCGATGGACGAGGCGCACAGTCGTCATAGCTAATGCAGCTTCCGTCGCCTTATCGTCAAATCGCGACAGCTCTAGCCGCCGCGAAACCCCTTCTTCACGGGGTGCGAGGCCGCAGGGTCTGCGCGGAGGTACGAGTGCGGGAACTTGCGGCTCGCGCAGAACTCTCGATGCGTGTAGCTACCGCTCTCTCAGCCCAGCAACTCGCGATAGCTCATGCACCAAACTACCCAATATAAGACTGAAACAGTTCTTTCTCATCGTTGAAACGGCTTCGCTCGCCATGCGAGATGACCGTGCCTCCACGGATGATATAGACGTAACTGGCGACGCTCAGGGCGAGGTGGACATTCTGCTCCACCAGCAAAATTGACGTACCGGCTTCGTTTAGTCTTTTGATCGTCCGTCCAAGTTCGCTGACCACCATGGGCGCAAGTCCCATCGACGGCTCATCCAGCATGAGCAGTTTCGGACGCGACGTCAGTGCGCGCCCGATTGCCACCATCTGTTGCTGCCCGCCCGACAGCGTGCCGGCCCGCCTCTTGAGATGGGCGCGCAATTCCGGCAGATCCTCGAGCACCTTGGCTACACGTTCAGGAATCTCGCTGCGCGGGGCACATTTGATCGCGCCCAGTTCCAGATGCTCAGCCACCGACATGTCCGTGAACAGCTCGCGCCATTGCGGCACGAGCGCAACACCATGACGAAACACCTTGTGCGCCGGCTGGGATTGGATCGCTTCGCCCTGCAATCTGACAGTGCCACCCTGTGACGGAATGAGTCCCATGATCGCGCTGAGCGTCGTCGTCTTCCCAGCCCCGTTGCCGCCGAGCAATGCCACGACCTGCCCTTTTCCGACCTGCATTGTCAGGCCTTTGAGCACTTTATGCGCGCCATAACCCGCTTCCAGCCCGGAGACCTCAAGCATCGATCCGCTCTCCCAGATAGGCAGCCTGAACAACGGGATCGCTCGAGATGTCCGCCCCAGTGCCACTGGCGATCACCCGCCCGCGATCCAGCACCGTAATACGATCGCAAAGCTTGATGACCAGCGGAATGACATGCTCGACCAGCACGATGGAGACGTTCCAGTCGGCTGGCAGCTTGGCGACCATGTTGTCGAGCCGCTCGACCTGTGCCGGCGAAAGGCCCGCTGTCGGCTCATCCAGCATCAGAAGCTTCGGCCTTGCCACCAGCGCCCGTCCGATTTCCACATAACGCTGTTGCGCGATCGTGAGAGAATCCACCACGCGATCCCGCAGGTCGCTCATATCGAGATAGGACAAAACGTGATCAATCGCTGCGTCGGCGTCGATGTCCAGCTGAGGGTCCCGGCGGTGGCCAATGATGAACGACGTGATGGGGTCCCGCACCATCGTGTGGAGGCCGAACAGCAAGTTCTCATAGACGGTGAAGCTCTGCACGAGTTGCACCGTCTGAAACGTTCGGCGGATTCCTGCAGCCGCTCTCAGAGGCGCCTGCAGGGACGTGATATCCTCGCCGGCGAGAACGAAACTGCCTGACGTCGCAGGCGCCAGCCCCGAGACAGCGTTGAACAGCGTCGTCTTGCCGGCGCCGTTCGGGCCGATCAGACCATGGATTTCGCCCTGCCCTATGGCGAGCGTCACATTATCGACGGCGGTCAGACCGTCGAACTTGATCGTAAGGTTTTCGATCTTCAGCAGCGGAGTCATGAGCGCGTTGCCTTCTCTGGAGCGCGCCGACGCGCCGAGAACCAGCCGAACCGCGCCGGACTATATTGCTCGCGGGGCAGAATGCCTTTGTCGATCAGGAAGCCGGCAAGGCCGCGCGGCAGGAAGATCACAAAGACGATCAGCAGCAGACCATAGCCGATCTCCTGCAAAGCCTGGGCGTTGCGCAGAAGCTCCGGCAGCCAGGTCAGGATCGCGGCGCCGATAAATAGGCCCACCAGACTGGCCGCGCCGCCGACAATCACCATGCAGAATTGCAGGATGGTCTGGTAGAGGTTGAAGTTCTCAGGATTGATATAATGCTGCGTGAGAGAAAACAGCGATCCGCCGATACCGGCATAGAAAGCACTGATGGTGAAGGCGAAGACTTTGGTTCGCGCGACATTCACTCCGTTACATTGCGCAGCAATCTCGCTGTCGCGGATGGCAACGAATGCACGGCCGAGCCGTGACCGGATGATGCCCTGCGCCAAGAGTGTCATCAGGATGGTGACGACAAGGATGATCGCGAAAGTGTGAAAGTCGCTGCGAAATTCGATGCCAAAGAAGACTGGCGCTGGCACAATCACGCCGTCAGGCCCGCCCGTCAAGGATTTCCAGTGCTTAAGCACCCACTGCAGAATCTCCGAAAAGCCGACGGTCACCATCGCTAGATAGAGACCGCTCACGCGGATCGCTGGAATGCCGATGGCACAGCCGACAAGTGCGGCCGCGATACCGGCCGTCGGCATTGCGATGAGAAAAGGAACGTTTAGCTTCGTGACCAACAAGGCCGAGGTATAGGCACCGATCCCCATGAATGCGCCATGTGCGAAGGCGAACATCCCGGCGAATCCGAGGATCAGGTTCAGCCCTTGCGCAATGACGATGTAAGTCAGCATCAGGTTGATCAGATACTGGGTATACGCATCGGCAAAGAAAGACAGCACCAAGAGGGCTGCAAAAATCAGCAGGAATACGTTGTTGCGGAGGAAATGCATGACCTCAGACCCTCAGGGCCTGGCGCGAGCCGAACAGCCCTTGAGGACGGAACAGCAGCACGATGATGATGATGATGGGCGCGAAGATGTCGATCATCGAGGTTGCGAAATAGCGACCGAAGAAGATTTCGGCGATCCCCATCAATATGCCGCCAACGAGAACGCCGGACACACTGCCAAAGCCACCAAGGCAGGCGGCCGCAAAACCCTTCAGCAGCATGCGTGTGCCCATGTCCGGATGCACGAAGATCAGCGGCGCAGCCAGCATGCCCGCAATCCCGCCGCACACGGCCGCAAGGCCCCAGGTCGCTGAATAGACATGGCCGGTATTGATGCCGATCAGCTTCGCGCCAGTGATGTTCAACGATGTCGCGCGCATCGTCTTGCCGAGAGCCGTGCGCGCAAAGAAAAGGGAGATGGCAACCACCAGGACCAGCGTGACGGCAACGATCAGCAAGCGTTGGGTGGAGAGGTACAGGCCGCCGATTGATATTGTCTCGGTCATGAATGCCGGCGGCAGGTTACGAACGCTATCGCCCCAGGGAATGCGAGCCAGCCCCTTCAAAACGATCATGAGGCCCACGGTCGCCAGCACAATGGCCACCTGGTTCGATGCACGTCCGAGAGAACGATGCATGGAAATGGGCCGGATCGCGATCAGCTCAACAATGATACCGATGGCACCGGCCACCACGACCGCGAACAACAGCGACCAGCCATAGGGAAGGCCAAGCAGGACGTTGCCTGTATAGGCGGCGAAAGCGCCAGCCATGAACAGTTCGCCATGAGCGAAGTTCGGGATGCCTTGTGCGTTGTAGACCAGCACCAGTCCCAGGCCGACCAATCCATACAGGCATCCATTTGAGATGCCCACCGAGAGAAGGATCGCTATTTCCATCTAACCAGTCCGGTCCATGACGGCGACGCGCGAAAGAAGCCGGCAGCCATAAAAAAGCTGCCGGCTTCTTGCTATGATGAGAACGAGTTATTTCCAGCGATCGCCGAAAACGGCGATCTTGCCGTCGCGGACGCCCCAAACAGCGCCGGTCTTGCAGCCATCGTGGTCGCCGGCCGAGTAAGTCAGGCTGCAAGCCATCGGACCGCCATCCAGATTCTTGATGTCGACCATCGCCTTCAGGAACTTCTCGCGAGTCAGATCCTTGCCTGCACGCTTCAGCGCTTCAACAACCGCAAGGGCTCCGGACGTCCCGTAGAAGGCAGACGCCTGGACCTTGTCCTTCGGATAATACTTGCCCAGCATCTCAACCCACGGCGCCATTGCCGGCTCGGACAGCGGCGCCTTATAGACGGACACAACATAGGTGTTCTTGAGCGGCTCGATGCCACCGGCGCGATTGATCAGATCCTGCAGGTCGACAACGGTGGCACCCACCATCGGTACATTCAGGCCAAGTTTCGCAGCATCCTTGAGGAAAACAGCCGAGGGCGCCGGCCGGGCAACCATTACGACTGCGTCGGGATTGAGCGACTTCACCTTCAGAATCTGGGCGGTGGCGTCCGTCAGCTCGACCTCGATGGTTTCGAGGCCAGCCATCTCGATGCCGTGCTTCTTCAACCCCTCGGTCAATGTCCCATAGCGAGCGCTGGCGTGCTCATCGGAGTGACCAACGACCACAACCTTTTTGACCTTCGGCACGGTTGAGAGGAAATCCGCAATCACCGTGCCGTCATAGCTACCCGGAAGAAATGCGCGGAAAATGTAGTCGTTGGGCTTCTTCGTCACCAACTGGTCCATCGTCGCGACCAGCAGCATGGTCGGGACCTTGTCAGCGATCATCTGGTCCCGCACCGGCACCATTTCGCCGGAGCAGCTTCCACCATGCAGCATGAACACGTTGTCGCGGTGGACAAGTTTCTTCGCAGCAGCCAGCGCCAGCGGCGCCTGACACTGTGTATCCTCGACAACGACCTCAATCTTACGGCCGTTGATGCCGCCTTCCGCATTCACGGCGTCATAGACCATCTTCGCGCCATTGATGGTCGGCCAGCCCCAGGCGGCGGCTGGCCCGGTCAGCGATCCGATCATGCCGATCTTGATCGATGTATCGGTGACGCCCGGGTCCGCCGCGTGGACCGCAACCGGCGCGGCAAACAGAGACAAAAGCAAAGCCGTCGATGAGGTTGCTACAATTTTTGCCAGCGATTTCATCTCTACCCCCTGAAGTAAACTCTAACTCATTCGGCGAGACTTCTCCGGCCCGGCTCCCGATGCCTTGCACAGAGCTTCTAACGCGATCCCGCACCAATGACGTTCGCCCGTTGATATGCACCTGGCGTGACCACGCATCAGTGTCAGCACATCAGATCTGGGGATCCCGTCATCACCAAAAGTAGTTACAGCTTTTATGTTAATTTAATAACTGTCAAGTGACGCTTTGCGACGATAACAGGCACCCCATGCCCAATATCGTCGCGCAAATTTTGCTATCCTCAACGTTCATCAAGAAAGCGCTGCATCACATCGACAAAGTCCTCGAGATTATCCCAAGGGATCATATGCCCCGCGCTCACGCCTTCGGCGCGCCCGTTTGGAAGCAGCCGCACGACCTCTTCCGCCGCCTCCGCCGTCACGACCCGCGCCTGCGTGGCATAGATCAGCAGGGTTGAGCACCTGATCTTGGGGAAATCGGGAAAGACGTCCTCGTCGTGAAAATTCCGATGCGTCTCCGTGATCGCTTCAATGCTGCATGTCGGCAGCCATTCCAGCCGCAGCGCAATCTGCTCGTCCGTCCAGCGCGGCGTTGACGCCCTGAAGGCTTCTATACTTGCGCCGTTCGAGGCCGCTTCGTGCGCCGAAAGATATGAGGATAGCGGCGTTGGATATGGATCCCGGCCCGGACCGGATAACGGCGGATCGACGAGAATGAGCTTGCCCACAGCCTCCGGCGCTGTGGAAGCAAGACGCGCCGCAATTCGCGCTCCCATGGAATGGCCAATTACCACCGTATCCTTCAGCGATAGCGCCGTGATCATACCGAGGGCGTCAGACGCATAATCGTCGAGGGAATAGCCCAGTCCGGGCCGGTTTTCCGAAAGACCGCGACCGCGAATATCCGGCACGATCACGCGACGATGCGCCGCAAGACGCTCCGCAACGAAGGCCCAGGTGGCGGCTGGGCTGGTGATGCCGGGCAGAAGCAGAATCGGCGCGCCGGGCGCTGAACCATTGAAGTCGAGATAATGCAAACGAATGCCGTTCGCCATACAATGCGCGCTTCGCGGTTCAAGCATCGCCGTTTTTGCCTTTTGTTGATCGCTTGCGAGGGTGAGAGAGAGCTCAGTTCAGGACGCCGCCGCCATCCACGTAAATCTGTTGTGCGGTGATAAAGCCGCCTTCTTCACTGGCGAGCAGCGTAACAATGCCTTCGAGGTCGGCGGGCATGCCAACGCGCTTGATGAATTTGCTTTGCGCGCGAAGCTCCAGTTGCTCTCGCGTGAAGGCGCCGGTGTCGATTTGACCGGGATTCACCATGTTGACTGTAATGCCGTCCTTGCCGAGCTCTTTGGCCGCACAGCGCATCAGCCCGGTCAAGGCTGATTTCGACGCTGTATATTGAGTGATGTGCGCCAGCGCCTCGCCGATTGCGGCCGAGCCGATGAAAATGATGCGGCCTGACTTTTGCGCGATCAGATGCGGCGCAACGGCTGACGCACAATTGAATGCACCCTCGGTATTGACCGCAAAAGTATGCCGCCATTCATCGGTCGAAAGCTGCCAGAACGGCCCTGTGGTCAGGCTTTTCCAGACGCCTGCATTATTGACGAGAATGTCGATCCGACCGCAGAGTTCGATCGCTTTTTTCACCATGGCTTCCACGGATACGCGGCTCGCCACATCAACCGTCGCTGCGAAGCATTGGGCATTCGGGATGTCCCGTCGAATAGACTCAATAGCCTCCGACAAGTCCCCCTCATGAAGGTCCGCCAATACAACACGCGCACCAACCCGACAGAAACGCGATGCAAGTGACAGGCCAATGCCACGCGCAGCACCGGTGATGATCGCAACTTTGTTCGACAGATCCATGGCACCCCCCGCAAAGTGACTTTGACGCCGACGCTCCTGTTCGGCATCGCTTGACACTTGCCAATTAACATACAAAATGTACATTAATTTCTGCGGATAGCAATGAGCGAGCGATTGCGGAATTTGATTATCGTGAGGGATGCGGTCATCGCTGATCAGAATAAGAGCAGCGTCGCGCGGTTTTGCTTCTGCCAGAATCTGCAGGCGCAATCGGCTGGCAACGCGCAATCGTGCGACGGCATGCGGGCTTTTGTGCCCAAAACACATTGGCCGCATCTCGCAGATGCGAAGGCCGAGACTAAAATTTGTTCACGTGAACAATAAAACGTCGAAGTGAAAGGTGAGATATGGGCGTCGATAAGGATATGTTCGAGCTGTTTCGGAAAGAGCTCGAACTTTGCAAGGTCAAGCCCGGCGAGCGCATCGGCATCCTCTCAGAAGACCTTATTCGGCGCGATTACGCTGTCGCCTTCGCTGCCGCCGCAGAGGATCTCGGCGCCCTTCCTTTACACGTCAACATCAACAAGCGGCCGGGCAGCTTCTTTGGTCCCGGCAATTCGCTGCGCGGTCAGCAGGCGGCGATCGACGCCCTCAAGAATACCGATATGGTGATCGACCTGATCGGCCTTCTCTGGTCCAAAGAGCAGGACGAGATCACCAATGCCGGTCCGCGGATGCTTCTGGCGCTTGAACCGATGAGCGTGATGAGCAGGCTCAAGCCCTCTCCGGATTCGCGGCGGCGTGTTGAAGCTGCGCACAAGCTGATCGCCGGCGCGCGCGAATTGCGCGTGACCTCGCCGGGCGGCACCGATGTTACCTACAAGATCGGCAATCTCAGGACAGTGAGCCAATACGGCTATACAGACGAACCCGGTCGCTGGGATGCCTGGGCCGGCGCCTTCGTGTGGACCGGCGGCGATGAAGACGGAGTGGACGGCACCGTCGTTATCGATGCTGGCGATATGCTGCTCGATCCCATTCTTCGTTATGTCTCGGAGCCGATCACCCTGACAATCCGGAAAGGCTATATTACCGATATCGCCGGTGGCGGCGCCGAAGGTGCCATCATGCGCGACTTCATGAAGAGCTTCCGTGACCCCAAAGCTTACGGCGTGTCGCATATCGGCTGGGGCCTCGATGAAAATGCGCGCTGGACCTTCCTCGCGACAAGCCCAGATGCCTCACAGAGTCTGGGCGTCGATGGCCGCTGCTACTACGGCAATGTGCTGTTTTCGACCGGCCCCAATACCGAACTGGGCGGCACCAACAACACAGAGTGCCACCTCGACATTCCGCTCAAGAACTGTTCGCTTTTCCTCGACGGTCGTCAAATTCTGAAGGATGGCGAGATTCTCCCTGACGAGATGCGAGTGCCCGGCCGCTAGGGCCTTTAACCCGCGTGATCCAGGCCCTGCCGGGCATTCGCTTGAAGGAGAGTCCAGTGCCGCTTGTCCAAATCCAGCATCTGGCAGGTGCTTTCACCCGCGAGCAGCAAACCGATCTGATTCGCGACATCACCGAGGCCTTCGTCCGCGTGTCCGGCGAGGGCATCCGCAGCAATGTACTCGTCACAGTCAGCGAAATCGCCAGCGGCTTGTGGGCAACAGCTGGTGTGCCGCTGACGATCGAGGAGGTCGAGCGCAGGCGTCTCGAGCGACTGGCAGCGGCAAAGCAAGACTGAGCTTTCGATCATTCACTGCAGCGCTTTTCGGTCACCTGACAAGCCGCTGAAGATAAAGGCTTGTCTTGAATTCAGTTGACAGACACTAGACAGCAAAAGAACATACAGTTTGTAGCATTTCCGGCATGGCCTTCAATGGTCTCCGGCCTGAATCAGGATAGCGCCATGTCGCTCGACACTGCATCATTTCCGGTTCTCGAAGGTTTCGATCCTTTCGACCGCGAATTTTTGAGCAACCCTGTGCCGACGATCAAACGCGCACAGAAAGATGCGCCGGTATTCTACTATCCACCGCTGCGGATGTGGGTCGTCACCAAATATGATGACATCTGTCGCGCTGCGCGGGATTGGGAAACTTTCTCGTCCAAAGCGACCGGTTTTGTGCCGCCGCCCGCGCATCTGAAGGACAAGATTCCGGACGACTACATCGCCGACCACTTCATTTCGCTCGATCCGCCGGAGCATACCGCGGATCGCTCTGCGGTCGCGCGACAGTTTCTGCCGCGCGAACTGCAGAAGCAGGAGCAGAATATCCGCAGCATCGCCAACATGCTGATCGACCGGTTCATCGACAAGGGCTCCTGCGATTTCATGCAGGAATTCTGCTATCCTCTATCGCTCAATGTCATCATCGGCTTGCTGGGCGTTCCGCCGGAGCGTGCGGAAGATTATCGCATCTGGACGGAAGATCTATTCTCCGTGCTCACGCCAAAGAGCAAGGATGCTGTCACCAAGCCGATGAGCGAGGAAGAACGCCTGGAGCGCTGGACGCGCTTGGCGGAAAGCCAGGAATTCTTTGAGAACTTCGTGGCCGATCGCGCCCGCTGTCCCGTCGGCGACCTCACGAGCCAGATCCTCCAGGTCAAGGATGCTGCTGGAAACCAGGCGATGCCGACACCGCGTATCGTCCGGAAGATTCACGAACTGGTCGCGGCCGGCAACGATACGACGGCCAACCTCATGGGGCTCATGCTCATGTATATGGGCGAGCATCCGGAGCAGGACGCGGAAATTCGCGCGAATCCGAGCCTGCTGCCGAATGTCGTCGAGGAGACGCTGCGCCTGCGCGGCACCTCGCCCGGCCTCTTCCGTCTCACCACCAGGGATGTCGAGCTAGGCGGGACGATGATCCCTGAAGGGTCGCTGGTCTGGCTTCTCTTTATCGGTGGTGGCGTCGATGAAAACCATTTCCCGGACTCGGAAAAGTGGGACATCCACCGCCCGAATAGCAACAAGCATCTCGCCTTCGGTCACGGTCGCCATTCCTGCCTCGGCAATCCGCTTGCGCGCCTCGAAGCAAGGGTAGCTTTCGAGGAGCTTCTGAAACGCATTCCGGATATCCGCGTCTCTCCCGGCCAGACCGTCGAATATCTTCCGGTGATGACGGTGACCACCATCAATCACCTGCGCGCCGAATGGACACCGCCCGCCAAGTAAACCTGAAGCGATCACGAAGGACCGGCCTTTGCCCATAGCTGATACTGCATCGATCGGAAGTGCGTCGGCGAAACTTTCCTCAGCGGAAGGCGATCTCGACCTCATCATCGATGCAGTCGCTTTTGAAACGCCCGAGATCATTGTGCTGGATCTCGTCCCAGCGGATGGCGGGCTCCTGCCGCCCTGGACACCCGGCGCACATATCGATCTTGTGCTCGAATCCGGCCTGATCCGGCAATATTCCCTTTGCGGCGAAACGGATGACGATACGCGCTATCGTGTTGCGATCCTTCGCGAAACGGCAGGCCGTGGTGGCTCAGCCGAGATTCACGCCACCGCGCAAGCTGGCAAGACGATACGCATGCGCGGACCGCGCAATCACTTCCAGCTTGTCGACGCGCCGCGCTATCTGTTCGTTGCCGGGGGCATCGGCATCACGCCGATTCTGCCAATGATAAAGCATGCCGAAGTGACTAACCGTCCCTGGCATCTTGTTTATGGCGGACGCTCGCGATCTTCGATGGCGTTTCTGACCGAACTGGCCAAACGTCTCGGCGGCGAACTGACGCTCGTACCGCAGGATGAACTCGGATTCCCCGATCTCGATGGCGTAATCGGCCAGTTGGAGGATGGCACGGCCATTTTCGGTTGCGGCCCCGCAGCGATGCTCACAGCGCTGGAAGCCGTGGCCAATAACCATGGACGAGCAGCTTCACTTCATGTTGAGCGATTTACTGCCGACCCGAATTCTTTGCAGGCAGCAGGCGCCGCAGAGGACAGACCGTTCGAGGTCGAACTGCGCCAGTCCGGTCTGGTGCTGCATGTGCCCGCCGACCGCAAACTCGGCGATGTTCTGCAGGACGCAAATGTTCCGATCCCGTTTTCATGCCAGGAAGGCTATTGTGGCAGTTGCGAGACCCGGGTGCTGGAGGGCGTGCCGGATCATCGCGACACCATCCTGACTGACGCTGAAAGAAGCGTCGGCGACATCATGATGGTCTGCTGCGGTCGGTCGCTCACACCGCGTCTTGTTCTGGATCTTTAAAGGGAAAGACTTGAGGTAACCTGAAAGCGCGGGTCACTCGATCTTCCTAAAAACTGAACGTCTTCATCCTCTGGCCTTCGACTTGAGGCGTGTTTCGCCAGCGAAAGGGGGCGGGGGCACGGCATACATCGAGTTGCGCCCTCGATAGATTGCATAAAAAATAGCCAAAAATTCTTCGTTGTATGCAAGCCCTCCTGACTTATCTGGGCCCGCCATAACGCCATGCTGTCCCGCGTGGACGAATCCGCCGGGAGTTTCAGCGGCTTAGAGATTTTTCACGGTCGCAGACAAAGCTGGCACAAGCTTTGCGGAGGTCACATCGAAGCCGGCTGAACGCCACGGAGCTTACGATGAACCGCCGCGAATTTTTGAAATCGACGACCGCCATGGCCGCGACCACGGCTGTATCTGCGCCCGCCGTCATGTCTTCCGCCAACGCGCAGGCGCGTAATGAGACCCTGCTAGTTGTCCGCGAAGAAGGCCCGAACAATCTCGACATCCATGGCGTCGGCACCAATCGCCCAGGCTATGAAGTGTCCTGGAATTGCTACGATCGGTTGATGTCGCACGGCTCGAAAAAGTTGCCCGACGGCAGCGAAACCTATGACCGCGACAACTTCACGCCCGAACTGGCCGAGGAATGGACCAAGGGCGACATGTCGATAACATTCAAGCTGCGCAAGGACGCTACCTTCCATGACGGTACGCCGGTGACCGCCAAGGATGTCAAATGGTCGTTCGATCGCGCTGTGACCGTTGGTGGCTTTCCGACTTTCCAGATGAAAGCCGGCTCGCTGGAGAAGCCCGAGCAATTCGTGGTGGTTGACGATCACACCTTCCGCGTCGATTTTATCCGCAAGGACAAGCTCACCATCCCCGATCTGGCGACGGTGGTGCCCGGCGTCTACAATTCCGCGCTGATTAAAAAACACGCCACCGAAAAAGACCCGTGGGGTCTCGAATACACCAAGACCAACACGGCCGGCGGCGGCGCCTACAAGGTGACCCGCGCCCAGGCCGGCACGGAAGTCGTTTATGAGCGCCACGATAACTGGAAAAGCGGCAAGCTGCCCCAGATCAAGCGCGTCATCTGGCGCGTGGTGCCGTCGGCTGGTAACCGGCGCGCGTTGATCGAGCGCGGCGACGCCGATCTGTCCTTCGACATGCCGAACAAGGACTTTGCCGAGTTGAAACAGGCCGGCAAGTTGCAGATGGTGTCGTCGCCGGTTGGCAATGCCTGCTGGTATCTTGGCATGAACTGCAAGAATCCGCCTTTCAACAACGAGAAGGTGCGGCAGGCGGTAGCTTACGCCATTCCATACCAGAAGATCATGGATGTGGTGATGTATGGCGTCGGCAACCCGCTCTTTGGCGCCAAGTCCAACACTGTGTCCAACATCGATTGGCCGCAGCCGCATGGCTATTCGGCTGATCTGTCCAAAGCCAAGGCGCTGATGGCCGAAGCCGGCATGGCGAACGGATTCGAGACGACACTCTCCTTCAATGTCGGCGAAGGGGTGATCAGCGAACCGATGGCGATCCTGATTCAGGAAAACCTGGCCCAAATCGGCATCAAGGCGTCGATCAACAAGATCACCAGCGCGAACTTCCGCAACGAGTTGCTGAAGAAGGAACTGCCGATGATCATCAATGTCTTCGGCGGCTGGCTCGATTACCCGGAATATTTCTTCTTCTGGTGCTATCACGGCCAAAACGCCGTGTTCAACACCATGTCCTATCAGGACCTAGCCATGGATGCGCTGATCGACAGCTCGCGCAAGGCCGCGGCGGAGGGCGACACCGCAACCTACGACAAGGATGTGAAGGGCTTTATCGACAAGGCTTTCGTCGAAGTGCCGCGCATTCCGCTGGTGCAGCCCTATCTCAACGTGGCGATGCAGAAGAATGTGTCCGGCTATCAATACTGGTTCCACCGTCAGCTCGATTACCGAACACTGACAAAAGTCTGATCGCCACGCTTCCGGACTCATTCGATTGATGGGTCTAGATATCCAGATGTGCCGGTGTCGGCGTAAAGATGCGCCGTCCTGGCATCGCGACCGAAAGGAACGGGCAGGATGCTGAGGCAGATCGGAAAGCGTTTTGCACTCGCGATCCCGAGCGTCATCGGAGTGATTATCGTCACCTTTCTTCTGACTCGCGTGCTGCCGGGCGACACGGCAGCCTATTTCGCCGGGCCGGCAGCAACAGCGCAGGCGATCGAGGAGATACGGGCCTCGCTCGGTCTCGACAAACCGCTGCCCGAGCAATTTCTCCGCTACATCAAGGACCTCAGCACGGGCAATTTCGGCACCTCGCTGACCACCGGGCAGCCGGTATTGCGGGATATTGCCGAACGTCTGCCGGCGTCCGCCGAACTGACGCTGCTCGGGCTGCTTATCTCGATCCTGATCGCGGTGCCGCTCGGCATCATCGCCGCGGTCAGACAAGGCTCGCTCATCGATCACGCCTGCCGCATCGTCGCCACCGCAGGGGTGTCGCTGCCGGTATTCTTCACCGGATTGATACTGGTCTATGTCTTTTACTTTCGGCTCGGCTGGTCGCCGGCTCCGCTTGGACGGCTGGATATTTTCTATTCGGCGCCACCGCACGTCACCGGATTTTATCTGATCGACAGCCTGATTGCGGGCGAGTTCGAAACCTTCCGCGCAGCACTGGCACAACTCATCCTGCCGGCGGCAACACTGGCGATCTTCTCCCTGGCGCCGATCACCCGAATGACCCGCGCCTCCATGCTGGCGGTTCTGTCTTCCGACTTTGTGCGCACAGCGCGCGCGAGCGGTCTTTCGCCGCGTTCCGTCATCGTCACATATGCCTTCCGCAATGCCATGCTGCCTGTCATCACCACGCTTGGCATGGTGTTCTCGTTTCTGCTGGGCGCCAATGTGCTGGTCGAAAAGGTTTTTGCCTGGCCGGGCATCGGCTCCTACGCCATCGAAGCTTTGGTCGCCTCTGATTTTGCGCCGGTGCAGGGCTTCGTGCTGACGATGGCGATCCTGTACGTCCTGCTCAACCTGATGATCGACATGCTCTATGGCGTGATCGATCCGCGCGTGAGGCTTGAAGGATGAACCAGCGCCCCGCTCTGGAGACAGCCCATATCGCTGCGACCGAGATGGCCGCTGCTGCGGGGGCCGTACCGCCCGACGCCATCATCCCGGTATCCGCGCCGAAACAAACTTCGTTGCTGGCGCATGCGCGCTATGTGATTGCGGAAAACCCTGTCACCGGCATCGCATTCGGCCTGTTCGTGCTGATCGCCGTCTGCGCGATTTTCGGTCCGTGGATTGCCCCTTACGATCCTCTGGCCAGCAACACCACCTCTGCCTTGCAGCCACCGTCGGCCGAGCACTGGTTCGGCACCGATCAACTGGGCCGCGATATTCTCAGCCGCGTCATCGTGGCGGCGCGATTGGATATGGCGATCGCCGTGTCCTCGGTTGCGCTCGTCTTCGCGCTGGGTGGCTTGTCCGGCACGGCGGCAGGATTCTTCGGCGGCTGGACAGACCGCATCATCGGCCGCATCGCCGACACCATCATGGCGTTTCCATTATTCGTGCTGGCGATGGGCATCGTGGCCGCGCTTGGCAACACCGTCACCAACATCGTCATTGCCACAGCTATCATCAATTTCCCACTCTATGCGCGCGTTGCCCGCGCCGAAGCCAATGTGCGCCGCGATGCAGGCTTTGTGCAGGCCGCACGCCTGTCCGGCAACGGCGAATATCGCATCCTGCTGACGCAGATCTTGCCGAACATCATGCCGATCATGGTGGTGCAGATGTCGCTGACCATGGGCTATGCCATTCTCAATGCGGCGGGTCTGTCCTTCATCGGTCTCGGTGTGCGGCCGCCGACGCCGGAATGGGGCATCATGGTCGCCGAAGGCGCCGGTTTTATCATTTCCGGAGAATGGTGGATCGCCTTCTTCCCTGGCGCGGCATTGATGCTGGCGGTGTTCTGCTTCAACCTTCTCGGCGACGGATTGCGCGACATCGTCGATCCGCAGCGGCGCACGTGAGGATGCATCGATGACCCCCGCATTGCTCGATGTGCGCGATCTCACCGTCGAATTCATCACCCGGCGCGGCATCGTTCAGGCGGTGCAGCATGTCAATGTCCAGGTGGCCAAAGGCGAGACCGTCGGCATCGTCGGCGAATCCGGTTCGGGCAAATCCGTCACCTCTTATGCGGTGATGCGCATTCTCGACCGCGCCGGGAAGATCGCCGACGGCGCCATCACCTTCTCTGGCATGGATGTGCGCGACGCGCCGGAGAGCCAGATGCGCGACCTGCGCGGCCGCGAAATGTCCATGATCTTCCAGAATCCGCGCGCGGCCCTCAATCCGATCCGCAAGATCGGCCATCAGATCGAGGACGTCCTGCTGCAGCATGTGCAGGCGCAGCCCTCCGACAAAAAGGCAAAGGCGATCGAGGCGCTGAAAAGGGTTCGCATCGCACGGCCTGAAGAGCGTTATCACGCCTATCCCTTCGAACTCTCCGGCGGCATGTGTCAACGCGTGGTGATTGCTTTGGCGCTGGCCTGCCAGCCGCAGCTTCTGATCGCCGACGAGCCGACCACCGGTCTTGATGTGACGACACAGAAAGCGGTGATGGATCTCGTTGTCGAACTGACGCGCGAACGCGGCATGTCGACCATTCTCATCACTCACGATCTCGGACTTGCCGCTGCCTATTGCGACCGGGTGGTGGTGATGGAAAAGGGCAAGGTGGTTGAAACGGCGGCGTCGACGACGATCTTCAAGTCACCGCAGCATGCCTATACGCGCAAATTGATGCGGGCGACGCCGCGGCCGGGCGTATCATTGCGCGATCTGTTACCGGAAGACGCTGCGCCCTCGCCCGCGACGGTGCCGACGCCGCTTGCTGAAACCGCGGACAAGACGCCACTGCTGGTCGTCTCCAATCTGGTGAAGGAATATCCGCGTCAGGGCGCGACATCGACGCTGGCCAGCTTCTTTCGCAAGAAGGACCAGCTCCCGATCGCTGAGAATTTTCGGGCGGTCGACGGCATTTCCTTCACGATCAATCGTGGCGAGAGCGTCGGCCTGGTCGGCGAATCCGGGTGTGGTAAATCGACAACGTCGATGATGGTGATGCGCCTGCTCGATCCGACCTCCGGCATGGTCACCTTCGACGGCGAGGACATTGGCGCGATTCCGGCCAAGGAATTTGCCAAGTCGCCAATGCGCAAGCGGATCCAGATGGTGTTTCAGGATCCCACCGACTCGCTCAATCCGCGGTTCACGGCCGTGCGGGCGATCGCCGATCCGATCATGCGCATGAGCGAGATTAAGGGCCGCGACGCCGTTCGGGCCCGCTGCGAAGAACTGGCGCGGCAGGTCGGATTGCCGGTGGAGCTGCTTGACCGCTTCCCGCATCAATTGTCCGGTGGACAGAAAGCACGCGTCGGCATCGCCCGCGCTATCGCCTTGTCGCCCGAACTGGTGATCCTCGACGAACCGACCGCCGCGCTCGACGTCTCGGTGCAGGCCGTGGTGCTCAATCTGCTCGAAGACCTGAAGCACTCGCTCGGCATGAGCTATCTGTTCGTCTCACACGATCTCAATGTCGTCCGCCTGTTGTGCGACCGGGTGATCGTGATGCGCACCGGCAAAATCGTAGAGGAAGGGATGACGGAACAGGTAATGGATGCGCCGCAAACCAATTACACCAAGGAGCTTCTGTCCGCTATTCCCCATCCGCCGCTGTGAGGATTGCGCATGATAGACGTTACCGCCCTGGATGACTGGATCATTCGCTCCGCCGCACTGCTGAACCTGCCGCTCGACCCGGCTTGGCTACCGGCCGTTCGTCAGAATGTGGAGGTGACGTTACGGCTCGCCGCGCAAGTGGATGAATTTGCTTTGCCCGATGAGGCGGAGCCAGCGCCGGTTTATGGCGCCTGACATGAATGGGTTCGAAAACAAAAAGGGCTTTGAAATCGCCAAAGCCGTCTCAATTGGCGAAGTCTCGGCGCTGAGCGTCGTTGAAGCCGCGCTCGCCGTTATCGAGATGCGTAACCAGACGCTGAACGCCTTCACCGATGTCACGGCCGAGCGCGCTGTTGCGCGCGCCAGGGCGCTCGATGCCGATCGCGCAGCTGGCAAAATGCTCGGACCGCTGGCCGGTATACCCTTTGCTGTAAAAAATCTGTTCGACGTCGAAGGTCTGCCAACACGGGCAGGCTCGAAGATCAATCGCAACCGGCCTCCAGCGAAACATGACCAGCCCCTGATCGAAAAGCTGGAATCCGCCGGCGCCATTCTGGTCGGCGCGCTGAACATGGGCGAATATGCCTATGACTTCACCGGCGAGAACGTCCATGACGGTCCCTCGCGCAACCCGCATGAAGTCTCGCGCATGACCGGCGGCTCGTCCGGCGGGTCAGGGGCAGCGGTCGCCGGCGGCCTCGTGCCATTGGCGCTCGGCTCCGACACCAATGGTTCGATCCGCGTACCGGCATCGCTGTGCGGCATCTTCGGTTTGAAGCCGACCTATGGCCGCCTGTCGCGCGCGCGCAGCTTTCCGTTCGTCGGCAGCTTCGATCATCTCGGCCCATTCGCGCGCTGCACGCGCGATCTCGCGCTCGCCTATGACGCGATGCAGGGCCATGACCCCGAAGATCCTGTCAGCACGGCACGGCCGCTGGAAGCCGCATTCCCTCAATTGCCGCGCGGTCTCGATGGCTTGCGTGTCGCTGTCGCTGGGGGCTACTTCCGCAAGCAGGGCTTTCCGGAAGCGTATCAGGCCGTCGAGCATGTCACCAAAGCATTGAATATCAGCCGCGAGGTCGAACTGCCCGAAGTGTATCGCGCCCGCGCTGCGGCCTATGTCATAACGGCGACGGAGGGCGCAGCGTTGCACCTCGACCATCTGCGCGAACGCCCGAGTGATTTCGATCCGGCGGTGCGCGATCGCCTGATCGCCGGGGCGATGATTCCAGCGTCGCTGGTGGTGAAGGCGCAGAAGTTCCGCCGCTGGTATCGCGAGCAGGTACTGTCTTTGTTCAAGGATGTCGATGCCATCATCGCGCCGGCAACGCCCTGCACTGCGCCATCAATCGGCCAGCAGACCTTCACGCTCGACGGTGTGGAAATGCCAGTGCGCGCCAATCTTGGCATCTATACGCAGCCAATCTCGTTCATTGGCCTGCCGGTGGTCGCCGTACCCGTGCCGCTTCAGCCGTTGCCGATCGCCGTGCAGATCATTGCTGCGCCTTGGCGCGAGGACATCGCGCTGAGAATCGCTCACGCATTGGAGGAGCAGGGAACCGTGTCGGCATCCCGGCCATCATTCAATTAAACAAGCCCCGATGAACCTGCATTCCCGCGACATCCATGCCAACGACCGCGGTCGCCGGACCCTGGCGGAGGAGTTGCGGCTGCAGATCGCCGACGAGATTGTGCGAGGCCTTTTGAAGCCGGGCACTCTGCTTGATGAGACCGAGCTGGCGTCGCGCTTTGGCGTGTCGCGGACACCGGTGCGCGAGGCGTTGCGCCAGCTGGCGGCGAGCGGTTTGGTCGATGCCCGCGCGCACCGCACCGCCGTGGTGGCGCAGCCGGATGAAACCGATCTTTCCGGTATGTTCGAGGCCATGGGCGAGATCGAAGCTTTGTGTGCCGGGCTGGCGGCGGAGCGCATGAGCGCGATCGAGCGCCGCGATCTTGAGACTTTGCATCAGCAGTTGCGCCAATTGATCCAGATAGGCGATCCGCAGCGCCATCACGAGATTAACGAAGCCTTTCACGGCGCTATCTATGACGGCGCTCATAATGCCTATCTAGCCGAGGTCGCGCTCTTGACCCGCGCCCGCGTGCAGCCATTCCGCCGAGCGCAATTTCGCAATCTCGGCCGGTTGGCAAAATCTTATGTTGAGCACGACAAGGTCGTGGTGTCGGTGTTGCGTGGCGATCGAACGGGAGCGGCAGAGGCGATGCGCGCGCATATTCTCACCGTGCGCGAGGAATATGAGGCTTACGTGAAGTCGCTGTAATTACGCGCTAGCTTTTTCACTCTCGACGAACGCCCGCCAGCCGCGAAATTCGGAGATGTCGCGGGCATTAACAACGGCCTGTGCCTCGACCAGAAAACCCTGAACCTGTCGCCCGTCCGATAGACGAATGGTGCCGATTCCCAACGGCGCCGGGATTGACGCGACAAAACGCCCAAAGCTTTCGGAACTCATCGCCCAGATTTCCAGATCGATGGCTATGCCGTCGTCCGGCTTAACGCGCAGCATGCCGGGCTTGGCCGGCACGGTACCGCTCAAGGCGTAGAGGCGATAATCAGGCGCGGTCTGCGTTTGCTCGACAAAGCGCGCGTTGAGATCGCGCAATTCGCGATTGAGCGGCATTCCCGACAGATGCGCTCCGACAACGGCAATGGTGAATTCGCCGGGCCGTGCAGCGGCCGGAAGCTTCGGCAATAGCGCTGGCGTGATGCCGAGCGCGCCGAGCGGCAATTCGGTTTGCGCGTGGACCACCCGGCCGAGACTGGCGAGCGCTGCATCCTGACCGCCCGGTGCAAGAAACGTTACGCCATAAGGCGTGCCATCCGCGCCAAAGGAGATCGGCACGGCAAGGCCGCACAGATCGAGCAGATTGACGAAATTGGTGTAGGTGCCGAGGTTGCTGTTCAGTCGGATCGGATCGGCTTCAAGTTGCGCCACCGTGTAGGCGGCGGGCGCGGTTGGCACCATCAGCGCGTCAAAAGGCGCGATCAAGGCGCTACCGGCCCGCTTCAGTTCCGCGAGACGGTAGAAGGCGCGAAACGCTTCCACTGCCGTGGGTTTTGCGCCACCCAAGACAATATCGCGGGTGACCGGATGCGTGCCCTCGGAATGCTCCGCGATAAAGTCGCCGACCGCGGCGTAGCGCTCGGAGACCCAAGGGCCTTCGTAAAGCAGCCGCGCAGCTTCCAGCAGCGGAGCGATATCAATCTCGACAACCTGCGCACCCATATTCCGCATCAGCGCGATGGCGGCGAGAAATGACTTTTCACTTTGCTTGTCGCCGAAAAAGTGTCGGCCGCTTGCATCGGGCACCGCGATCCGCAATGCCGCCGGTGGCGTACCAAGCTCGCCAAGCGGGCGCCTTTGCGAATAAGGATCGCTCTCGTCCGGTCCCGCCATAACGTTAAGCGCGGCAAAGGCGTCGTCGCAATTCAGAGCGAAGACCGAGACGCAATCGAGCGTGCGGCAGGCCGGCAGGACGCCGGTAGTCGGGACGAGACCGAGGCTCGGTTTCAAGCCGACAATATTATTGAGTCCGGCCGGCACCCGGCCGGAGCCAGCCGTATCGGTGCCGAGCGCAATCGGGACAAGACCAGCGGCGACTGCGACTGCCGATCCCGAGCTCGATCCACCCGGAATGAGATCGGGATTGAAGGGGTTGCGCGGCACGCCGTAAGGCGAGCGAACACCGACCAGGCCCGTGGCGAACTGATCGAGATTGGTCTTGCCAATGACAATCGCGCCAGCCGCCCGCAGGCGAGCGACCGCGGAGGCGTCGGCGGCCGGCCGGTAGGAGAAGGCCGGACAAGCGGCGGTGGTGGGGAGCCCTGCCACATCGATATTGTCCTTGACCGCCACCGGTATCCCGAACAGCGGTTTCTCATCCGCGCCGGCAGCCATCAGATCGCGCGCTTCCGCGACCGCGTCGCCCTCATCCCGCAAGGTGATGAAGAGGGACGGATCGGCATAAACGCGGATGCGCTCGTAGCTCCGCCGGATTGTCTGTTCGGGTGTGACTGCGCCGGATCGATGCGCTGCCAGGATATCGCTGACGGTCTCGTTCATAGGTCTATTGAGATGATGACCAGGCCGCGCACCTTAGGCGGGCCTTGGCCGATGCGCAAATCGGCCTTTCGCGGGGTATCGCTTGGTCATCGCTGCCATGCGACCGCCACCAACTCCGATACGTGGCTCCATACCTTCATTAATTTTTGAGATAGCAGCGGCTGGATCCTCGGCAATGGATGCGCCAACACGTCTTTATCGGACGCTCTCATCTGCCCGGACGTCCTTGAACCATTCGCGGGCGGCTTCACGCGCGTTCTGGACGTGTTGTTGCGCTATTTTCCGGGCCGCCTTCGGATCCCGATCCTTGATCGCCAGATAGAGAGCGTTCATCTCTTCATAACTGGCCTTGGTGCGCCCCGGGAGAGACATTGATCGAGCCCGGAGAAAATTGATCCTTGCATGCAGGCCATTCAGTGTCTGCTCAATCATCTGATTGCCGCAGTTGCGCATCATCACCTCATAAAAGGCTGTCGCACATTTCAGCTTGTCGGCGGCGTTATCTGTCTTAACAACGCGACGAAGCGTTTGAATTGTTGCCGCCAACGATTCGACATCGTCTTCGCTGATCGTGGCGGCGCATCGCGCCGCCGCCTCTCCCTCAAGCAGCGCACGCAGATCGTAAATGTCTTCCGCTTCCTTCCAGGACAGCACAGGGATTTGCGGGCCACGGTTGGGGACGAAGTCGATCAAGCGCTCGGACTGCAGGCTTCGCAAGGCTTCGCGGAGCGACGCACGGCTAACGCCGAGTTGCTCACAAAGAGATGTTTCCACCAGCCTGTCGCCCGGTTGAAACACGCCAGCCAGGATCGCGTCCTTGAGCTTCTCGAATGTGCCTTGTTGAACAGTTTTGCGGCTGACGCGCAGGTCCATCTTCGTATCGTCTCGGTTGTGAATTCGCGCCGGCCGTGGATGCGACGCGGCCGAATGTCGAGTCAACCACACGTATAGCAACGCCAACCGCGCATGGGGACTAAATTTCTTGCGTCAGCCGAAAATATGTGCAGCATATATACATAACGTCCGATTGTCGGACAATAATGAAGAAGTTGGGCACTGCGGTTAAGGCACTGACTTCGTTGAGGAAACGACCGAAATCTTCGCCTCGCATGGCATTGGCATGCGCCTTGCTGTGGTGTGGATAGTAGAGGGATAAACCGACATGCTGAGAACCGTGCCTGCATCGGATGTGCTGCTGATCCAAGAGCACGTCATCGATACGCGACGTATCGCATTAAACGTTCGCGAGGTTGGATCCGGGCCTGTCGCCATTTTTCTCCACGGCATCACGGCCGTAGGCGCTGTCTGGGATCCAATCCTGCAATGCGTCGGGTCGACTTTTCGTGCCATTGCGGTTGATCAGCGCGGACACGGACGTAGCGCCAAGCCTGACGATGACTATTCGGCGGACGCCTTTGCCAAAGACGTCGCGGCGCTGATCGAGACCCTGGATTGTGGACCGGCTGTGGTTGTCGGACACTCGCTGGGAGCGCGCAACGCAGTCGTGACTGCTGTACAGCGGCCCGACCTTGTGCGGTCGGTGGTTGCGATCGATTTCACCCCCTACATTGAAGACGAAGTATTTGAAGCGCTCGAAGCGCGGGTCAACGGGGGTGATCGTCCCTTCAGCTCGATTGCTGAGATCGAAGCCTATCTGCAGAACCGCTACGTCAATTTGCCGGCTGATGCCGTCCGCCGCCGGGCACAGCATGCTTATTATCGGGTAGGCGATCAGTTTCGCCCACTTGCCTCCGCCTCGGCAATGACCGCAACGGCGAAAGGCCTCCGTGAAGAACTGGTTTCGGCTTTTGCAGCAGTTACGGTACCGACGCAGCTCGTTAGGGGGCGAGAGAGCAAACTGGTGTCGGCGGCAGCTTGGGAGCAGACAAAGAGACTGCGGCCTGATCTCGCGGCCATCGAGATCCCGAACGCCGATCATTACGTTCCAGAAGAGGCGCCCGCTGCGATCGCCGCCACGGTTTTGACGGCAGGAGCGGCCTAACCATGGCCGCCGCCGCCACTCCTCACGATGCCGTCAGGGGATCGGGTGCGCACGCGCACATCATTACATCGCCCGACGTGAGGGCTGGGCTCGGTCATCGTGACCGAGGAGGGGCCCTACCGCACATGATCAATCACAAGATCGCGCGCAAATATGCGAGAGGCTTAGGTGGCTTTGCAATTTGCATCATCTGCTGGGAGGTCGTTCGCGCTCTCCATCTAATTGATCCGCGTGACCTACCGTCAGTCCTTGTAATCGTTCAGACGGCTTTTCGAGAGTTGCTCAACGGTTCTTTGGCGCTGGCCGCCCTCACGAGTCTTCTCTCATGGGCGCCGGGATTGTTGATTGCCGCGCTTGTCGGGACAGCATCAGGCATCAGTCTCGCGATGTTTCCCAATCTCGAAATTGCATCACGTCCGATCCTGGAATTTCTGCGACCTATCCCGTCCGTGGCACTCATTCCCATCGCACTCCTGACGTTGGGAGTCGGCATCGAGATGCAACTGACGATGATTGCCTTTGCCAGCGTCTGGCCCATCGTGTTCAGCGTGAAGGCCGGCGTCGAAGGAGTCGACCCGCGTTTCCATGAAACCGGACGAATCCTCGGGGTGAGCAAGATCGCGCGCGTCCGTCGGATCGTCATCCCCAGCATGCTCCCATCTTTGGCAACCGGCGTTCGTACGGCATCTGCCATTGCTCTCGTGTTGACGATCACAGTGGAGATGCTCACCGGGCGTCCTGGCATCGGCCGCTATATCGACGAGGCGCGCCTTAACGGTCTTGTCGCGGAGATGTGGGCGGCGATCCTCGTCACTGGCATCGTCGGCTATTTCGTGAATGGAGCGATGCTGACGACAGAGCGCCACCTCCTGCCGTGGAGCGCCGAAAACCGTGACCGTTAGCCCACAGAGAATTCGCGCCTTATCACTGCAGCTCCTGCTGCTCGGCGGATTGCTGATAACATGGCAATGGGCCTCGATCACGTTCCCCAGCCCGACGATGCCCCCCCTGCAGGCGATCTGGCAGGCTTACTGGCGGCTTGTGCAGGGCGACCTGTTGCACACTGCAGTCCTGCCGAGTCTGTATCGACTGCTCGTCGGTTTCCTGATCGCTGCACTCGCAGGCAGCATTATTGGGTTGGCAATTGGTTGCTCGCGCGTGCTCGATGACTGGTCACGCCCGGTGCTCGAATATCTCAGATACATCCCGGCGATCGCCATTCTGCCGCCAGCACTGCTCATTCTCGGTCCGACCGACACGATGCGTATCTTCGTGATCGCGTTTGGATGCATTTTTCCTGTCTTGCTTGCCGCAATTGACGGCGCCAGACGCGTCGAGCCGACGTTTCTCGAAACAGCGCGGATCAATGGTCTAGGGCCGGTTGCGCGCGTTCGTCGTGTCGTCCTTTTCGCGGCAATGCCCTCGCTATTTGCGGGCCTGCGCATCGCGCTCGGTCTCGGCCTTATCATGATGGTTATTTCGGAGCTCATCGCGGCCGATAACGGCATCGGCTTTTTCATCCTCCGCAGCCAGCGCTTGTTCCAGAGCGCCGGAGTGTATGCCGGCGTGCTGATGATCGGAACCATAGGCTGGCTTCTCACAGCGGGCTTGCTCGTGTTGGAGAAGAAGGCCCTTCACTGGCACCGCGGCTGGCGCGGTCTCTTGTCCGAATAGGAATGTGCAAGATGATCCAGAACACGAATGGTGCAATCCTCGCGGTCGAAAACATCTCGCGGACCTATTCCGGCGCGGAGATGCCTATCCTTGAGGGGCTCACTTTCCAGCAGAATCCGGGAGAATTCGTCGCCATCGTTGGCCCCTCCGGATGCGGTAAGACGACCCTGCTGCGCTGTTGCGCCGCCCTCATGCAGCCCGATGCCGGGAGCGTCCTACATGCCGGTCAGAAGTTGAGTGACCCACCGGCATGGCTGTCTATCGTATTCCAGGATTACAACCGCAGCCTTTTTCCATGGCTTTCAGTCAAGCAAAATGTCGGTTTCGGCCTGTCACATGTCGGCAAACGCGAGCGTGATGAACGTGTTGCCGCTGCCTTGGCCGCTGTGCGCCTCGATCACGCCGCCGACCTCTATCCCTGGCAATTGTCCCGCGGCATGCAGCAACGTTGCGCCCTCGCGCGCTCGATCGTCGTCAGGCCAAAGTTGCTTCTGCTGGACGAACCCTTTGCATCGGTCGACGCGCAGACGCGGTTCGACCTGCAGGATCTTGTTATGGAAATCTGCCGGGAAATGTCGCTTTCGACGCTGCTTGTCACCCATGACATGGACGAAGCCGTGTTCATGGCGGACAAGGTGGTCGTGTTGTCGACCAAGCCGGCAAGGGTCATCGAACAAGTTGCGATCGATATCCCTTATCCCCGCGATCAGCTGACCACCAAAGAGTCTTCCGAATTCCTGAGGCTACGGCACCAGGTTTACACGCTGGTGCGCCAGCAGGTCCGTCATTGACATCGGTCTTTAATCTGGAGGTTATTATGTCTCTGAAAGCATTTGTCGCCGGTCTCGCATTGCTTGGGGCCGCGTTGTCCATCGCACCAGCGCATACCGCTAGCGCCCAGGATGCAGCCGTGACAAAATTGCGTGTCGGCTACATTCCGATCGGGGTCTACTCGTATTTCTGGCGTGCACGTGATGCTGGATATTTCAAGGACGAGAACCTCGAAGTCGAACTTGTTCCGATGGCGGGGGGCGGACAGATCATCCCCGCGCTGCAGTCAGGTTCGCTGCAGTTCGGGATTTCTGATGCGCTGGGTGTGTTGAATGCACGCAACGGCGGTATCCCGGCCACTTACGTTTCTTTCAATTTTTCTCAGGCAGCAGCAGACCCCGTTCATGCTGTGCTAACGACCGATCCCAACATCAAAACGCCGGCCGATTTGAAGGGGAAATCCGTCGCGACCAATCTCAGCTACAATACGGATTGGACCATGATGCGCGCCTGGCTGCGCAAGAACGACGTCGACCTGAGGTCGATCACATTCCGCGAGGTCCCCTTCCCCGACATGCTGTCGGCGTTACGCAACAATACGGTATCGGCTGTTGGCGCAAGCGAGCCCTTCATCACCATCGGCAAGGAGCAAGGCGCGCGGGTGCTTGGCTATTACTTCACCGATGTTCAGAGCCCGGTTGTTTTGTCGGGAATCGTTGCTCTCACGCCCTACATCGAGAAGAACAAGGATGTCGTTAAACGTTTCGTGCGTGCGGTCAACCGCGCTATCGACGACTACAATGCCGATCCCATGATCGCGCGCAAGACGATCGCCGCCAACACGAAGATTCCCCCTTCCGTTGTGGAGAAGATGGGCCTTGGCAAGTGGCAGGCCAGCGTTCCGGCAGAGCAGATGCAGTTCTGGGTGGATGCCGCCAAGAAGGAGGGCATCATCAGCAACGAGGCCGACCTCAAAAGCTTGATCTGGCAAGACAAGTAACCGACGCCATGCGTGAAGCGCGCATTTTTATTCCTAATCCCGGTGATGATGAATGACTAACGTAAACAAGCACAGTGGCAAAACGCGCCATGCAGAAATTGCCGGTGCCGGCTTTGCCGGCCTGACAGCGGCGATCGCACTTAGGCAGCGCGGGTGGAGCGTTCAGTTGCATGAGAAGGGATCGGAGCTCCGCGCATTCGGCGCCGGTATCTACCTTTGGCACAACGGACTGCGCGTTCTGGAAGGCCTTGGTATCCTCGAGGATGTCCTCAACGGAACCCATACGCCGCCGACTTACGAGACCTGGCTTCACAACAAGAGTGTCTCGCGCGAGACATTCAACGGTCTGCCTTGGCGCATTATGACACGACAGCATCTGCACAATACGTTGGTCAACAAGGCGCGCGCAGAAGGTGTCGAGATTTCGGTCAATTCCGAAGTGGTGAAAGCAGACCCGTCCGGACAAGTAACGCTGGCTTCGGGAGAGGTCAGGCAAGCCGATCTCGTCGTCGGCGCAGACGGCGTCGGATCTAAAGTGCGCGATTCGATTGGGTTTGAACAGGACCGCTGGATTTCGACCGACGGTCTTATTCGGCTGATCGTTCCTCGCAAGAAAAAGGAGCTTGGCCATGGCGAATGGGACAACACCATCGACATGTGGAATTTCTGGCCCCGCGTGCAGCGCATTCTCTATTCGCCTTGCAATGACGAGGAGCTTTATCTCGGCTTGATGGCGCCGGCCGCCGATCCGAATGGGTCGCGCGTTCCGATCCATCTTGATTGCTGGGTGGAGATGTTTCCATTCCTCGAGCCGGTTCTCGTGGAAGCCGCGAAGCTCCAGACCGCGCGCTATGACCGATATGAGACCACCAAGCTGGATGTCTGGACAAAGGGCAAAGTCGCCTTGGTCGGCGACGCCGCACACGCGATGTGCCCGGCGCTCGCGCAAGGCGCCGGCTGCGCGATGGTCAATGCCTATAGTCTTGCAATGGAGCTCGACGAGACTTCCGATCTCGACGAAGCTTTGCCATCGTGGGAGAAGCGCATTCGTCCGATTACCGATCGGTGCCAGGCGATCTCCGGCGAATATGCCGCAAACCGGTCGCTGTCGAAAGGCAACATGTTCACGCCCCAGGCTCTGGAGGCGGCGCGGTACGACCCGACAAGGCGCGTCTATTCGTGGTGAGCTTGCCAGTCAGCCGCTGATCTCATTCCACCCGGACGACCATGATCTTTGTCTGCAGCAAAGCAGATGGATTTGGGCGTTCATAACAAGGAGCGCAAAGTGCCCCTCAATATCAAAGACCTCAAAATTGCAAGTCCTGACTTCGAACCGCTCGGTTTGATGGATGACCGGCATGCGGGCGACAAGGGTAACGTTATCCCTCGGCTGGTGATTTCCGGCGTCCCGTCCGGAACGGTCGAACTCGCGGTCATCTGCCACGACCCTGATGCGCCGTTGGCGCATGGTTTTACGCACTGGACGGTTTATAACATTCCGCCGTCAGTCACAGATCTTCACGGCGCACAGGACCGTTACAAAATCGGCCCCAATGGGGCGGGCCAGAACAGCTATTACGGACCCCAACCTCCTGCAGGACACGGCCTGCACCATTATTATTTCTGGGTTTATGCACTCGATACAAAGGTGGAAGGCACGCCAACCCGCGAGCAATTCCTTGAAAATTACGCTGCACACATCATCGAACAGGCCCGTGTGGTAGGCACCTACAAGAACTGACGCGATCAGCGGCGGTCATATCGTATCGCTTCATTTGATTCGACCGAATCAGCATTCGGAATGCTGCGGCTTTTCAGGCCGCGACTTATTTCCATGCGAACAGCAAGTCGACCTCACAATAAAATGGAGGCGGAGTGCACAAGCACGCCGCCTCTCTCATTTCCAAAACCAAAACATCCGCGAGACCTAGCGTATAAGGTTTCGGAACCGCGGTGGTAGGCTCGCAATGGGAACTGGCTGGCAACGCGAAGGACCCGCAACGGGAGGTCTCACGTCCGGCACGTGAAAGTGCAGATTATGCTCATTCAGCAGCTGCCCGCCCGCTGAGGACTTCGCCTCGCTATAAACGCTGGCGTATTCAAGGCCCGGCGAAAAGCTTCGTTATGATCGCGGACGCCGGCCAGGAACAACGGTGGCGATTGCTCTTCACCGTGAGGAGGCAACACTACGGCGTGAGATCTGCAAAGCCGGCTCGAGCGAGAGAGGCGGAGTATCGCAGCCATAGAGCAGAAAGCCTGTTTCACCAGCGCAACCCTGTTCCGCCAACATCCATTCCGATGCAGCGGGAGCGACTTTAGGATGATAGCTCAAGAGTTTCCCCGAGTTCCGAACCACCTCGGCCGCAAGACGTTTCGCGCGGATACTATTGAATCGGCGCAATGATCCGCCCACTACTACTATTAACCAGCTCGTGACATCACCGATAGATGCGGGTCTTTGACGACTGATTTTTTTCAAACCAGACGAACGTCCGCTTCAATTCCACGAGAAACGCACTGCAGGCGGGAGAAATCATCGCAGACGGGTTGTGGCAGATATAGAGCTGACGTGACCAGGCCGTTGCCGGGACCTCGATCCGCACAAGCTTCCCCTGAGCGAGCTGTGACTCGACAAGGACCTGAGGAACCCAGGTCAGATAATGCCCATCCTGCAGGAGTGCGGTCATGCAAATGGCTGACGTTGTTTCAATATCCGCAACGGGCGGATCGATGCCAGCACTGGTGAATTCCAGGTCAAAGCGCTGCCGCACAGGCTCACCGATCGTTGGGAGCACCCAATTGTGTTTCGACAACTCCTCCAAGGTACTGCGCTTCTTCGATGCCAGAGGATGCTTACGCCCCGCAACGACGACAAGATTGTCCCTCATGACGGGAAGACAGACAATATTCTCGTTCTGAATCGATTGCGTTTGCGAAACGATGGCGATATCGATCTTTGCGGCACGTAATGCACCCAGAAGATCGTCTACCAACCCCTCGAGAACGTTGATGCGAACTTTTCGATGCGCTGCTGTGAACGCTTCTATCGCATGTGGCAGCACCGTCGCTACAATGCTTGGCCCCGCGCCAACCCTGACATGCCCGCGGTGAATTCCTCGCAACGCAGCGATATCATCGTTCGCACGTCCAACCTGCGCAAAAATTGACCGCGCGTGAGCGGCCAATGATTCTCCAAAAACAGTCAGGACGATTCCGTACGCACTTCTCTCGACCAGCTGAACAGCCATCGCCCGCTCCAGCCATTGCAGGCTCTTGCTGAGCGCAGGCTGCGACATACCGAGGCTTTGCGCTGCGCGCGATATGCTGCCGTGTTCGGCGATGGAGAGAAAATGATGCAGGCGCTGCACGTTTTTCGTCAGCACGTCCTTCTCTCCTCGGGAACCCGGTTCTTTCATGCGGGATCGAAATAGTCTTCGGGTTTGATGTTCTGTATTCCGGGAAACTGGCGCCGCGTAAAGACATCGCGCATGGCAAAGGGCGCAGTAGCGTCAATCCCGAGCTTTCCACGATGCGCCGCCCGCACATCGGCTCGCTGGAAGCTTGCAAGCCGCGGTATCATCATTGCGCCTGTTTCCGGCGTATGGCGTGTGTGGATCGCCCACAGCACCTCGTCAGCATCATGCGGGTTCACGTCGGCGTCCACCACGACCACAATTTTCATCCACGGATGAGCGTTCATAGCCGCGAGCATAACAGCCCGCGCCTGATCGTCATTTTCCTTCCTGATGCTCACCACGCAGCCGAAAATGTGCCCCGGCGTTGCAATATCAACGATTTCGGCAAGGCGGGAAACCTGCTTATGGACTTCAACCTGCAGCGGCACACCCAACAGAACGCCGTCTTCCGTACCGCCAGCCAGGATGACATGATAGATGGCATCCCGGCGACGCGTGATTGCTGTCACCCGCATCACATGATTGGGCGCGATTTCGGCATACGCATCCGTGAACTCCCCGAACGGCCCCTCATCCTCGCGAATGCCCGGAAGCACCTCCCCTTCAACAATGAACTCTGCATCCGCCGGCACAAGCAATGGGACAGTCTTGGCCCGCGTCACACGCAGCGGAGACTTCTGCCAGGCGCCGGCAGCGCTGTATTCGTCGGCCTCGAGCGGTATCTTGGACGCCGCGCTCAACATCAGAGAGGGAGGCGCTCCGATCGCAACGGCCACTGGAAGCGGCGCTTTATTCCCCTCCGCGATCGCCTGATACTGACCCAGATGCTGAGGGGCCATCATCCGAATTCGCGCGTGATCGCCATTGACGAGTTGAATGCGATTCCACGATGCGTTGTAAACGCCGGTCACCGGGTGCGTGCTGATACAAACGCCGGCACTGATATAGGCCCCGCCATCACGCTCGCAATGAACGATTTGCGGCAGATCGCGCGCCACATCCACGTCGGTCATGACGACGTCCTGAACCGGCGCATCTTCAACTAGAACAGGGTCGACAGCCTTATCGTAGGCCCGCACCAGCTCCGGAACGAGCGTCTCGGCATTAACCCCGAGGGCATGTGCCAGCGAATCTCTTCGCCCTAGAATATTCGTCGCAACGGGTGAAGGCGAACCTTTAACATTGCAGAACAAGAGCGCTTCATTGCCGCTTTTCTGCACGCGGCGCATGACCGCTACCAGCTCATGAACGGGGTCCACCGGGCGCGAAATTGAACGCAGCACGTCCTGCTGCCGTAAGGATTCAATGAGACCACGAAAAGTCTGGGCAGCTGCAGGCATTGGGACTTTCTGTTGTTGAGCAAAACTTTTGAACAAGACGAAGCCTATCCGTCAGGATATATCTCTGTCTAGGGAGAAGCCGACCAACCCATATCCGCTGGTTATAGGCTTATTCCTGAATAAGAACAGGCGAACGCATTCACCTTGGGATTTTGGCGCGCCAGCGCCGACAATGCCGAAGACCGAACCGTTCGCGACATGGATGCCTGATCGACCATGCACACACTAACGTCACACGACATTGAAGCCGACTTCATCGTCATAGGCGGCGGCTCTGCGGGCTGCGTCCTGGCGGCCCGGCTTTCGGAGGATCCAGGCTCTCGCGTCGTGCTGCTGGAGGCGGGCGAAAATCATCAGTCGCCGTGGCTGCACGTCCCGATTGGCTTTGGTCGCACACGGCTCAACCCAAAATTCGATTGGTGTTACGAAGTCGAAGGGGATACCGCGACAGGCACCAAAGCCTTGTGGCCCCGCGGTCGCATTCTCGGCGGCTCGAGCGCAATCAATGGACTGATCTATGTTCGCGGCCAGGCCGAGGATTACGACCACTGGCGTCAATTGGGAAATGTCGGCTGGTCATTCGAGGACATGAAGCCGTATTTTCTTCGCTCGGAAGATCGCCGCGATCGCGCCAACGCCTTCCATGGACAAGGCGGCCCGCTTGCGGTTTCAGATGGCCGCTATCATAGCCCTCTCGCAGAACTTTTCGTCGCGGCCGCACAGAATGCCGGCATCCCATTCAATGACGATTATAATGCAGAGCACCAGGAGGGCATCGCCTGGGCGCAGTTCACAACGCGCGAGGGACGACGCTGCAGCACTGCGACGGGATATCTGAAGCCCGCTTTAAAACGTCCCAATCTTCAGGTCATCACCGGCGCGGTCGTGGAGAAGATTGTAGTTCAGGACCGACGAGCCGAAGCGGTGCAATTTCGCAAGGGTGACTCGACAGGACAGGTCCGCGCGCGCCGCGAGATTATTCTGGCAGCCGGAGCAATAGGGTCGCCGCAAATCCTGCAACTGTCCGGTATCGGGCCAGGAAACGTCCTAAGCCGCGCCGGCGTGGAGATTGTGCACGAATCCCCTGGCGTCGGCCGAAACCTGCAGGACCATTTTCATTCACGCGTTGAATACGAGATCAGCGAGCGGCTTTCCCTGAACGATGCCATGAGCACCCCGTTGGGAAAGATGAAAATGGGACTGCAATATATCCTTCAAAGGAAAGGCCCGCTCGCAATGGGCGCAAGTCCAGCTTTTGCTTTCGTGAAGATCGGACAGAAGGCGGCCACTCCTGACGTACAATTCCTTTGCTTTCCTTACACCGTGGAAAAGACCGGCCGCTCGCTCCAGAAACGTTCGGCGTTTTCCATCGCAGTCTGCGCATTGCGCCCCGAAAGCCGCGGCACTATCGAGATTCAAGACGCCAACCCGGCGACGCGACCATCCATTCGACCGAACTATCTCGATACAGAATATGACCGTCAGACCATCATTGCGGGCCTGAGGTTTGCGCGGGATATCGCCAATGCCGCACCATTGGCTCCCATCATCAGCGCGGAAACGAATCCCGGCCGCGATATGAATAGTGATTCCGAGCTTCTGGCTTATGCCAAACGAACCGGCGGCACATCGTATCATCCGGTGGGAACATGCAAAATGGGCGTGGATGATGCCGCTGTTTGCGATCCAGAACTGCGCGTCCGGGGTATTGATGGGCTACGTGTTGCGGATGCATCCGTGATGCCCTCGGTGACCTCAGGCAATACCAACGCTCCAACGATCATGATCGCCGAGAAAGCCGCCGATATGATCCGCTCATCCCGTTAATGCGAAGGCGGCAACGGACGCCCAGGCAGAACCACGCTTGGCGCATGGGACTTCGAAACTACTGGCTGCGCTCGTAGGATTTATCCACCGCTTTTCCCGACGCTAATGCTCACCTTGGAATTCTTTTTGGGCTTCCAAACCAGCCCTTTGTCGGAATTTCATGCACCTGTCGTCTCATGTTCGATCAGGCTCGCAGAGCGCTCGAGCTCAAACGATGTCAATTTGGGCAGCGCCGGTCGGGCGGTGGCTTCAGTCGCGCCATCGCAGAAAGATGCAATAACCTGAAGTTATACCTGCCATTCGAATAGAATTGGACATCGAAAATCATGAGCGCTTAGCTTGCGACACACGACTGACGCTGTGAGCAAGGTGTCGATCCTTGGCTTCGCTGTCGGACGGTTAGGGGAAGCAGCCTGCTGCTGGGGAGACTTCGATGTACAGCGATCTCGAAAAGCGCACCGTCAACAAGGTCTTCTGGCGGCTCATTCCGTATTCAACGCTACTGTTCGTCATTGCGTTCATCGATCGCGCCAATGTCAGCTTTGCTGCATTGCAGATGAATCAGGATTTGAAATTCAGCCCCGCCGTTTATGGTTTTGGAGCGGGCATCTTTTTCATCGGATATGCCTTTTTCGAAGTCCCAAGCAATCTCGTGCTGGCGCGCGTGGGGGCGCGCCGATGGATTGCGCGGATCATGATCACGTGGGGCATCGTCGCGGCCGCAATGGCCTTTGTCTATGACGAATGGTCCTTCTACATCCTTCGCTTCCTCCTCGGTGTTGCCGAAGCAGGCTTTCTTCCGGGAATGATCTACTATTTCGGCAACTGGATTCCGCGCAACGAGCGCGCCAAGATGCTTGGCGTCTTTCTGTCGGGCGTAGCGATCGGCAGCATTGTGGGCGGCCCGTTGGCAGGCGCCCTGTTGTCGCTCGACGGGCTGTTTGGCCTGCGCGGTTGGCAAGTGCTGTTCATCGCCGAAGGAATGCCCGCGGTTCTGATCGGCTTTCTCACGATCTACTTCCTCACCGAGAAGCCGCAGGATGCAAAATGGCTCACCGCGGAGGAGAAAGGCGCGCTCATCAACCTTCTTGAAAAGGAAGATGCTGAACTTCACGGTCAGCGATCGAGCTCTTTTACCGAGGTTTTCTTCAACGCTTCGGTCTGGAAGTTGATCGGCTTTGTCTTCTTTATGAGTTGCGCCAATTACGGCATCGTTTTGTGGTTGCCGCAAATCATCAAGCAGTTCAGCTCGCTCTCAAGCGCTCAAATCGGCCTGTTGGCGGCGCTGCCCTTCATTATCGCGACTGCGTTCATGATCTACTGGGGCCGCCATTCAGATCTGGCGAATGAGCGCAAATGGCATCTCGTTTCCGCCGTCAGTCTTGGCGGAATCGGTCTCGCCGCAAGCGCCATAGCGCCGACCGCCCTTTTGCAATTCGTCGGCGTCTGCATCGGCGCGGTCGGCCTTTACGGCACATTCGGCGTATTCTGGGCGATGCCGAGCGACTATTTGAAGGGCGTGGCAGCTGCCAGCGGGCTAGCGTTCATCAACAGTATCGGAATCACCGGAGGCTTTTTCGGCCCGTACATCGTCGGATTTGTTCGCGGCCAGACGGAGTCCTTCTCTGCCGCACTCCTTGTTCTCGCCTGCTGCGCCGGCATCGCAGCGCTCTTCGGTGCATCATTGCGCAAAGCCAGGACGGAATCTGAGGTGAGGATTCAGCCCGCGACATAATTGTTTCCGACACATGCATCGATGTCCCAGACATTCGCACCTTGTTGCGCCATAAGACCAACACCGCCGCAGCCCCAGACCGCGATGACATCACCCCCGTTGTATGTTGCAAAAGGCAGCTCCCATGAAGCCGGTTGGCGCGGCGTCCGTCGTCGCTGAGCGCCGAGGCAACGGGCCTGCTTCAACATTAACAAACGTGCCGCTCGTCCCAGATCAGTCTCGCATAAAGAACGGGATAGTGTTTAGTCTGTTCAAGGCCTCTGTATGCCGCGGCAGATGTCGGCTTCTCTGACGGCTGTCAGCCTTGTCCGCCCCCCATTAATCCGGAAAGCCGAGCAACGCTTTCACCTCAAGATATTCTTCAAAGCCGAAAACGCCGAATTCACGCCCGTTGCCGGATTGCTTATAGCCTCCGAATGGCAGGCTGCGGTCGAACACCGCGCCGTTGAGATAGACGCGGCCCGCGCGAATGCGGTTGGCGATATGGCGCGCGCGCTTTGTATCTTTCGACTGTACAAAGCCTGCGAGCCCGAACGGGGTGTCATTCGCGATCTCCACAGCCTCGTCTTCGCTTTCATAGCTGAGGATGGACAGAACCGGGCCGAAGATCTCCTCGCGGGCGATCCTCATTTCCGGCGTGACATCACCGAACACGGTTGGTCGCACATAATATCCGCGATTAAGCTCTGCCGGCCGCCCCGGTCCGCCAGCCACCAAAGTCGCCCCTTCATCGATGCCGGATTGGATCAGAGCCTGAACCTTTTCGTATTGCGTCTGGCTCACCACCGGCCCCATCGTAGACGATAGATCGAGAGGGTCGCCAAGGCGAATCGTATCGACAGCCTCGCGGGCGATCTCGAAAGCTGCTTCGCGCTGAGCATGCGGGACCAGCATGCGCGTCGGAGACTGGCAATTCTGGCCTGCATTTGTGTAGCAGGCGTGCACGCCCTCGGTCACCGCAGCTTTCAGATCAGCATCCGGCAGAATAATGTTGGCGGACTTGCCGCCCAGCTCCTGCGCAACACGCTTGACACCATCGGCCGCCAGCTTCGCCACTCTGATGCCGGCCGCCGTCGATCCGGTGAACGACACCATGTCGATCTCCGGATGGGACGCGATCGCCTCCCCCACCGACGGGCCATCACCGTTGACGAGATTGAACACACCAGCCGGAACGCCAGCCTCATGAACGATCTCGGCAAACAGCATGGCGCTCAGTGGCGCAATCTCGCTTGGCTTCAAAACCACGGTGCAGCCCGTCGCCAGCGCGGGCGCAACCTTCGACGCAACCTGGTTCAGTGGCCAATTCCATGGCGTGATCAATCCGCAAACGCCAATCGGCTCGCGCCGGATGATGCCGTTTCCCATCGGCTCTTCGAACCTGTAACTGGCCAGCACGCGCGCCGCTTCCTCGAAATGAAATAGCGCAACAGTTGCTTGCCGCTGGGTGGCAAAGGTGATCGGCGCACCCATCTCGAGCGTCATCGTCCGAGCAAGTTCGGGCAGGCGACGCTTGAAGCCGTCAATGATGGCTTCGAGGTAGTGAAGGCGCTGTGCGACGCTGGTTTCTGAATAGGCGCCGAAGGCGCGGCGAGCCGCCTTGGCGGCACGGTCCACATCCTGCCGCGATCCGAGGCTGATCCGCGCGAAGGTTTCCTCCGTTGCGGGATTGACAATGCCCAATGTGGCCGGCGTCGCCGGCGGGACCCATGCGCCGTCGATATAGAAACTCAGCTTTTCCATTTTCTCATCCACTCAACTGCGCACGAACAACGTGCGCATATTTGTCTTGTGCGTTTTAGAGATGCCGGCCTTCATCGACCGGCACGACGATGCCTGTCGAACTGGTCAGATTGACCACGCAGGCGACAACCGCTCGCGCCACGTCGTCAGCCGTGGTGACATGAGCCAGCGGCAGCTTTTCCGCGACCTTCTCAAGTTGTTCACGGCTACGCCCCGGTACGAAATCGGTGTCCACCCCGGCCGGCGACACAGAGAACACGCGGATTTTTGGCGCCAGCACTTTTGCCAGCGCAATCGTCAGCGCGTCGACGCCGGCTTTGGCAGCGAGATAGGCCAGGCTGCTGCCGAGGCCGGTGCGCGCCGCAATCGATGAGATGTTGACGATCGCCGCGCTGTCTCCTTTTTCCAGCAGCGGACGAAAGGCACGCACCATCGCAAAAGGGCCGCGTAGATTGAGAGATACCGTGCGGTCGAAGATGTCATCCGTCAATGCGTCGAGATCATTGGCGGGCACGGGACTGGTGGCGCCGCCATTGTTGATCAGCGCGTCAAGCTTTCCGTGCCGCTGCTCGACGCGCTTTACCGCCTCGGCGATGGACCCGGAATCGTTGATCGCAATGCGCATCGCCTCATGCCCATCACCCTGCAGATCGCTGACCACCGCGTCCGCTAATTCGCGGCGGCTGTTATAACCGACGACGACGCTGGATCCCATAGCGGCAAACCGCGCAGCGATGGCTTTGCCGATGCCGCTATTGCCGCCGGTGACGAGAACAACCTTTGGAATAGACAACTCAGGGATGTTAATGCCGCTCATAAAATCCTCTTCCGTCACGCCCGCTCGCCGAGCCAGAAGACTGACGAACGCCCGTCACATCGCGATCTTTGCCGTTTCAATGACGGGCTTCCACTTCTTTAGTTCGCTGGCAATGAATGCACGAAGGTCATCTTCGGAGCCGCCTACACCCTGTAGCGCATTCTGAGCGAGATATGCTTTCCCCTTTTCGCTCTGGAGAAAGGCATTCACCTCTTTATTCAGCTTGGCGACAATGTCCTTCGGTGTCGCCACCGGCGCCACCATGGCGTACCAGGCTGAAGCTTCGAAGCCCTTGATGCCGGATTCCTGCACGGTCTTCACATCCGGCAGTTCGGCGGCTCGTTTCTCCGTTGTCACCGCAAGCGCACGAACCTTGTGATCGTTGACCAAGGGCACATAGGTCGGCATGAAATCCATCACGATATCGATCTGACCGCCGATCAAATCGGTCATCAGCGGCGCTGTCCCACGAAACGGAACATTGGTCATCTTCACATCCGCACTTTGCTGGACCAGTTCAGACGTGATGTGCCCGAGCGTGCCATTGCCGGGATGGCCGACATTGACCTTACCGGGATTATTTCTGGCATAGGCGATCAGTTCTTCGAAGTTCTTCGCCGGAAAGTCTTTACGCGCGGCGACGATCAGCGGCGATTTCGCGACCAGGATGACGGGCGCAAAATCTTTGTCGGAATCGTAGTTGAGCCCTTTATACATGAGCTTGTTGATCGCAATCGGCGCTGGCGTTCCGAAAAGCAGCGTGTAGCCGTCCGGATTGGCCTTGGCGACAGCCGTCGCGCCGATGGTGCCACCGGCGCCAACGCGATTCTCAACGATGAATTGCTTGCCGAATTTTTCGCTGAGCGTCGTTGCGACCGTGCGGGCCAGCAGATCGACAGCAGCGCCGGCCGGGAATGGCACGATCATTGTCACTGGACGCTCGGGCCAGCCTTCCGCAGTCGCGCTCTGCAACGGCGCCACCGTCAACGTGAGGCCCATCAGGGCCGCAGAAAGAATGCGCATGTTTCCTCCAGCTTTTTGCGCAAGCTTGCTGCTTGCGTTCTTTCAGTGTTGCGATCGGCTATGAAGCCGTGCCAAATTTCAGTTCGGTAGCGAAAATGTTTCTCGCGCCTGTTTCGCTGTCGCGATCTGGCCGCCAAGATCCTCGACGATGCGCCGCGCTTTTTCGACCATCTGCGCATTGGATTGTGCGAGCACGCCCTTATCGAGGAAGATCGCATCCTCAAGTCCGACGCGGATATGGCCGCCGGCGAGATAGGATTGCGCCACCATGGGGAATGCCATGCGGCCGGTGCCGAATGCAGTCCAGACAGCACCCGGGGGCAACAGCCCGCGTGCATACAGCACCGTTTCCGGCGAGGGTTGAAAGCCGTATTTCACGCCCATGACGATCGAACACAAAATCGGGCTATCCAGCGTGCCGTCCTTGATCAGGTCGCGAAAAAGCGCGATATCACCGGAATCAAACAATTCGATCTCCGGTTTGACGCCTGCAGCGCGAATGCCTGCGGCCATCCTCCGAACATTGCCGGGCGTGTTGATGACGACTTCCTTCCCGGAATTCATCGTATTGAGATCGAGCGTGCAGATGTCAGGCTTGAGAATGGCAATGTGGGTGATGCGGTCTTCGGGGCGCATCAACGTCGTACCCGGTCCGGCCAACCTTGGATTATCAGGATCCGGAGAAAAGCGGCCGCCGGGCCCGGTTGTGATATTGAGAATGACGTCCTTGTTTTTGGCGCGGATCCGCTCGATCACGTCACGATAATGGTCGAGCTCCATCGACGGCCGTCCGGTCTGCGGATCGCGAACGTGGATATGGACGGCAGCGGCGCCAGCGTCGGCGGCGCCGAGGCATGCATCGGCGATTTGCTCGGGCGTGATCGGTAGATGCGGCGTCATTTCCGGCGTGGTCTGATTGCCGGTGACAGCACAAGTAATGACGACACGCTCTTGCATTGCTTGGTTGCTTCCCCGGGCAATTTCTATGGCCGCGATGCCGCTGCCTCATTTGCACCCATTAGATGGCCGGGCGCAGTCGCCGCGCGCGGAATATCCGGCAATTCCGTCAGGCGGAACGCAATAGGTTGCTAGGCGCTGTCCTTATCCGGCGCCCCACCCTGCTTGAGCAGCAAGACGCTGGTCTGAATATTCTTGGCCATCTCCTTGAGCGCTGGCACATATCTGGCAACAGCCTCCGCCTTCGGCACGGCCGAGGTGAAGAACGTCACGCCGACCGTTCCGAGCACCTTTCGTCCCAACGTCACCGGGACCGCCAGGGTGGATGATGATGTAGGCTGCACCATTGCTGAGCGATCAGCGAACCCCGTGCGTCTGATCATGGCCAGCAGGGTCAATGCTGCATCGCGGTCGCGCGCCAGCAGATCCTCCGGATCTGTGGAGGTCGCAAGCATATCGAGCAGAAGACTGCGTTCGGCCTGCGGGCAAAAGGCGATATAGGCCCGCCCAAGAGCGCGAGAGAGCAATTGCAGTCGCTTATTGATCGTTGCGTGGAACGGCGACACCGGGCTGTCGGCGATGGTGCTGAAGCGCACCGCCACCGCATCGCGGTCCAGGACGGCCACCGCAACCGGCCACTGAAATTTGTGCGTGAAGGCAATGGCCCAGGGCCGAGCGGCCTCGACCACCAGTGGGTCGCCATGAAATCCGGCACTGAGTGACTGAACCAGCGACGTCACCTGATACCCACCCTGGCGCGGATCATTGACCACATAGCCCAAGCCGACCAGCGTATCCAGAAGGCGCACAATCGTCGATTTCGGCAGTCCAGTCGTCTGATGCAGGTGATGCACAGACGTAACCCGCTGCCGATTCAATTCGTGCAGTAGCGCGAAGGCCCGACGGACAGACTCGACCACACCCTCAGCCATCGCGGCTTGCTTCCCCTTCATTCCACCTGACGGAACGATAGCAGGAGAGTGTGGAGTTGCCAGCCGGGCTTTGCAACCTCTGCAGATAGAGCGGCCGGCTCTGCCGATAACGCAATCGACGGCCGCCGCAGCCTCGATCTGGACAGGACGTGAGATTGTGACGACACCGGTTCGCCCTTCCCCCGCAGATTTTCGCCGTCGGCTTTCTGCCCGAGAGCGACTGATCGGGACCTTCATCAAAACGCCGACAACGCACGCAGTGGAAATCCTCGGCGACCTCGGCTTCGATTTTGTGGTCATCGATGAGGAGCACGCACCTTTCAATCGTGAGACAATCGACACCATATTGCTGGCTGCGCGCGCCAGCAATACGGCCGGAATCGTGCGTGTCACCGATGCAAACGCACCTGGCATTCTGTCGGCGCTGGATTGCGGGGCGACGGGCATCCTCGTGCCGCATGTCGCATCGGTGGAGATTGCCGAAAAGGTGGCGGCAGCCAGCCGTTATCGCGGTGGCAAGCGCGGCTATTCCGGTTCGACGCGCGCCGGGCGTTATGGCGCATCGAGCGTGTGGAACACTGTGGACGGGTCTGATGCGCAGACTGTCGTCATCGCCATGATCGAAGATCCGGAAGCGGTCGAGAATATCGAAGCGATCGTCAAGGTCGACGGCATCGATGGTTTCTTCATCGGTCGCGGCGATCTGACGGTCGCATTCGGCGCCGCATCGAATACCGACCCTTCCGTGCAAGCAGCTGTCGAGCGTATCAGCATGGCGGCTGGCGCGGCCGGAAAACCGGTCTGCGTCATGGTCAACTCCGCTGATCAGGTGACGAGCTTCCAGCGCTTGGGCGCCAGCACCTTTATTGTTTCGTCTGATCAGGGATTCCTGCGTCAGGCGGCAGCTCAGACGCTCAAGGATTTTGGGCAGTAACAAGAATGATGCCGGCCCCAGCGGCCGCACAATCACGGGAGAAACGCATGTATCTCAAATCCGATCCGCGCGCTGCGCTAGCCACCGCACCCGCCAAGGCTCCGCTACCCACCGAATTCGTGGGCGCCGAATACGCGAAGTTCTATGAAACCGCGCCGCAGGAAAACGATGGCAACGGTCGCACATGGTATGCGCGTGGACAGAATTATGTGATCGCCTATAGCGAAACCGAGCCGGGCGCCCGCTTTGACCGCGACAACCAGCCGGACGAATATGTCGTTCTGCTCCCCGATGCGAGTACCGCGGCGCGAATATCAGCTGATGGCGATGAGCGGCATGTCGATGGTTATTCCATCGCTTTCATCCCGACGGGAAAGAGCAGTGTCCTGCTTCCAAACGGCGGGCGTGTCATTCGCATGTTCACGACCCGATCAGCAGACCTTGCGGCCAAATGCGTCAACGCAGCCTCGTTTAGCAAACCTCATCCGATCATTCCGCCATTTGAGCCATGGCCTGAGGCGAAGACACACCGCATTCATGCTTACAGCCTTGATGTCAAATCAGAGGAAGGCCGCTTTGGCCGCATCTTTCGCTGCTCCACCTTCATGGTGAATTTTCTGGAGCCGCGTGTTGGTCCGCGCGATGTCACCAAGCTGTCTCCGCACCATCACGACGATTTCGAGCAATGCTCCCTGGCGCTTGAAGGAGCCTACATCCACGACATCCGCTGGCCCTGGATTCCGGACATGACCAAGTGGCGCGAGGACGAACATGAATATTGTGCCGCGCCGTCGATCGCCGTGATCCCGCCGCCGGCCATCCACACGTCGCGCGCTGTGGGTGAAGGCACCAACCAGCTGGTCGATATTTTCTGCCCGCCGCGCATGGACTTTGCGTCGAAGCCTGGCTGGGTGGTCAATGCCGACGATTATCCGATGCCGTCCGCCTGACAGCACCACGAGCCCGTGACGCCCAGCACGCATCAGGACAGGTTTAGCCATGTCAATCAGTGAAGCTCTCCAGACCCACAACACCGCCCGCGGCAGCCGTTCCGATGAGGTCAACGATCTGCTCATCGGTGCTGTTGACCTCCACTGCCATAGTGGCCCGGCAGCGATGCCGCGTGTCCTCGACCATCACGAAGCGATGATGGATTGTGCCGCAGCCGGCTTTCGGGCGCTGCTCTACAAGGATCACTACTATCTCGGGGTCCCGCATGCCGTGATCCTGGAAAAGCTGTTTCCTGACACCGGGGTTCGTCTATTTTCCGGACTGGCTCTCAACAACGCCAATGGCGGCATCAATCCGCATGCTGTCGATCATGCTGCCAGCATCGGTGCCAAAATCATCTGGATGCCGACCATTTCCGCTGAGAACCACATTGCCCAATTGACCGGGCAGGGAAAGAGCTTTCCCAAGACCAAGCGAAGAATGCTTGACCCTATTCCGCTCAGTGCGCTCGATGCGAATGGCGCGATTTCGGATGCCGCCAAGAGCTGCCTTGATATCATTGCCGAAGCTGACATCATCCTCGCCGGCGGACACCTTCCCGCGTCAGAACTGCATCTGCTGTTTGATGAAGCAAAGCGGCGCGGCGTGAAGAAGATGCTGGTTAATCACCCGACCTATATCGTCGGCTGCACCGACGACGACATCCGAGCGCTGGTGGCCGCCGGCGCCTATATCGAACATTCCATCTGCATGTTTGTCGATGGCAAAGCCCGGAAATTCGACGACAGAACGCTCGCACATCTGATCGAGGTTGCCGGCGTCGATCGCACCATTCTGTCGTCCGACCTTGGACTCCTTGATAATCCCCGGCCGGTCGAAGGCTTCCGTCAGATTGTCCAGATGCTTCTGGATCTGCAATTTCAGGCTGCCGATATTCGCCGGCTCATCAGCAGCAATGCCGCCGGCCTCCTCGGTTTGGATTAATGCTGCAGAATCAGGGCTACATATAAGCTAGAGCTTCCAGCTGCCGCATGAAATTGCCGGTGCTTACTACGTCGCCGCTCACCGATAATCGACATCAGAAGAATCATAAGTTCAGCAGCGCAGAGGGTAAGACGCCAAGGACCAGCGCGGACCCTCCTTCTTACATTAGCACGATATAGAGCGCTCTTTCATCTTAGTTGAAAGCGGCTTGATAAATTCAGCCGGTTAGCGGATCATCCAGGCATCGCGTGCACTGGAGGAATATCGCTCAAAGCTTACGCACAACCTGGGCTTCCTGCCGATCTGCTGGAAGAGACGGCGCCTAAAGGTCGCTCCGCTAAAAAACCCCCTCGGCCTATGCCGGCATCTGAGCCGTGTTGCCATCCTCACGACAAAACGGTAGCGCTGAGCACAATAGCGATGCCGCATTTGGCTCCAAGAGAGGTCTTAATAGCTTTTTCAGGCGCCATATCAGCGCCGACTTTCAACTTCTTCACTGGAGCACATCGTGACGCAGCCGCGGATCACTTTCCTCAATGGACCTAACGCAAATCTCTACGGGCTGGACGCCAAGGGAGCCTACGGATCGGAGAGTTTCCCACAGATCGAAGCTCGCTGCCGCAAGCACGCGGAAAGCCTCAATGTCAGCCTGGACTTCCGGCAATCAAACCACGAAGGCGAGTTGATCGACTGGATCCAGGCCGCTCGATCGAAGGCCGATGGCCTGCTGATCAATGGGGCTGGGCTGACCTACACATCGATCGCCATTCTGGATGCCCTGCTTGCATTCGAAAAGCCGATTATCGAAGTGCATATGAGCAACATCTATAAACGTGAGCCTTTCCGACATCATTCCTTCATATCGAAGGCAGCGACCGGCATCGTTGCCGGCTTTGGACCACTCGGCTATGAACTTGCCATCACCGCCATGACGCAGCTTCTCGCAAAGGCGGATTCGGCATGAATCGCGACGCCCTTATTTTTTACAGCGAGTTCGACGATCCGGAGGCCTGGAAGAAGACGCTGACCCGAGAATTACCCGATCTCGATTTTTATACAGATCCGAAAGCCGTAGACGCAGAGAGAGTTCACTACGCACTGACCTGGAAGCCGCCGGCCGGTTTCTTCGCAACATTTCCGAACCTGAAGCTCGTGACCAATCTCGGCGCCGGCGTCGATTCCCTGGTGGGACGCAGCGATCTGCCGGACGTGCCGATCTCGCGTCTGTCCGATACCGGCATGGTGTCGCTGATGACGTCCTATGTGCTATTCGCTGCCATTCGCTATGCCCGCGGTATTCCTATCTTCGAACGCGCTCAGCGCCGCCGTGAATGGCATTACGTGCATCCACGCGCCTTATCGGATATCCGGGTCGGCGTGCTTGGGCTTGGCGAACTCGGCACACCTGCGGCTCAGGCCCTCGCCGGCGTTGGTTTCGATGTGCGCGGCTGGAGCCGAAACCTCAAACAGATTCCCGGTGTCCATTGCAGCGCAGGTATCGACACGCTTGATGCCTTTCTTCAGGACACTGAAATCCTGATCGTTCTGCTTCCGTTGACTCCGGAGACGCGCGGCCTGATCGACGCGGAACGGCTTTCGTTGTTGCCTTGGGGTGCGAAGCTCATCAACGCGTCACGCGGCGCGGTCGTCGATGAACCGGCATTGATTGCGGCCTTGAGTTCGGGACAAATTGCCGAGGCGACACTCGACGTCTTCACCGTTGAGCCGTTGCCTAAAGACCATGTTTTCTGGGGCATGGACAATGTGCTGATCACGCCTCATCTAGCAAGCATTACGGTCCCGGAGGCCGCGGCTCGCGAGGTTGCAGAGAGCATCCGTTTGATCCGCCAGGGATTACCGCCGCTTCACAGGATTGACCCGAGGCGGGGTTATTGATCCCGGCGCGAAAATGCCTGACGCTGAGAAAGCGCTGTGCATGTAATCCTGAAAAGCCTGGACCGCGGGCCGCGTCGCGTAATGCTTCAACCGCAACGTCATGATGCGCGTCGGTGGCAAGATGTCCTCCAACGCGAGAACGGCGATGCTGTTGCCATCATAGGCGATGGTCGTTGCGGGAATTGCATTCTGAATAGCAAAGCCATGTCCGTGCGCGACCAGACCGCGGATCAGTTCCTGCGACCGTGAGCGAAAGACCACACGCGGCTCGAATCCCACCGTGCGAAACAGACCAAAAAAATAGTCCCGCGAGTAAGGCAAATCGAGCAGGATGAAGGGATCATCAGCAAGCTCTCTCAAACTGACCGATTGCCGGCGTGCCAACGGATGGTTGGCGGCCACAATCGCATAGGGCGGCAGATCAATCAGTGGCTCGGCATTGATTTCATCGGGCACCGCAAGGCTGTAGGCCAACGCCAGTTCGATCCGTCCGGCCAGTAGCGTTGAGATCATTTCCTCCTGATCGCCCTCCTGCAGCTTAACCGTAATGCCAGGATTTTTCTGCGCGAAACCAGCGAGCAGCCCGGGCATGAACCGGATTGCAAGAGTCAGAAAGCACCCGACCGAAATTTCACCCTTCAGCGCATCGCCAAGCTCAATGGCGTTCTGGGTAAAATCCTGAGCGTGCTTGAGCAACAGGCGCGCTTCGTTCACCACCCGCTCGCCAACGGGAGTCAACGTCACGCCACGGGCATGATGACGGATGAAGAGTGGCGCCCCCACTTCTGCCTCCAGCTCCGCAATGGCGCTGGAAATTGACGGCTGTGATACATTAAGCCGACGTGCGGCATCGGTGATATGGCCGCTATCGGCGGCCGCCACCACATAACGAAGCTGGCGCAGGGACAGATTCACGGCCCACCTTCACGGCCCCCCTTCATCAGAAAATCCGATGAAGATCGAAAGAATAAATTATTTTACCGATTTAGCTGTGCCGCGCAAACTTTGATCCAGGTCAACGCGCGGAGAGAAAAGACGATGATCCGGACGGGTGAGCAGTACCGCGAAGGCCTACGAGACGGACGTGAGATCTGGATCGACGGCGAAAAGGTCGCCGACCCCACTAAGCACCCCGCCCTGAAGCCGATCATCGACATCCGCGCCCGGATGTACGATATGCAGCACGAGGACGTTCACGCCTCCACGCTGACCTATGTCGAAGATAACAGCCAGCATTCGATCTTCAATCGCCTGCCGCGCGAGCAGAAGGACTGGCACGATAAATGGGCCGCCTGCGATGCGGTAATGAACGACATTGGCGGTGTCGTGACCCGCGTCGGCGACGAGACCGTTGGCGAAATGTGGTCTCTCTACGACGGCCGCGATGTTCTCAACGAGATCGATCCGCGCTTTGGCGACAATATCGCCAATCACATCCAGGCGGTGATCGAAAACGATCCTTTCCATGTGTCGGCCAATACCGATCCCAAAGGCGACCGGTCCAAGGCTCCGCAGGATCAGGACCCCGACATGATGGTGCATGTGGTCAAGGAGACCGATGCGGG
>Ga0164243_10000732_pt1 | contig 57740 bp, 42 predicted proteins | sample OricompcompostOP_FD_108781 | JGI IMG/M metagenome (GOLD analysis project Ga0164243, IMG submission 108781) | Organic Plus compost microbial communities from Emeryville, California, USA - Original compost - Organic plus compost (OP) | ecosystem: Engineered > Solid waste > Mixed feedstock >... | reverse complement strand
GCAGCAGGCCCGTCACGACGTGCGTGGTCTTCACGAGCTCCGGCAGTTGCCCGGCCGTAATGCCGGCGAGCGATAACGCCTCCTCGTCCCAGGCGAGGCGGTGAATGTCCATGAGCCCCGAGGCCGATGCGAGCGAGTGGTCGATGACGAGTTCGCCCGTCATACGCATCATCACCCAGTCCTTGATGCCCGCCCAGGTGACGGCGGTGTCGAAGAGCTCGGCTTCGTGTGCGCGGAACCAGATGAGCTTGACGAGAGGCGACATCGGGTGGACCGGCGTGCCCGTGCGGCGGTGCAGGGCGAGGCCGGCCCCGCTATCGCGCAGCCGCCCCGCTTCTTCTGCCGCGCGAGTATCCGCCCACGTCACGACCGGAGTGAGAGGCTCCCCCGACGCATCGAGCGCCATGATGCTATGCATCGCGCTCGAGAAGCTGAGGCCCGCAACACGTTCGGCGCCGACCTCATCGGCGACCTCGCGCAGGCCCGTGACGACGGCGTCAAGAATGAGGTGCGGGTCCTGCTCCGCGCGGCCCGGCGCGGGCTCGTCGAGGGGGTAGCCGTGGGAGGCCTGCGCGACCGCGGATCCGTCGGCGCGATACGCGACGATCTTCGTCGCGGTGGTGCCGAGGTCGATGCCGATCACGATGTCGGGTGTGCTCATCGCAGGATCATTCCTTCTCTTCGAAGCTGACGACAACCTTGCCAGACCGCGCGATCACGCGCGTTCCGGCACGACCTCTAGAAGATCGCGTAGATGACGAGCACGATGACGAAGCCGACGATCGATTCGAGCGCCTGCTGCACCGTCCAGGTCTTCAGCGTGGTCTTGACGTCCATGTCCATCAGCTTGCCGACGAGCCAGAAGCCCGAGTCGTTGACGTGGCTTCCGAAGACGCTGCCCGCGGCCGTGGCGAGCGTGATGGCCGCGACGTCGACCGCGCTGTAGTCGCCCGCGATGACGGCAGGCGCCATGAGCCCGGCGGTCGTGACGAGAGCGACCGTCGCGGACCCCTGTGCCAGTCGCAGGAGCACCGCGATGACGTAGGCGGCGAAGATCACCGGCAGGCCGAGATCGCTCAGCACGTCGGCGAGCGCATCGCCGATGCCCGAGGCGCGCAGCACCCCGCCGAACATGCCTCCGGCACCCGTGATGAGGATCACGCTGGCGACCGTGCCAAGGGTGCCGTCGACGAGCTTCTCGAGGGCGGATCCGCTCTCGCCGCGGAACTTTCCGAGAACGAGCATGGCGATGAGCACCGACAGCAACAACGCGACGGGCGCCGTGCCGATCATCGACAGTGCCTGCACCCATACGGCGTCGCCGTCGACGACACCGATGGAGGCGAGCGCATTGAGGCCGGTGTTGAACAGGATCAGCACGATCGGGATGAGCAGGATACCGATGACGACACCGGGCTTCGGCGGGTTCTGCGGCTGGTCGTCGTCAACGGTGCCGAACAGGGCGGGAACCGCGAGCGGGATGCGCTTGCTGACGAAGCGGCCCCAGAGCTGACCCGAGAGGTACCAGGTCGGCAGGGCAACGACGATGCCGATGAGCAGCACGATGCCGAGGTTTGCGCCGTAGAGCTCGGTTGCTGAAACGGGGCCGGGGTGCGGCGGCACGAAGACGTGCATGACTGAGAACGCCGCTGCGCCGGTGAGGCCGAACAGCAGCAGATTGTGGCCGCCGATGCGGCGCGCGACGGCGAAGATGATCGGCAGCATCACCACGAGTCCCGCATCGAAGAAGATCGGGAAACCGAGGATGAGCGAGGTGATACCGAGCGCGAACGCCGCGCGCTTCTCGCCGAAGATGCGGACCATCATGTCGGCGATGGCCTTCGCGCCACCGGACGATTCGATGAGTTTGCCGAGCACTGCACCGAGTCCGATGAGGAGCGCCACCGAGCCGAGTGTCTTGCCAAACTCACCTGTCAGCATCTCGACGATCTTGCCGAGCGGCAGGCCCGTCGCGACGGCCGTCAGCAGCGAGACGATGATGAGCGTCAGGAATGCATGCACGCGCAGCTTGATCACGAGGAACAGGATGAGCGCGATCGCGGCCACGGCGATCGCAAGCAGCGGCCCCGCGCCGAGCGTCTGGGTCCATTCTTCTGTCATGGCTTCTCCGTTGAAAGCAGGTCGTGAGGCACGAAAACGCGCTGTTGCGCCGCCCTCACCCTTCAAAGGTACTACTTAATAGAAAGGTAAAGTATCACTAAAACCTCGCGGGAGCATCCATGACCTCGATACATGCCGACCTCACCGGCTCCCTCGGCGCGCGCATCGCCGCCGGCGACATCGCTCCCGGCACAGTCCTCACCCTGGCACGACTCGAGGCCGATTACGAGGCTTCCCGCACCGTCGTCCGAGAGACCGTCCGCGTCCTCGAGACCATGGGCATGGTCGCGAGTCGCCGCCGCGTCGGAATCACCGTGCAGCCGCGCGAGGAGTGGGACGCCTTCTCGCCGCTCCTCATCCGGTGGAACCTCGACGGGCCGTTCCGCCGCCAGCAGTTGGAGTCCCTCATGGAGGTCCGGGTGGCGGTCGAGCCCACGGCCGCGCGACTCGCCGCCGTGCGCGCCTCCTCCACCCAACGTGCAGAGCTTCGCCGGCTCGCCGCGCGGCTGCGCGCGCTAGGCGACCGGCGCCTCGGGGCTTCCCCGGCGTTCCTCGACACCGACGTGGCGTTCCACGCAGAATTGCTCCGCGCATCCGGCAATCTTCAGCTCGCAGGGCTCTCGGACCCCGTCGGAGAGGTACTGCGCGGCCGCAGCCGGCTGGGGCTCACGCCCGAGGTTCCCGCCGAGGGCACTCTCGAGCAGCACGAGCTCGTCGCGGCCGCGATCGCGCGCGGCGACGCCGACGCCGCCGAAGACCTCTCCCGAGGCCACATGCGCCAGGTGTGGACGGAGATCCACGTCGACTGACGCCGTGGATCAGGAGCGGGCGGCGAGCGCTGCCTCGTAGAGGTCGCGGGATGAGACCTCCGACAGCGGCGCCACGTCGCGGGCGGCGTCCTTCAGTCGCGCGCCGTCGGCGACGAGCGCCTGCACCTTCGCGAGGGCCTCGTCGAGGCTGAGGCCGCTCGCCGATGCGCCCTCGACGACGAGCACGACCTCGCCGCGCACCCCGCCCCCGGCCCAGTCCGCGAGCTCGGCGAGCGTGCCGCGCACGACCTGTTCGTACATCTTCGTCAGCTCGCGGCAGACGGCGGCGCGACGATTGGCGCCGAACACGGCGGCCATGTCGCGCAGCGTCTGCTCCGTGCGGGTCGGGGCCTCGAAGAACACGAGCGTGCGCGGATCCTGAGCCACGGCGCCGAACGCGCGCGCCTTCTCACCCGCCTTGCGCGCCACGAAGCCCTCGAATGCGAAGCGGTCGGTCGGCAGACCCGAGATCGCGAGAGCCGTCAGCACCGCGCTCGGCCCGGGGATCGCCGTCACCTCGACGCCGGCCGCGACCGCGGTCGCGACGAGGCCGTAGCCCGGATCGCTCACGGTCGGCATGCCTGCGTCGCTCAGCACGACGAGGTCCTCGGTGCGGGCGAGCTCGACGAGCTCTGCCGACACCCGCTTCTCGTTGTGGTCGTGCAGCGGCACGAGCCGCGGCCGGTTCGGGATCTCCAGCGCCGCGAGCAGCTTCTGCGTCGTGCGGGTGTCCTCCGCGGCGATCGTCGTGGCGGATGTGAGGATCTCGATCAGTCTCCGGGACGCCTCGCCGAGATTGCCGATCGGGGTGCCCGCGAGGATGATCATGGGATCCAGGATAGGAGGTCGCGCCGATAGGACACCGGTAGATCAAGCCAGACGACGTACCGGCCCGGCCTCTAAGCTGGTCGCGTGATCGAACGCCTTTCGTCCCGCCGCACCCTGCTCGCGAGTCCGCTCGCGATCTGGGCGTCGCTCGCCGCCGTGACGATCGTGGCGGCCGTGCTCCGCTTCGTGGGCCTCAGCGGCCCGCACGAGCTGCTCTTCGACGAGACGTACTACGTGAAGGACGCGTGGAGCCTCATCCACCTCGGCTACGAGGGTACGTGGGGCGAGGACCCGAACCCGGCGTTCGAGTCCGGTGACGTCGACGGGTACTCGGACACGGGATCCTTCGTCGCGCATCCGCCGCTCGGCAAGTGGCTCATCGGGCTGGGGCTCGCGCTCTTCGGCCACGGTCCGCTCGGCTGGCGCGTCATGACGGCCCTCGTCGGCACCGCGCTCGTGCCGCTGCTGTTCGCGGTCGCGAAGAAGATCACCCGATCCGGCCCGCTCGGCATCACCGCCGCGCTGCTGCTCGCGATCGACCCGCTCGCGATCTCGATGAGCCGCGTGGCCCTGCTCGACACGCACCTCGCCCTGTTCGTCCTGCTCGGCGCATGGTTCGCGCTGCTCGACCGAGACGGCACCGTCCGACGGATCCGCGAGGGCACCGAGACGAACCGGCTCGCGGGGCCGATCGTGTGGCGGCGCCCCTGGCTCGTAGCCGCGGGCGTCGCCCTCGGCTTCGGCGCGGGCGTGAAGTGGTCGGGCCTTTATGCGCTGGCGGTCCTCGGACTGGCCGTCGTCGCCGCCGACATCGTCGACCGCCGTCGCGCGGGCGTGACGCGCCCCGTCGAGGCGGCGATCAGCCGCCAGGGACCGGCTTCGTTCGTCCTGCTCGTCGGGCCCGCCGTCGTCGCCTATCTCGTCAGCTGGACGGGCTGGCTCGTCACCTCGGGAGGCTACGACCGCGACTCGTCGTCGAACCCGTTCGCGGCGCTGTGGAACTACCACCGCGCCGTGCTCACCTTCCACGAGGGCGTCACCTCGACGCACACCTACGCGAGCCCGGCGCTCGAGTGGATCCCCATGCTCAACCCGACACTCATGTATCGCGAGTCGGCCGACGACGGGTCCGTCGGCCTCATGGCCGCGCTCCCCAACCCGCTGCTGTGGTGGCTCGGGATCCTCGCGGTCGCCTATCTCGTCGTGCGCGTCGCCATCGCCTTCGCGCGTCGCCGGAATGTCTATGGATCCGATCTCGTCCCCGCGATCGGCCTGCTCGGGACGTATGCTCCCTGGCTCCTCCTGCCCGACCGCACCATGTTCACGTTCTACGCGATCACGGTCCTGCCGTTCGTGATCCTCGCTGTCGTGATCGCGACGAAGCGGCTCGCCGAGCCCGCGGATCCCGTGCTGCTCCCCGACGCGAACCGCACCGAGATCCGCCGCGAACGCGAGCGCGTCGAGCGGGCGGCCGGCACCCGCCGCATCGCGATCTACACGATCATGGGGGCGATCGTCGCCGTCGGCCTCTTCTTCCTGCCGTTTGGCACGGGCTGGATGGAACCGGAGGCCCTCTACAAGGCCCACCTCTGGCTCCCGTCCTGGTTCCTGTAGGCCTCGGGCGCCGCGCGGGCGGCGTGAGCCCACTCGGCCCAGCCATCACCACACTCGAGACCCACAGGCCCGCACAACACGAAGCCGCCGCCCCGGAGGGCGGCGGCTTCGTCGTCTACTTACTTCAGTTCCAGCGGGTGGGCACCCACGCGGCCCGATCCGTCCTGCGGGTCGAGGGCGTCGATCGCGGCGACCTCGGCGGCCGTCAGCTCGAAGTCGAAGACGTCGAAGTTCTGCTCGATGCGCTCTCGCTTGACCGACTTCGGGAAGACGATGAAACCGCGCTGCAGGTGCCAGCGGATGACGACCTGCGCGGGCGACTTGCCGTGAGCCTCGGCGGCGGCGACAACGGCCGGGTTCTCGAAGAGCGGGTACTTGCCCTGACCGAGCGGCCCCCACGACTCGATCGCCATGCCGTTCGCGGCGGCCCAGTCGAGGACGTTCTGCTGCTGGTAGGCGGGGTGCAGCTCGATCTGGTTGACGGCCGGGACGACGCCCGTGTCCTTCACGATCTGGTCGAGGTGCTCCGGCAGGTGGTTCGAGACGCCGATCGAACGCGAGAGCCCCGCGTCGCGGATCTCGATGAGCTTCTGCCAGGCGTTCGAGTAGGTGCCCTTGTCGGGAACCGGCCAGTGCGTCAGGTACAGGTCGACGTAGTCGAGCTGAAGCTTGTCGAGGCTCTCCCGGATCGCGGCGTGCGGCTCGTCGCCCGCCTGGCGGTCGTTCCAGAGCTTGGTCGTGATGAAGAGCTCGTCGCGCGCGATGCCGCTCTTCGCGATCGCGGCGCCGACGCCCTCTTCGTTGCGGTAGATCGCGGCGGTGTCGATGTGCCGGTACCCGGCCTCAAGCGCCTCGGTCACGGCCTTCTCGGCCTCGTCGGCGGGGACGAGGAAGACGCCGAAGCCGAGCTGGGGGATCTCGTAGCCCGAGTTGAGCTTCACGGTGGGAACAGTCATGTGCTCAGCCTAAAGTCACGACGGGGTCACGGCGCGCGAATTCACGAAACGTTCCGACACACGCGGCCCGTCGTAGACTGGAACGCCATGCCTGAAGCCGCTCCCGTCATCGTCTATCCGCCCGAGCTCCCCGTCAGCGGCGCGCGCGACGAGATCGCCGACGCGATCCGCGACCACCAGGTCGTCGTCGTGGCCGGCGCGACGGGGTCCGGCAAGACGACCCAGCTCCCCAAGATCGCCCTCGAGCTGGGCCGCGGCTCGATCGCGCACACTCAGCCGCGCCGCCTCGCGGCGCGCACGATCGCTGAACGCGTGGCCGAGGAGATGCAGGTCGAGCTCGGCACGACCGTCGGATACAAGGTGCGCTTCACCGATCAGGTCTCGGCCGAGACGAAGATCGCGCTGATGACCGACGGCATCCTGCTGAACGAGATCCACCGCGACCGCCTGCTGCGCCGCTACGACACGATCATCATCGACGAGGCTCACGAGCGCTCGCTCAACGTCGATTTCCTGCTCGGCTACCTCAAGCGGATCCTTCCGGAGCGCCGCGATCTCAAGGTCATCATCACGTCGGCGACGATCGACCCCGAGTCGTTCGCGCAGCACTTCGCCGAGCCCGACGGCACGCCGGCTCCCGTGATCGAGGTCTCGGGACGCACCTTCCCCGTGGAAATCCGCTACCGACCCTTCGGCGTCGCGGACACGACGACGCCGAATGTGGCCGGAGCCGGCCGAGACGCCGACGATTCGGACGAGTCGGCCGAAGATCTGCGTCGTGGTGCACCGGAGGTCGACGAGAAGCCGTACTCGGCGGACGACGAGGTCGGGGCCATTGTCGAGGCCCTCCGGGAGCTCGACCGCGAGGCGCCCGGCGACGTGCTCGTGTTTCTGCCCGGCGAGGCCGAGATCCGCGACGCCATGGACGCGGTGCGCGGGGCCTTCAACAATCCCGCCGCACCGACCGAGGTCCTTCCCCTTTACGGCCGCCTGAGCGCCGCCGAGCAGCATCGCGTGTTCGAACGCTCCAGCGTGCGCGGACTGAAGCGCCGTGTGATCCTCGCGACGAACGTCGCCGAAACCTCGCTCACGGTACCCGGCATCAAGTACGTCATCGACGCCGGTACCGCGCGCATCTCGCGCTACGCCAGCCGCGCCAAAGTGCAGCGCCTCCCGATCGAGGCGGTCTCGCAGGCATCGGCCCAGCAGCGCTCGGGCCGCGCGGGCCGTACGAGCGACGGCATCGCGATCCGCCTGTACTCGCACGACGACTTCGCGAAGCGCCCCGAGTTCACGGACCCGGAGGTGCTGCGCACCTCGCTCGCGTCCGTCGTCCTCCAGATGCTGTCGCTCGGCTTCGGCGATATCCAGGCCTTCGACTTCTTGACACCCCCGGACTCCCGCGGGGTCAAGGCGGCGTTCGATCTGCTCACCGAGCTCGGCGCCGTGACCCTCACGCGCGGCGAACCGAGGCTGACGAAGATCGGTCGCCAGATCTCGCGCCTGCCGATCGACCCCCGTTTCGCGCGCATGCTCGTCGAGGCGGCCCGCGTGGGCGTGACCGACGACGTGCTCGCGATCGTCGCGGGCCTCTCGATTCAAGACGTGCGCGAGCGGCCCGAGGAGCAGCGCGAACAGGCCGCGGCCGCGCACGCGCGATTCACGGATCCGACGAGCGATTTCCTCACGCTGCTCAAGCTGTGGGAACACCTCAGGAAGCGCCAGAAGGATCTCGGTTCCAGTGCCTTCCGCCGTGAGGTGCGCGCCGACTTCCTCAACTATGTGCGCGTACGCGAGTGGTTCGACGTGCACCGTCAGCTGCGGTCGCTCACGCGCGACCTCGACGGGGGCCGCGCTGCTCCCGTGAAGCAGGAGCGCGTGCCCGAGGGCGGACACCCGCGCGGAGACGCGATCCACCAGGCGCTCCTCGCCGGTCTGCTGAGCCAGATCGGCGTGCTCGACGAGCGCGAGGCGAGCAAGAACCGAGGCTCGAAGCGCCCCGCCCCCGCCGTCTATCGCGGCGCGCGCGGCGTCTCGTTCTCGATCTTCCCGGGATCCGGGCTGAGGAAGGCGAAGCCGAAGGCCGTCATGACGGCCGAGCTCGTGGAGACCTCGCGCCTCTTCGCGCGCACGGTCGCGGCCATTGACATCGCCTGGGCGGAGGCCCTCGCAGGCGACCTCGCGAAGCGCCAGGTGACCGAACCGCACTGGTCGAAGGATGCCGGCGCCGCCGTCGCGTACGAGAAGGTGACGCTCTTCGGCGTCGAGATCGTGCCGAAGAGACGCATCCAGTTCGCCCGCGTCGACTGTGCCGCGGCCCGCGAGATGTTCGTGCGCCACGCGCTTGTGGAGGGCGAGTGGGATCCGTCCACACTCGCGAAGCCGGTCACGCGCTTTCTGCGCGTCAACGCCGAGCTGCGCCGCAAGCTCGAGAAGCTCGAAGAGCGCGAGCGCCGTCGTGACATCCTCGCCGGCGACGAGGCCGTCTACGCGTTCTACGAGGCGCGCGTCCCCGCCGACGTGTTCGACGTACGCAGCTTCGAGAAGTGGTGGCGTGGAGCGCTCGAGAAGACGCCGAACCTGCTGTCGATGCGCGAGCAGGACCTGCTCGACGGCGAGGCGACGAGCGATGCGCGCGACTTCCCCACGCGGTGGACGCAGGGCGACCAGACGCTGAACCTCGCGTACCGCTTCGAACCCGGCGCGACCGACGACGGCGTGAGCGTCGTCATCCCGCTGGCGCTGCTCGCGTCGATCGAACCGCGCGGCTTCGACTGGCAAGTGCCGGGGCTGCGAGACGAGCTCGTCACCGCGATGCTCAAGGCGCTACCGAAGGCAATGCGTCGCCACGTCGTGCCCGCCGCCGACTGGGCCGCGAAGTTCGCCGAAGAGCTCACGAACGAGGGCCCCGAATCCGCGAACGGCCTGCCGGAGCGGAGCCTCGCCGAGGCGCTCGCCCGGCTCGTGCAACGCCAGGCGAATCAGCCCGTCACGCCCGCCGATTTCGATCTCGAGCGCGTGCCCGGCCACCTCACGATGAACTTCCGCGCCGTGGACCATCGAGGCCGCGTCGCGGGCAACGACCGCGATCTCGAGACGCTCAAGAAGAAGCTCAGCAGCCGCGCGCGCGACTCCGTCGCCCAGCAGATCGGCCGGGCGACCCCGGCGCGGAAGGTCGCGGAGGCCTCGGGCCAGGCGCCACGGGGAATCGAGCAGAAGGGCCTCACGAGCTGGAGCTTCGGCGAGCTTCCCGCGCAGGTCGACACCCGCGTCGCGGGCGGCGTCGTTCGCGGCTATCCGGCGATCGTCGATGAGAAGTCGTCCGTCGCGATCCGTCTCGAAGCGACCGCCGATGAGGCCGCCTTCCAGACTCGGCGCGGCCTCGCGCGGCTGTTGGCGCTCACCGTGCCCTCCCCCGTCTCATACGTGCAGGAGCACCTGTCGTCGCAGGAGAAGCTCGCCCTCGCCGCGGCGCCCTACCCGTCGCCGAAGGCCGTCATCGAAGACTGCCGGGCAGCCGTCTTCGATCAGCTGATAGACGCGCACGGCGACGTTCGCACGCAGACCGACTTCGACACCCTGAAGCAGCGGGCCACCGAATCGAGCGTCGACGCGGTCTTCGAAGCCGTCTCGCTCGTCGCGAAGATCCTCACGAGCTGGCGCGACGTCGAGCGCGCCATGAAGAAGGCGAACTCGATCTCGCTCCTCGGCGCCCTGAACGATATGCGGGGTCAGCTCGAAGGCCTCGTGCACCCGGGCTTCGTGCGCGAGACCGGCCTCGAACGCCTGCGCCACCTGCCGCGCTATCTGCAGGGCGCGAAGATCCGCGCCGAGCAGCTCGCCGACGCGGCGGGACGCGACCGTGCCTGGATGACCGAGTACGAGAAGGCCGCGAAGCTCTTCACCGATGCGGGCGGATCCGTGCCCCTCCCCGAGCGCGCCGACGAGAAGATCGTGCGCGCCCGCTGGCTGCTCGAGGAGCTGAGGGTCGGCCTGTTCGCCCAGCGCCTCGGCACGGCCGAGACGGTGTCCGTGCAGCGCATCCAGAAGGCGCTGGGCTCGTGAGCGCCGCTACGAAGCAGCGCCTGGATATACAGGGCCTGCGCGCCGTCGCGGTCGTCGCCGTCATCGCGGCGCACGTCACGCACGTGCCGCAGGGCGGCTTCGTGGGCGTCGACATCTTCTTCGTGATCTCGGGCTTCCTCATCACCGGCCTGCTCCTGCGCGAGACCGCCCGCACCGGTTCGATCTCGTTCACGAAGTTCTACGAAAGACGCGCGAAGCGGATTCTCCCCGCCGCGATCATCGTGCTCGCAGCGACCGTCGCCGCCTCGTTCGCCCTGCTCGGCAAGACGGGTGGGAAGGGCGTGGCGATCGACGCCCTCTTCAGCGCCGTCTTCGCCGGGAACTGGCGGTTCGCGTTCGAGGGCGTCGACTACTTCGCGCAGGGCACGCCGCCGTCGCCGCTGCAGCACTTCTGGTCCCTCGGCGTCGAGGAGCAGTTCTACCTCGTCTGGCCGTGGGTCATGCTCGGCATCGCGCTGCTCGCCGCCCGCTTCGGCTGGCGCGACAAACGCACGCGGCGCCTCACGCGCACCGTCATCATCGCGCTGAGCCTGGCGTCGTTCGTGTGGGCGCTCGTCGAGACTCGTACGAACCCGACCTTTGCCTACTTCTCGACGTTCTCGCGGGCGTGGGAGCTCGGCATCGGTGCCATCCTCGCGTTCCTCCCGGCGCTCCCCCTCTCACTCCTCGTCCGGCGGATCCTCGCCTGGGCCGGCCTCGCCGGCATCGCGCTCTCGCTCGCGGTCATCAGCGAGACATCGACGCTGTGGCCCGCGCCCCTCGCACTGCTCCCCGTGCTGAGCACGGCGCTCGTGATCGTGGCGGGCACGCACGCGCCGGATGACGAGCTCGCCTACGGCCCGTGGTTGCTCACGAACCGCGTCACGACCTACCTGGGCGACATCTCGTACAGCCTGTACCTCTGGCACTTCCCCGTCGCCGTCCTCGGCGTGACGCTGCTGCCCGCCGGCAGCAAGCGCTACTACCTCGCCGCGATCGTCTTGACGCTCGTCCTCTCGGCGGCGTCGTTCCACCTCGTCGAGAACCCGGCGCGCCGCGCGACCTGGTTCCGCTGGTCAGGAGGCCGGATCCGCGGGATCACGCGTGCATGGCTGCCCGTCGCGATCGCACTCGGAGCGGTCTGCGTGCTCGGCGCGGCCGGCATCGCCGGCGCGGCGGGCCTGCGCGGCGACGCCGCCCCCGGCCCGACCGCGCAGGCGGTCGCGGATCCGACCGAGACCCCCCAGGATCCGGAGCACGTCGATCCGAACGAATGCTGGGGTGCCGGGTCGGTACTGCATCCGGAGGCCTGCGCCGATGTGGATCTCGGCGCCATCCAGCCCGCCGCCGACGCGCTGCTGTCCGACACGGCGGGCGCCTATGCCTGCTATAACGCCGAAGACGCGCCCCTGAACTCGTGTGCCTACGGTCGCGAGGACGCCGCGATCCGCGTGGCTCTCGTGGGCGACAGCCACGCCGCCGCACTCCTGCCCGCGCTGTGGCCGCAGCTCGACGCACTGGGCTGGTCGGTCGATACCTTCCTCGGCCGCGGCTGCGCGCTCGTCGATCACGTGGACGGGCCGACCGACTGCGACCAGGCCCGGCCCGACATCAACGCCGCGCTGACCTCGGGCGACTACGACCTTGTCCTCACGACATCGACGCGCAAGTTCGCTCTCGATTCCGACGATCAGAAGGCGATCCTCTCGCGGATCCGCGACGCCGGATCCCAGGTGATCGTCGTGCGGGACAACCCGCTGCCGACGGACGAAGCGATCGCCTGCGCCACGCGTATCGGCGCGAGCGCCGACGACGGATGCGGCACCGACGAGTCGATCGCGCTCGAGAGCGAGCACTCGCTCGCCGCCGCGGCGGAGGGCCTCGGTATGCCGGTCGTCGACCTGACCGACCTGTACTGCGCAGACGGCTTCTGCCCGGCGATCATCGGCAACACCCGTGTGTACCGGGACTCGGCCGGCCACATCACCGCGACGTGGGCGACGACCATCAGCAAGACGCTCGGCGAAGCGCTCCGCGACGCCATGCCCGCGAGATCCTGATCTGCCATACCGGCCTTCCTCCGGTATCTTGATGTCGAGAGAATTCTCGCTTTCCCGATTCATCCTGGAGTGGCTCGACGTATGTCCAAGATCATCTACACCCACACCGATGAGGCACCGCTTCTCGCGACCTATTCGTTCCTCCCGATCATCGAGGCCTACGCGGGCAAGGCCGGCGTCGAGTTCGAGACCCGCGACATCTCGCTCGCGGGTCGCATCCTTGCTCAGTTCCCCGAGCGCCTCACCGAGGAGCAGCGCGTCGGCGACGCCCTGACCGAGCTCGGCGAGCTCGCGAACGACCCCTCGGCCAACATCATCAAGCTCCCGAACATCTCGGCCTCGATCCCGCAGCTCAAGGCCGCGATCGCCGAGCTGCAGGCGAAGGGCTACGACGTTCCGAATCTGCCCGAGGCTCCGGAGACCGACGAAGAGCGCGACGTCGCGGCCCGCTACGACAAGGTCAAGGGCTCGGCCGTGAACCCCGTGCTGCGTCAGGGCAACAGCGACCGCCGCGCGCCGGGTGCCGTGAAGGCGTACGCAAAGGCTCACCCGCACCGCATGGGCGACTGGGCCGCCGACAGCAAGACCCGCGTCGCCCACATGTCGGGCGGCGACTTCTTCTCGAACGAGAAGTCGTGGGTCGCCCCCGCCGCCGACACTCTGCGCATCGAACTCCTCCAGGCCGACGGCACCGTCACGGTGCTCAAGGAGGCCCTGCCGGTTCTCGAGGGCGAGGTCATCGACGCCACCTTCATGAGCGCGAAGGCCCTCGATGCCTTCCTCGCCGAGCAGGTCGCCGCGGCACAGGCCGAGGGCGTGCTGTTCTCCGCGCACCTCAAGGCCACCATGATGAAGGTCTCCGACCCGATCATCTTCGGTCACGTCGTGCGTGCGTTCTTCTCCGACGTCTTCGCGCAGTACGGTGATGACCTCGCCGCCGCCGGCCTGTCGGCCAACGACGGCCTCGGCGCCATCTACGCCGGCCTCGAGAACCTCGCGAACGGCGCCGAGATCCGCGCCGCCTTCGACAAGGCCCTCGCTGAGGGACCGGCGGTCGCGATGGTGAACTCCGACAAGGGCATCACGAACCTCCACGTTCCGAGCGACGTCATCATCGACGCCTCCATGCCGGCGATGATCCGCGGTGGCGGCAAGATGTGGAACGCCGAGGGAGCCGAGCAGGACACCCTCGCCGTGATCCCCGACTCGTCGTACGCCGTCGTCTACGAGGCGGCCGTCGAGGACTGCAAGGCCAATGGCAAGCTCGACCCCGCCACGATGGGTACCGTGCCGAACGTCGGCCTCATGGCTCAGAAGGCCGAGGAGTACGGTTCGCACGACAAGACCTTCGAGATCCCCGCCGACGGCACCGTGCGCATCGTCACGAGCGCCGGCGAGACCGTCATCGAGCACTCGGTCGAGGCCGGCGACATCTGGCGCGCCTGCCAGACCAAGGACGCCCCGATCCGCGACTGGGTCAAGCTCGCCGTCACGCGCGCCCGCCTCTCGAACACCCCGGCCGTGTTCTGGCTCGATGAGAACCGCGCCCACGACGCGAACCTCATCGCGAAGGTGAACGAGTACCTGAAGGAGCACGACACCGACGGCCTCGACCTGCGCATCATGGCGCCGGCGGACGCGACGCGCCTGTCGTTCGAGCGCATCCGCCAGGGCCTCGACACCATCTCGGTCACCGGCAACGTCCTCCGTGACTACAACACCGACCTGTTCCCGATCCTCGAGGTCGGCACGTCGGCCAAGATGCTCTCGATCGTTCCGCTCATGGCGGGCGGCGGTCTCTTCGAGACCGGCGCCGGCGGATCCGCGCCGAAGCACGTGCAGCAGCTCGTCGAGGAGAACTACCTTCGCTGGGACTCGCTCGGTGAGTTCTTCGCCCTCGCCGCCTCCTTCGAGCACCTCGCTCAGACGACCGGCAACGCCAAGGCGCAGACCCTCGCAACGACGCTCGACAAGGCGACCGCGACGTTCCTCGAGCAGGACCGTTCGCCGGGCCGCAAGCTCGGCACGATCGACAACCGCGGTTCGCACTTCTATCTCGGCCTCTACTGGGCCCAGGAGCTTGCGGCTTCGGACGACGCCGAGCTCGCCGCGGCATTCGCCCCCCTCGCCGAGACGCTCACCGCCAACGAGCAGAAGATCGTCGACGAGCTGCTCGCCGTTCAGGGCCAGCCCGCCGACATCGACGGTTACTACCGTTCCGACGCCGCGAAGACGGCGGCGGTCATGCGCCCCTCGGCCACGCTGAACGCTGCCATCGACCAGTTCTAAACTGATCGCGAAGGCGGGCCGGATCCTTCGGGATCCGGCCCGCCTTCACTTTTCGCCCACAACTCCACAATTCTCCGACTTCTCGTACGCTCACGCAGGGAGAGTTGTGGGAGATTCGTGGAGTTGTCGATTCGCGGCGGCATACGACTCCCCCCACTAGGCTTATCGCATGGCACTTCGATGGGGAATCCTCGCTACCGGCGGCATCGCCCGCACCTTCACCAAAGACCTGCACGTCGCGGGTCTCGATGTTCGCGCTGTGGGTTCCCGATCGCAGGAATCGGCGGACGCATTCGCGGCCGAGCTGAGCGTCCCCCGCGCGCACGGATCCTATGACGCGCTCTTCGCGGATCCGGACGTCGACATCGTCTATATCGCGACGCCGCACCCGATGCACGTCGAGCCGGCGCTCGCGGCACTGAATGCCGGCAAGCACGTGCTGATCGAGAAGCCGATCACGGTGAACGCGAGGGAGGCCACCGCTATCCGCGACCTCGCGGCGCAGAAGGGTCTGCTCGCTATGGAGGCGATGTGGACCCGCTACCTGCCGCACATGAAACGGATCCACGAGATCCTCGACGCGGGCACGCTCGGCGAGATCCGCATCGTCTCGGCGGATCATACTCAGGCGACACCGACGGATCCGGCCCACCGCATGAACGCGATGGAGCTCGGTGGCGGCGCGCTGCTCGACCTGGGGATCTACCCGCTGTCGTTCGTACACGACATCCTGGGCACGCCGTCCGCGATTCAGGCGTCGGCGCGCTTCCTCGAGACGGGCGCCGACAGCGAGTTCGCCACCGTGATGACGCACGCTTCGGGTGCGCTGTCGACGACGTTCTCGACCTCGCGCGGCGCGGGCCCGAACTCGGCGCACATCGTGGGCACCGACGCCCGCATTGACATCGACCGCGTCTGGTACTCGGCGACGAGCTTCACCGTGACGGCGAAGGACGGCACAGTGCTCGAGCGCTTCGAGACCGAGATCGAGGCTCGGGGCATGCAGTTCCAGGCGCTCGCAGCCGAGCGTGCGGTCGAGACCGGGGTCGCGCCCGCCGAACTCACCATCGACGAGTCGGTCGAGATCATGAAGACGCTCGACGAGATCCGCCGCCAGATCGGCCTCGTCTACCCGGGCGAGTAGGGCACCGAGCTCGGAGAGCCACGGACCACCGATCTCGGAAGAATCACGAAACTCGGATCCCTCGCCCCGATCCTCCCGATCCTCGTGACATCGCCGAGATTCGTGCGGCGGGATTCGCGCGCACCGGATCCGCGGATCCGAACCCGCGTAGGCTCGGAGGGTGACTGACGCATCCGATGGCCGCGTGGCCGTATACCTCGACTTCGACAACATCGTGATGAGCTGGTACGACCGCGTGCACGGTCGCAACGCCTACCACCGCGACCGTTCCCGGATCCAGCAGGACATCACGGAGCCCGAGATCGCTGCGCGCCTCGAGGCGGCGACGGTCGATGTCGGCGCCATTCTCGACTTTGCCGCGAGCTTCGGCACGCTCGTGCTGACGCGCGCGTACGCCGACTGGTCCTCCCCCGTCAACGCCATGTACCGCCGACAGCTCGTCGGCCGTGCCGTCGACCTCGTGCAGCTGTTCCCGGCCGCGGCCTATGCGAAGAACGGCGCCGACATCCGCCTTGCCGTCGACGGCATCGAGGACATGTTCCGTCTGCCGGACCTCACGCACGTCGCGATCGTCGCGGGTGACAGCGACTTCGTGCCGCTGACGCAGCGCGTCAAGCGCCTCGGCCGCTATGTCATCGGCATCGGCGTCGCGGGATCCACGGCGAAGTCGCTCGCCGCGGCCTGCGACATGTTCGAGCCCTACGACACGCTCCCGGGTGTGCCGGAGCTGCCGAAGCGGGCGTCGAACGACCGTCGCCGCTCCGAGAAGCCCGCACAGGAGAAGGATGCTGCGGAGACGCCCGCCGAGAAGGACGAGTCCGAAACCGACGCGACCGAGAAGGAGACGACCGAGAAGCGCACCAGCCGTTCGCGTCGGAGCCGCAGGCCCGCTCCCGCACCGGAGCCCGCCGAGCAGGTCGACGACGACGTCATCCCCGCGTTCGAGGACACGCCGCCGGAGGACCTGCACAACGTCGCCACGAATCTGCTCGAGCGCGCACTGCGCGTCGGCCAGGACAAGGGCGATGATCAGGGGTTCCTCTACGCCTCCGCGGTGAAGCAGCACATCCGCCGCATGGATCCGTCGTTCAGCGAGAAGGCCCTCGGCTATCGGTCGTTCAATGACTTCCTCGCCTCACGCGAGAACCTCGCCGAGCTCCACGAATCCGGCCACGAGCGCCTCGTGCGGCTCAAGCAATAGCGCACGGAGTCGGAAGACAGAATTCGGAAGAATCACGCGTCTCGGGGGCCTCAGCCACGACCCCCGAGACGCGTGATATCTCCGAGAACCGTGGCGGCCGAGCCGAGATTTACGCGGTCGCCCAGGGCTGGCGGGTCGTGCGGATCCGCTCGCCCGTGGTGTGGGCGCGCATGATCTCCAGCCCGATGTAGTGATCCTGCGACGCCTCGGCGAGCGAATAGAAGCCCTCGCCTCCGGCGGCGTAGTCGGCCATGCCGGCAAGGCATCGGGCCACCGCGATCTCGTCGTCGATGAGGCGTGCGGGAGCGAACTCGTTCGTGTCGACGTAGCGCTCTCCCGCGAGGATCCCGCGGAGGAACTTATCCTCCATGTTCGTGAACTGGCCGCGCTCGACGCGCGTCAGCGTGAACTGGATCGGCGTGCGGAAGTCCTGGAGGTAGCGCACCTCGACGTGGTCGATCTCGCCGCGATCGCCGCGCGTGAGGGTCCTGGGGCCTCGGATCCAGGAGCGATTCTGCGCGCTCGACCAGTCGTAGATGCCGACCCTGCCGTCGAAATCGACCTGCGCGAGCACTTGTTCGTTAGTGACGACGGTCTCCTCGGCGGGGTCTCCCCCGCGCCCCGGGCCGCCGATGAGCGGCCACGAGACGGCCGGGAGCGCCGTGATCGTGGCGTCTTCGTACCCGATGCCGAGCAGCCGCCGCATGATGCTGACGGCGTGGTAGCCGTGGCTGATCGAAACGCGGGCCTCACCGACGTTGCCGAGCACTCCAGAGCGGGCGAGCGCGATCTGCGCGGCGTGCAGCGGCTGCAGGTGATACTGCTCGGCGACCTGCACGCGCGCGTCCTTGCCGACCGTGTTCCACAGCGCGACGAGGTCGTCGAGCGTGCCCGCGGGCGGCGTCTCGGTGAGCACGGGGATTCCGGCCCGGTGGGCCTCGGCGATCAGCGCTGGCGTCGCATGGCCCGCCACCGACAGCACGAGGAAGTCGGGGCGGCGGTGTGCGATCAGCTCGTCGAGCGTGTCGAACGCGGGCACGCCGTAGCGGGCCGCGAGCGCGGCGCTCTTCGAGCGTGTGCGCGAGGTGATACCCAGGATCTCGAACCGTTCGGGCAGTGCCGCGGCGACATCGAGGATGAACTGCGAGCGCCAGCCCGTGCCGATGACGGCGAATGACGCTGTCATAGCCGTTCCATCCGGGCGACGATGCGGCGGATCGAGTCCTGTGCCGCCGTGCCCTCCTCGGGGTGATTGAGGTGGCCGTGGGTCGTGCCGGGTTCGACGACGACCTCGATGTCGCGGCCGAGCGCCGCGAGGCGAGCCGCGAAGTGCTCGCCGGAGACGCGCAGCTCATCGATGTCGTCGTTGATCATGATCGTCGGCGGGAACTCGGCGAGCTGCTCGTCGCTCGCTAGGCCGGGCACGGCGGGTACGGGCGCGTTCTCGACGGGTCCGCCGAGGTAGAACTCGTACATGCTGCGCACCCGGTCGGTCGCGAACCGGTTCGGGTCGTCGGACGCCCGAAGCTTCTCACGCAGCTCGCCCGTCGGTGCGGGCTGCTCGGCGAGGAGCGTCGGGTATGCGAGCACCATGAGCGCGGGCGGTGCCGAGTGGCCCTGCAGGCGCAGCGCGGCACCCGCGGCGAGGTTGCCGCCGGCGCTCGTGCCCCCGAGCGCGATCCGGTGCGGGTCGATGCCGAGATCATCGGCGTGTTCGCGCGTCCACGCCCAGGCCGCGAGCATGTCGTCGGACGCGGCCGGATAGTGGTGGGCCGTCTCGGTCGTCAGGCGGTAGTCGACCGACACGACCGTGATGCCATGGGCCGCGAGTTCGCGCCCCACCCAGTCCGATTCGGCCATGTCGATCGTGCCGTGCACGAACGCGCCGCCGTGGGCCCACACGAGAGCCGCGCCGGTGGGTTCGGCCGCCGGGTAGACGCGGACGAGATTGCCCGCCGCCATATAGGGAGTCGTCATTGCACGTCCTTGAGCATGATGTAGCCGAACGGCTCGAGGGTCACGCTCGTGACGTTCTCGCCCGTCTCGAGCACGCTACCAGCAACGGAGACTGTCTGCGCGACGCGATCGTAGTTGATGATCGTGGTGATCTCGCCGCGGCGCGACACCTCGATCATCTCGCTCCTCACCTCGAGCACCGGCCCCACACCCGCCTCACGCGCGGCCCATTCCGTGACCGTGCGAAGACCCTCGTCGTCGGGGATCGTCGCGAGGTAGTACGCGCGCCCCTCGCCCGTTCGCTTCGTCGTGAGCGCGGGCTCGCCCGTGAGGCGACCCGAGCTGAAGCGAGCGACGGTCTCGACCGACGGATCCAGAATCTGCAGCTGCTCGGCGAAGAACTCGCCGCGCACGATGCGGCCGTCGAGGTCGACATCAGCATGGTTCTCGCCGGGGCCGCCGGAGTGGGCGACGGATCCAGTGGTGTCGCCTGCGGAGGTACCACCCGCCGCGGCCGGCGGCGGCACGAGCGCGCCGAATTCTTCGACCGTGATGCCGAGCACCTCTCGCAGGCTCACTTGGAATCCCCCCTCACGGAATGCGTCGTGCTCGTCGACGACATCGGCGAACGCGGCGACCAGCAGGTGTCCGCCGCCCGTGACGAAGCCCGCCAGGTTCGCGGCGGCCTCGTCGCCGAGCAGGTAGAGGTGAGGAGCGATGACGAGGTCATAGCCGGAGATGTCTTCGGCGGGGTGCACGAAATCGACCAGGATCTGCTGCCGGTGCAGGGCCGCATGCCAGCGCGGGATAAGGGAACCGTAGTCGATCTCGCCGGGGTGGTCCGGCGCGTCGAGCGCCCAGCGCGCCGCCCAATCGAACGCGATCGCGACCTTCGCGCCCGAGCGGCTGGATCCGAGGTCGGGGAGCGCCCGAAGCGTCGCACCGAGATCCGTGATCTCGCGCCAGGTGCGCGTGTTCGTGCCGGCGTGGGGCACCATGCCGGAGTGGAAGCGTTCGCTGCCGCGGCGCGACTGGCGCCACTGGAAGAAGTTGATTCCGTCGGCGCCGCGGGCGACGGCCTGCATCGACAGCGCCTTCATCTGGCCTGGTGCCTTCGGGGCGTTCGTGGGGCGCCAGTTGACGTCGTTCGGGGCCTGCTCCATGAGCACCCACGGCACGTCCTTCTTGAGCGAGCGGATGAGGTCGCGCGTGAATGCGGCGCCGCGGAAGGTCGTCGGGTCGTTGGGATCGGCGTAGTTGTCGTCGGTGATGAGGTCGAGGTGCGGCGCCCACTTCCAGTAGTCGGCCGGAGGAAAGAAGCCCATGAAGTTCGTCGTGACGGGTGCCGTCGTGCCCGACGCCTTGATAATGTCTCGCTCCATGATGAACAGCTCGAGCAGCATGTCGGAGGTGAAGCGCTTGAAGTCGAGCAGTCCGCCGGGGTTCACGCTGTACGGCGCCTTCCGCATCGGGACGATCTGATCCCACTCGGTGTAGCGCTGCGACCAGAACATGGTGCCCCAGGCGGCGTTGAGCGCCTCGAGGGACCCGTACTTGTTCTGCAACCAGCCGCGGAATGCGACGGCGGCGTTGTCGGAGTAGTCGTAGTTCAGGTGACAGCCGTACTCGTTGTTCGTGACCCACATGGCCACGGCGGGGTGGTCGGCGTAACGCTCGACGATGGCGGTGACCAGTTCGCGCGCGAGGCGGCGGTAGACCGGAGAACTGGGAGCGAACGCCTGTCGGGAACCGTGCCAGAACGTCGAGCCGTCGGCGTCCTGCGGGAGCATCTCGGGGTACTTCGTCGTGGCCCACGGCGGCGGCGAGGCGGTCGCCGTCGCCATCGACACCCGGATTCCGTTCTCATGCAGCAGGCCGACGACCTTGTCGAGCCACTCCCATTCGAAGACGCCTTCCTCGGGCTGGATCTTCGCCCACGCGAACACGCCGACGCGCACCATCGTCACACCCGCTTCGCGCATGAGGCGCACGTCGTCTTCCCAAACGGACTCGTCCCACTGCTCGGGGTTGTAGTCGCCGCCGTAGTGCATCACGGGTGTCACTCCTTCGTGTGAGATACCGCCTTAGAAACGTTTTTAAGGCGGGGATGGGACTATTCAACCAGAAGCGCCTGGCGAGACCGGCATCCGAGGCCCTGTCAGCGCGATCCGGCGTGCCGCATCGCATACTCCGACGGGACGATGCCGTACTGCCGCTTGAACGCACGCCGGAACGCGGAGACGCTCGCGTATCCGGTTCGGTGCGCGACGAATGACGGTGTCATTCTGCGCGCGAGCAGACCCGCGGCGACCTCCATCCGGCGCTGGGTGCGCCACGCCTGCGGAGAAAGCCCTGTTTCGGAGAGGAACGCCCGCTCGACGGTGCGTACGGAAACGTGATGCGCCGCCGCGATCTCGGCGAGTGAACGCTCCTCGCCCGGATCATCGCGCAGACACAGGGCGATCTCGAGCGCAGGCGTGCTCACGGGCATCGCAAGCCCCGTCGGCCGCACGACTCGTTCAGGGATCATCCGCACGAGCCGACGCTCGATATCGACGTCCGGTCGAATGATCGAGGTCTGCACCTGGAGTAGAGCGAGGATCGCGGTGCGCAGTTCGGCGTCGACCGCCACCCAGGTCGGCCCCGTCAGGAGCCCTGCCGGCTGCAGCCGCATCGGGAGGTGAAGAGGGATGACGACGGAATCCGGTGCCACGTTCAGCGCGTGAGCGGTGCCGGCGGGGATCCAGAGCGCGTGACCCGCGATGAGGCGGCGCGTCTCGCCCGCGAATACGCATGTCGACGAACCGCGGGCTTGCCAGAGGAGCACCACGCGATCATCGTGCCGGCGCTCCTCGATCGACACCGACGGGATCGACGCCACTCGACCATCCGGCATGTTCACCTACTCCTGTCGTTTACGGAGCGAAGCCTGTCGCATTCGGCGCCCTTGAGTGAGGATAACCTAACCTAATGTGGTGAGCTGTCCCCGCCACAGCCGCGTCCCGATCCGTCTCGACGCACCACGAAAGAAGCACATGTTCCGCACCACCCGCACGCGCGTCACCGCACTCGGTGCCCTCGCGCTCACAAGCGCAATCGTTCTCACGGGATGCTCGGCCAGCACCGTCGATGAGGACACCACAGGCGACGACGTCGCCGGGGCCGCCGATGGACCCAGCTTGCTCCCCGCCGCCGAGGGATCCACGACCTACCCGCTCGACCTCGAGTCGCCCTGGGGCAGCACGACGCTCGAAGAGCGTCCGGAGCGCATCGCCGCCATCACGCCCTCGCAGGACGACGTCGAGGCGCTCGTCGCGATCGGCGTCACGCCGATCCTCGTCAGCGAGGACGAGACCGACGTCTGGGTCCAGCGCGAGCTCGACCAGGACATCGAGGGCCGTTTCAGCGTGACCGACGGCGGATTCAACGTCGAGCAGATCGCGGCCGCGGACCCCGATCTCATCGTCGTGCTGGGGGCCGATGTCAGCGCCGACTATCAGAAGCTCGCGGCCATCGCGCCCGTGCTCAGCACGGCGACATCGGCCGAGGGCGAGTCGTCCGTCGCCAACGACTGGGCCACATCGGTCACGGCGCTCGGAGAGGCGCTCGATCTCCGCGGCGCTGCTGAGGAGGCGCTCGCCGCCGAGGAGGCGTTCTTCTCGGCGTTCCGTGAGGAGCACCCCGAATTCGAGGGCAAGACCGCCTCCTACGTCGTCTACTACGGCGCGGAGTCAGGTTTGCAATACCACTCGACAGAGGACAGCCCTGCCGGTCTGACACTCTCCCGGATGGGCTTCGGTGTCAGCGACAACGCCGCAGAGCTCGATTACCGCGCGGTCGTCAGCAACGAGATGCTTTCGGCGATCGACGCCGACGTGATCATCTTCTCGGACAACTCCGACGGGAACAGCGCCGACCTCACCGAGTCCGCGCTGTTCCAGGGCCTCTCCGCCGTGCAGAACGACGCCCTGGTCCTCATCGAGAACCACAGCGTCGACGGCTACTTCGCAATCGACGGAACCGAGCACGACGGCAACCTGCCCTGGGCCCTCGCGCGCAGCGGGCCGCTGTCGTCACCGTGGGCGGCCGAGCAGCTGGCGCCCGCGCTCGCCGACGTCCTCGGTACGGAGTGATCTCGCCGCGATGAGCACGACCTCGATCAGCCCCGGTGCGGCGGATACGACGAAGGCGCGCCGCGGGCCGGTCTGGGGCGTCCTCCTCGGCGCCCTCCTGCTCTCGTTCCTGCTCAGCCTGGCCGTCGGCGCGAATCCGCTCTCGATCGGCCAGGTCTGGCACGGGCTCCTCCATCCGGATGCCACCGAGGCGTCGACCATCGTCTGGACGGAGCGCATGCCTCGCACCCTGCTCGGGATCGCCATAGGCATGGCTCTCGGCGTCTCCGGCGCCCTCATCCAGGCGCTGACGCGCAATCCGCTCGCGGACCCCGGCATCCTGGGCGTGAACGCCGGAGCCGGCTTCGCCGTCACGGTGGGCGTGGGCCTTTTCGGGTTGTCCGGCATGACCGGCTACATCTGGTGGGCGCTTCTCGGCGCCGCCGGAGCGACCGTGCTCGTTTACCTCATCGGATCCCTCGGCCGGAGCACGTCGCCCGTCACCATGGTCCTCGCCGGAGTCGCGCTCGGCGCGGTGCTCGGCGGCCTGTCGACCTTCCTCACGCTGATCGACGAGACCACGTTCGAGTCGATCCGGGCCTGGGGAGTCGGATCCATCGCGAGGGTGCGTGTCGCCGACGTGCTCACGGTCCTGCCGTTCCTCCTCGTCGGGTTGGCTCTCGCCGTGGGGCTCGCCGGTTCGCTCAACGCGGTCTCCCTCGGCGACGACCTCGCCGCTTCGCTCGGCATGAGCGTCATGCGCACGCGCGTCCTCGGCATCGTCGCGATCACCCTGCTCGCCGGCGGCGCGACGGCGCTCACCGGCGGAATCGGCTTCGTCGGGCTCATGGTGCCGCACGTCGTGCGGTGGATCACCGGTCCCGATCAGCGCAGAATCATCGTCGGCAGCGCGCTCGGCGCCCCCTCTTTGCTCCTCATCTCCGACGTGATCGGACGCGTCGTCGTGCGGCCCGGAGAGATCGAAGTCGGCATCGTCACCGCGGTCGTCGGCGCGCCGGTCTTGATCGCGCTCGTTCGTCGCCGGAAGGCCAGCGGACTATGACCACCTCCCCCGCGCCCGTCGAGTTCGGCTACCGCGTGCTGCGCACTCGCACCGCCGTGTCGTCCTCGCGGATGTCCTTGCGCACGGTGCTCGTCAGCTCCGCGCTGTTCGTCCTCGCCGTCGCGTTCGCGTTCGTCGCGCTGTTCCTCGGCGATTACCCGCTCACGCTGCAGGACGTGGCCGCCGCTCTCGCCGGCCGCGCGAGTGACTTCGTCGGCATGGTCGTACTCCAGTGGCGGCTTCCTGTCGCCGTATCGGCCGTCCTCTTCGGCGCTCTGCTCGGGATCGGCGGCGCGATCTTCCAGTCGCTGACGCGCAATCCCCTCGGTTCACCGGACGTGATCGGCTTCGACGCGGGCGCCTATACGGCGGTCGTACTCGTCATGCTCGCGGCCGGCTCTCAGCACACCTGGTCGATCGCCGGCGCCGCGATCGGCGGCGGCCTGATCACCGCCCTCGTCGTGTACGTGTTCGCTTATCGCCGGGGCATGCAGGGGTTCCGCCTCATCATCGTCGGTATCGCGGTGTCGGCGATGCTCGGCTCGGTCAACAGCTACCTCATCACGCGCGCCGACCTCGACGACGCGATGCAGGTGGGGTTCTGGGGCGCTGGGTCGCTCAGCCGCGTGACGTGGTCGACGCTCGTTCCCGTGCTCGCGATCTCGCTCGCCGTCGTCGTCGCGGCGGTCGCGTTCGCGCCCTCGCTTCGTTCGATGGAGCTCGGTGACGACCTGGCGGTCTCTCACGGCACACGGATCGGCGTCGCCCGCATCGTGCTGCTGATCGCGGGTGTCGCCACGACGGCGCTGGTGACCGCCGCGACCGGCCCCATCGGCTTCATCGCTCTCGCCGCGCCTCAACTAGCGCGCCGACTGACCGGGTCCGCCGGCGTGAGCGTTGTCGCGGCCGCCGCGATGGGATCCGCGCTCCTGAGCGCCGCGCATCTTCTCTCGCGCGTGCTCGCGGTCGTGTTCCGCCCGATACCCGTCGGGCTGATCACGGTCTGCGTCGGCGGCGTCTACCTCATCTTCCTCCTCATCCGCGAAGCCCGCGCCCGCTCAGGAGCAGTACGTTGAACACACCAGAAAACACCCGCCTCCGCGCCGAGGCGGTCACGATCGGATACGACCGCGCGACGATCGCCGAGGACCTCACGGTCGGGGTTCCCGACGGATCCTTCACGGCGATCATCGGCCCGAACGGCTGCGGCAAGTCGACATTGCTGCGAGCGTTCGCGCGCGTGCTGAAGCCGTCCGCAGGGCAGATCCTCCTCGAGGGGAAGTCGATCCATTCGGTGCCCACCAAGGCGCTCGCCCGCAGAATCGGGCTGCTCCCCCAGACATCGCTCGCCCCCGAGGGCATACGCGTGGCGGACCTCGTTGCGCGGGGTCGTTCGCCCTATCAGTCGCTCATCCAGCAGTGGCGCACCTCCGACGAGCAGGCCGTCCGGGACGCGCTCGCGGCAACGCGCCTCGAGGGTCTCTCCGGCAGGCTCGTCGACGAGCTCTCCGGCGGCCAGCGTCAGCGCGTGTGGATCGCGATGCTTCTCGCACAGCAGACCCCGTTCATGCTGCTCGACGAGCCCACGACGTTCCTCGACATCGCTCATCAGTACGAGCTCATGGAACTCCTTCGGAGCCTGCACGGCGATGGCAAGACCGTCGCGACGGTGTTGCACGATCTCAATCAGGCGGCGCGATATGCGTCCCATATCATCGTGATGAAATCCGGCGCCGTCATCGCCGCCGGGGCCCCGCGGGACGTCGTCACGGCACCGCTCGTGGAGGAGGTCTTCGGCCTGCGCTCGATCGTGATCCCCGATCCCGTGACGAATACGCCGATGGTGGTGCCACTGGATCCACGCACCGCTGAGGGCGGCATCGGGGACGCGGCTGCCGCGGCGGCACGATCATGACCGCCGTCCCCCGCTTCCCCGGCGACGGCCTCGAACTCCTCGCCCATACGGACCGCCTCGGCGCCGTGCATCACGAGCGTCGCCCCGCCCCGCGCGAACGGGAACCGCGGATGGAGCGCATGGAGAGCGAACTCGAGCGCGCATGGTGCGACCCCGCGCGACGCGATGCGCTCCGCACAGAGGCCCTCGCCCGTCCGAACCCCTTCATCGAGCCCGAGCCGGACGATCCCTCGCAGAGCCGCTGGACATGGGTGGTGTCCGCCCCGACGGCCCGCGCCGTCCTGCTCTGGACGAACCCCGTCTTCGACCACGCCGACGTCTCCCGAGCAGAGCTGACGCGGCTCGATGGCTCTGAGCTCTGGACGATCTGCCTGCGACTGCCGACGGCGCTGCGCGCCTCGTACGGCATCGCACTGCACGTCGGTGACGGGGAGCCGAACTGGCGCACGGCCACGGGACGACGGCCCGTGATCCTCGCCGCGATGGCTGCGAGCGCTCCTGATGAGCGCTGCCGTGCGCGTGTTCACGGCACGGGCGGGCGGGTCTCGTCCGTCGGGGCGGGACCCGCAGCCCCCGCGGATCCGCTGACCGGATGCCCGTCGAGCGCCGCCCGCGGCGCGACGGGGAGCGGTACGACGACTCTGGTGGAGCTGCCCGATGACGAGCGGGCGTGGGTCTACGCCCCCGCCGGCGACCATGCCGATACGCCGCTGCTCGTGCTCTTCGACGGCGAGGTGTGGCGCCGCGAGCTCCCGGCGATGCTGGACGCGGCGATCGCCGCCGGCGTCGTTCCCCCCATACACGCCGCCATGCTCGACGCACACGACCCGGATCGGCGCTGGGAACGCCTCGGCACGCCCCGCGGTCAGGTCGACGTCGTGCTCGACGAACTCCTCCCGCGCGTACGGCGCGACTGGCGCGTGAGCTCGCGGGGCGAGGACGTCATCGTCTCCGGTCAGAGCCTCGGAGGGATCGCCTCGCTGTGGACCGTCGCACTCGGCGCCGGGGAGGTCGGCCACGCGATCGCGCAGTCGCCGTCGCTCTGGCGGTTCGATGTCGCCGATGCGCTGCTCGCCGCGAGCGGGTGGCAATCGATCCGGCTGCAGGCGGGATCTTTCGAGGGCGACATGCTCGCCGGAGCCGAGGCGCTCGCCCAGCACCTCGCGAGCGACGCCCGAACCACCGGCCGACGAGTGCAACTCGAACGGTCCGTGGGCGGGCACGACTGGGCGGTCTGGCGGACGGACCTCCTCCGCGCACTGATCGCGCATCCCTGGGCACCGATGGATGCCGAATCCACGCCTAGGTGATATGACCTCTTTGCTAACGGAACGCTCAATCACACCCTGAAGCGCTCATATCGGCATTAGTAATCCGATGAATTCCGTGGTCCACGGTACGCTCAAAGGCATACGACGTATCCAGGAGGACGTATGAGCATGAACGAAGTCGGCGCGACGTGGTCGGGCACCCATACTTTCCAGGCTGCCCGCCTCGTGACGCCGCGCACGATCGAGGAGGCGGCGGAACTCGTCGCCTCGCACGACACGATCCGTGCGCTCGGAACGCGCCACTCGTTCAACGACCTCGCCGACGGGGCGACGCTCATCTCGATGCTCGACATCGCCTCCGATCTCGAGCTCGACGAGGCCCGGGCGCAGGTCACTGTGGGGGCGGGCACGCGTTACGGCGTGCTCGCCGCGTGGCTGAACGATCGCGGCTGGGCTCTCAAGAACATGGGATCCCTTCCCCACATTTCGATCGCCGGCGCCAACGCGACCGGGACCCATGGATCCGGAAATCTCAACGGCGTGCTCGCCACATCGATCGCCGCGATCGAGCTCATCACGGCGAGCGGCGAGCTCCGCCGGATTACGCGCGGCGACGACGGTTTCGAGGGATCCCTCATCGCGCTCGGCGCACTCGGTGTCGTCAGCCGCATCACGCTCGATGTCGTACCGGAGTTCGCAATGCGTCAGGACGTGTTCCTCGGCGTGCCGTGGGAGGCGGTGACCGAGCGTCTCGAGGAGACCACGTCGGCGGGCTACAGCGTGAGCGTGTTCACGACGTGGGACGAGCCGGCGCTGTCGCGCGTACTCGTGAAGTCGCGGGCGGACGAAGCGGTCGGCGAGGAGTTCCATGGCGTGCGGGTGACGGGCGAGGGCGCGCCGGATCCGAGGGACAACCGCACGCCGCAGGATGGCAGCGTCGGCCCATGGATGCTGCGCCTTCCTCATTTCCGCCTCGACCGTGTTCCCTCGGACGGCGACGAGATCCAGACCGAATACTTCGTCGACCGCGCCGACGGATCCGCCGCGATCGCCGCGGTGCGCGAACTCGCGGCAGACATCGCGCCCCTGCTCATCACGACCGAGCTGCGCACCACCGCGTCCGACGACCTCTGGCTGAGCATGGCCTACCGGCGCGAGTCGCTCGCGATCCACTTCACATGGCGCAACATGCCCGCCGAGGTGGCCGCCGTCCTGCCCCGCATCGAGGCCGCGCTCGCGCCCTTCGGAGCCCGCCCGCACTGGGGCAAGTGGCACGCCATGACAGCCGATCGGATCACGGACCTCTACCCGCGCATGGCCGACTTCCGCGCGCTCCGTGATCGCATGGATCCGGCCCGCAAGTTCGGCAACGCTCACCTGCGGCGCGTGCTGGGGGCGTAGCCGGATGCGTAGCGGTGCCCGCCCTCCGGTGTTCGGAGGGCGGGCACCGCTACGCGCGATTACTCGCAGCCGTGGGCGTCGTACGCCACCGTCCGGTGTTCGACCGTGCCGTCGTCGAACGCGATGGTCACGTCGATCTCGCCCGCTTCGATCGAACGTTCGCGAACGTCGAAGCCGACCGAGGCGGACTTGCCCGGTTTCGTGTTCTTGAACGTCCTGTCACCGAACTCGCTCGACACGGTGATGTCGGCGCGCCGATCCGTCGTGTTCGTCGCCGTGACCGTGAGCACGAGCTTGCTCGGCAGGCAGCGGGGCGATGTCGTGACATCGACGACGGGCTCAGGGGCGTCCGGCTCGTCGCGGGTGATGACGAGCACGTACGTGCCGAAGTCGCCGGTGTGCGAGCTCACCGTCAGCGTGACGACCGTCTCCGGCGCGTCGAGCGCGATCGTCGTGCCAGTGCTGCCCGCGGGCAGCTCGCGGCCGTCAACCTGCACGAGACGGCCGTCCCAGCCGAGGTCCCAGGCGAGCTGCACCTCGTCAGCCCCACCCGCATCGATCGCGTACGGATTGTCGGATCCGGAACGCGACGGTTCGAAGACCGGGTCCAGCTCGAAGCCGGTCGCCGTCAGTGCGGCGAGCTGTGCGAGCTGGTTGGGGTTCGTGCGCGAGATCTCGACCGTGTGGGTCATGGTCGTGCCGTCCTCTGCCGTGACGACGACGGGGATCCGGGTCACGATCGTCGAGTTATCCGCGCCGCCCTCGGCGAGCGCCACCGCGATCGGCTCGCCGGTGTAGGGCGCGCCGTCGACCGTGATCGATGCGAAGCCGCTCGATGCGACAGGGGCGATCCGCACGCTGTCCGCGAAGGCGGGAACCTCGCCCGCGAAGATGCCACCGGTCGCGGCGAGCTCGGATCCGTCGGCGGAGACTGCGGCGAGCCCCGCGTCGTCGAAGTCGTACGGGGCGCCCGTGTTCACACGTACGTAGTCCACGAACAGGTCGCCCGCGTTCGTGCCGTTGGTGAACAGGTTGATGTAGTCGAGGTCGTCGATCGCGGTGCGCAGCGGCTGGTCGGAGAGCACAGGCGTGCTCATGTCGCCGATGTAGAAGTCGAAGGTTCCGCGATCGAGGTCCACCACATTGCGCACGACCTGCCACTCGCCCACGGCGTACGAGCCCGCCGTGACGGTGCTGCTGGATCCACGCGTGTTGTGCGAGATGATCTTGCCGCCCGCGTACCCGATCGTTGCGGCAGGGTTCTTCGACGCCGAGGTGTCGCTCGCGTTCCAGTCGTTCTCCGTGAACGAGTAGAGCGCCGTCTGGTCGGGTGTCCCCGTCGTCGTGCGCTTGAGGCGGGCCTCGAGCGTGACGGTGCCCGTCAGGTTCAGCTCCTGGGTGTTGAACACCGCGAGGGCACCCGAGGCTCGCGAGGCCTTGTCGATCTTCAGGGCGCGGCCGTCGGAGCCGTCTTCGACGATCTCGATCGTGCCGACGGCGGCGTTGCCGCGCGCGGCGAGGACGCCATCGCTCGTGCCCGCAAAGGCGCCGACGGGCTCGTCCGCGAAGGTCTCGTCGATGGCATAGTGGGTCTCGCCCTGCTCGGCCGAGAGCACGATGTCGACCGTCGCCGTGCGAGCAGCGCGCACGGTGAGACCCTCCTGCGCGGCCGTCGCGTAGCCGTCCTTCGATACCGTCACGGTGTACCCGTCGCCGGCCTCGAGACCGTCGATCCGGAAGGCCCCGTCCGCCTGGCTCTCGGCGGAGGCGACGTCGACGCCGTCCTTCGACACCGTGACGGAGGCACCGCCCACGGCCTCGCCGCCGCTCGTCACGGTCCCCGCGACCGATCCCTCGGTCGTCAGGGTCTCACCAAGCGCGATGCGTTCGAAGCTCGTCGCACCGCTCTCGAGCGTCACGGGTGTCGGGGCGCCGTCGGCGTAGTCGTCGGCGCTCGCGACGAGCGCGTAGTCACCGGCGGCGCGCTCGAAGACGAAGCGGCCGTTAGCGTCGGCGGTGACCGTGTCGCCGCCGACCGTCACGCTCGCGTTCGGCACCGGGTCGCCGGCCTGGTCGACGACGAAGCCCGAGAGGTGCCCCGTGCCGTCGGCGGGCCTGTACGAGGCGGGCCCGATGTGGGGCGGCGTCGTCGGGGCCTCGGCGAAGAAATCGCCCGGGATCGGCAGCTGGTCGACGCCGGAGGCGCCGGTCACGGCGAATCCCGGGGCGATCTCGGCAAGGTCGACGTCCGTTCCGGCGCTGATGAGCGGCGAGGATCCGTCGACCGGAATAACGTTCTCGATGCCGTCGGCGGGGTTGCCTCCGAGGAGCGGATCCGTGTCGACGCCGTGCGCGTCGGCCGCCGGAGCCTCGACGCCCGGGCCGAAGTATGCGTTGCTCTGCAGGGTCACGCCGAGATCTGTTCCCCGGAACTGCGCACCGGTCACGCTCTCGAGCGCGTTGACGAACACGTTGTTGAGCACGTAGTGCGGGTTGCGCTCGGTCAGGTACGAGCCGGCGTTGCCGGATGACTCGAAGAAGCCCACGGTGTTGTTCTTCAAAGGCTCGACCGAGTTGTACATCAGGTTGTTGTGCACGACGTTCACACCGCGATCGCCGTGGGGGTTGACGTAGTTGCGGTCGATGTCCTGGATGATGTTGTAGCGCGACACCGAGCTGCCGAATCCGAAGCCGCAGAGCAGGATGCCCTCGCCGGAGTCGTGGATGTAGTTGGCCTGGATCAGCGCGTTGGTCGACCCTCGGTCGGGATCGATGCCGTTCGAATCGGCGGCGCCCACGCGTGTGGCCAGCTCGGCGACCTCGTTGTCCTGGATCAGCACGTTGTCGGAGTAATACAGCTCGATGCCGGAGACACCGGCGCCGTCGATCACGTTGCCCTCGACTGTCGCCGCCTGCACGCTCGTGAGGTACATCGAGTCCCACCCGTACTCGGTGTCGCGGTTGGTCAGGTAGTTGTCCGCGACGACGATGTCGGTGTGCGGGCGCCAGTCCGGGTCCTCCGTCACCTCGCCCGTCGCGCTCGCGGTCGCGGCGGCGCGATCGCCCCAGCCGGGCTCGACATCCTGGTACCGGTTCGTCCCCATGCCGGAGAACTGTTTGAAGATGATGTTCGCGAACGCCGTGTTTGCGATCACGTTGTCGCGGATCTCGATGCCGTCGAACTGCGAGGCCGTCTCGGCCTCGCCCTTGAGCCCCTCGAAGAGAATGCCGCCGGTGCGCTTCGAGCGGTCGAGCCCGCCGCGCGAGACCGACCACATCACGCCGGACACGTCGTGGATGTACGTGTTGGTGATCTCGTATCCGCGGAGCGTTCCCGCGTTCTCGGCCTGCACGTGGATGCCGCGCACATCGCCGGTGAGCGGGTTCTCCTGGCCGGGCGCCTGGCCGTACTCCTCGACGGGCTCGAACGTCGTCGGGTCGAAGCCGTCGGCCACGTTCGAGATCTCGAGGTTCGAGATGTGCCAGTGCTCCTGATTCGTCAGCTGCACCACGTCGTTGACGACGCCGCGTCCGTCGAGCTGGGGCGCCGGGCCGTCTCCGTAGCTCGACAGGATGATCGGCGCGCCTTCGACACCGGATCCGCCCGGAGCGAGGATCGCCGTCGCGTCGGGTCCGTCGACATCGACCGGTGCCCCGCTCGCCCACTCGGTGTAGTCGTACGCTTCGGCGGCGATCTCGTCGCCCTCGGCGCTCCAAACGCTTCCGGCTCGCAGGAGGATCCGGTCACCGGGTGCGAACTCGCGGCCGTTGACGTGCGCGAAGCTCGCCCATGCGGTCTCGGGGCTCAACCCGTCGGCGTCGTCGTTGCCGCCCTCGGAGTCGACGTAGTAGCTGGTGCCCGCCCCGTCGGGTGCGGATCCGTCGGTGACCCGCAGCTCTTCGGCGGTCACGGTCGCGCGACCGTCGGCCTTGAGCGCGTTCTTGTCGGTGTAGCCGGTGAAGACGGTGCCACCGTCAACGTCCGACGAGGCGGCGGCCGGAGCCGCGAGTCCGGCTGCGAGGAGCGCGGCCGTCATCAGACCTGCCGAGGTCACCGCGATCGGTTTGCGTCTTATCGACATGGGAAAGCCTTCAATCCTCTTTGATGGGCAGCGTTGACGATCGCTCACGACCGCGAGCCGCGGTCACCATATGAACGATCACATTGGACGCTACCGAGGAATCCTGCTCGTCGTCAACGTATATTTTCCGTGATTTATCAGGCATTCACGCACGACAAAGAGGGCGAACGGCCCGCACACCGATCACCCCGAATGCGGCGCTCTCACCCGGCCGCGGCCACCGATCCGCGCCAGACGACGGTGTTGAGATCGTGGAAGTCTTCGACGGGCGGACGCTCGCCGCGGAGCACCGCGATGAGCTTGCCCATCGCCGTGCGTCCGACGAGCTCGTGGTCGACGATGACGGTCGTGAGTCCAGGAGGCATATACTTTCCGACCTGGCGGTTGTCCCAGCCGGTGACGCTGAGCCGTCCCGGCACGTCCCATCCGCGCTCGTGGGCGCCCATCAGCACACCCGCGGCAAGCTCGTCGTTGGCGCATATCACGGCGGTCACCGGCGTATCGTCTGGCAGCGCCAGAACCGCTTCGACGCCGCTCGATCCATCGAAGGCGCCTCGCGATGCGCCATGCGAGACGAGCCCCCGCGCCGAGATGGCGCGCTCGTAGACGGCTTGGCGTTCGTTCGATGCGGGGTGACCGACCGGTCCGCCCACATGGAAGAAGTGACGATGGCCAAGCTCGGCGAGGTGCCCGACGATCTCGCTCATCGGCGAGGCGTCCGCCATGATCCCGATGCCGTGCAGGAAGTCGTCATACACGGCGAACTCGATGATCGGCACACCGTTCGGGCGGGTGGCGGGCCCCACTCGCTCGTCGAAGGTCGACAGCGAGAGGACGCCTTCGACCCAGCCGGAGTCGGCGAGCTCGAACGCACGGTCCGTCCGTGCCTGGGCGCCGCCCGCGACGTGGACGACCTCGACCTCGTATCCGTACGAATGCGCCTCCGCCGTCGTGGCGGACATCATCTTGGCGGGCGTATAGGGCGCTGTGGTCGCAGGTGCGATGACACTCAGCAGACCCCTGCGCCGCATGCGCATCGAGCGCGCGACGATGTTGGGGCGATAGCCGAGCTCGTCGATCGCCGCCTGGATCCGCTCGCGATTCGCCTCACGAATCACCGGGTCCCCGCTCACGAAACGCGACACCGTCTGGTGCGATACGTTCGCGAGCCTCGCGACGTCCTTCAGCGTCGGCCGCCGTCCCGCCGCCGTGCTCATGTCAGTGGGCCGCCACGTCGTACGCGCGCAGGTTTCCGCACATCCCGAAGCGATGGGCGGGCTCGAGGCCGGGTGCCACGGTGGCGTCGTCCAAGTGCGAGGCATCGCCCGCCGTCAAGCGCGCGAGCAGGTCGAGCGTGTGCTGCGCCTGCGCGAGCGGGCCGTGCTCGACGATGCCGGTCCACCCCGCGACGCGATCGGAGACGATCTCGGCGGCGCGCTCGCGGAACCGCTTCAGCGGGCCGTCGTCGCCCGCGATCAGCGCATCGCGGATGACGAGATATCCCTCGACCGCGAGGTCGCGGCGCTTCGCAGCTGCGATGGCGAGTTCGTCGTCGGAGGCGCCGGCAGGAAGCGCGGCCGCCTCGCGATAACGCTCGACGTCCTCCAAGTACTCGGTGGGGAACGTCATCACGGCATCGCCCGCCTCGGGCAGACCCGCGTTCGACATCAGCACCACGAGCTGGGCGCGGTCGAGGTTCACGGCGCGGTGAATCGTGCCGGGGGTGAACCAGGTGATGCGCCCCGGCTCGAGGTCCGTCTCCCGGTAGCCCTCGCTCGTCAGCGAGTGCAGCTGGCCGCGACCACCGATCGCGATGTAGCACTCGGTCGAGGCGGTGTGCATGTGCGGGCTTCCACCGCAGATGCCGTCGGGTGCAGCCGACGTGTAGACATCGAGGAACGACAGCGAGGTGCCACCGGGGAACGTACTCATGATTCAGCCCTTCGAGAGAACGCCGCGCACGGCATCGGCCAGTGCGGGGGCGTCAGCGGCGACGCCATCGGCGATACCCACACCGTAGCGGAAGGTCGCCGATTCACCGGCACGAATCACGACCTCTTCACTGAAGAACGGCGCCGGGTTGAGCGCAGCGAACTCTTCCGAACGTGCGAACCACTGCGGCGGGTGGTGCGGGTTCTGCGAATCGTCCAGCATCAGCACGAGGGATGACGCGTCGATGTGGTCGTGCTTGCCCTCGAACGCCATCCACTCGTGACGCTGTCCGCGCACGTCGTTTCCGGACCCGATGGTGTCGGTCGTCACCAGCTTGCCGTCGGTGAACGAGCGAAGGCCGCGCCAGAACAGACCTCCGTACCCGGCGTTCTCGCGGCCCTTCGTGGTCGGCGAACCGATCGCGATCCGCGCGCCCGAGACGTTCTCGAGGGTGGTCGAGAACGTGAGGGTCCACGACGTCTCCCCCGTCACCTGTGCGGTGATGCGGCGCGTCTCGGAGAAGTACGCCTGGCCCGATTCGGTCGTCCAGTCCAGCTCGTGCTCGATGACGACGCGATCGGCGGTCTGGCTCAGCTCGGTGAAGCGGCGGTGGCCCTGCGTGCCGTTGTTCGGCAGCTGAACGTAGCCCTGATCCCTCACATAGGTCGGTCCGCCCCAGAAGTTCTCGTCGTTCACGACGGGGAGCGACCAGGTGATGCCCTTGTGCCACACGTGATCGTGCGGTCGGTACAGCCCCGTGTCACGGCCGGCGCGCGTGCGGATCGGATAGAAGTAGGGGCGCGGCGACTCGAGCTGCGGGTTGTCCGGGATGTAGACGTAGCGGAACAGCTCGACGTCTCCGTCGCGAACGACGACCTCGCGGTCGATCTCATGCGTGATGGTGAGGTTCGTCATCGGTTGCTCTCCTTCAGGGGCGCCCATGGCACCATGCCGCCGTCCATGCTCGCGCGGAACGGGTCGTTCGCGGTGATCTCGCCCGCGGCGATCGGCTTTCCTCGGAACGCCGATGCGTAGGTTGCCGCCGCGAACTCCAGCGTACGGGTGGCATCGGCGAGCGAGACCTCCGGGTCCGTGCCGGCGTCGAACGCATCGAAGATGGCCGCGAGCTGGTGGGTGTGGCTCGACATCTCGCTGTCGTCCGTGAGGTTCCATGCGTCGGCGAGGTTCTCATGCCCCTGAGCCGGCGTGAAGGTCCAGTCGGCGTCGGTGTAGCCGTAGAGATGCTCGACCTCGACCGTCGCGTATTCGAAGTCGAAGCGCAGCCGGCTCGTCTCACGCGGCGACACGATCGAGTTCACGACCGTCGCGAGTGCGCCGTTCTCGAACCGGGCGACGGCCACCGACACGTCCTCCGTGTCCGTGGGGCGCGTCTGGCGCGCGGCCATGGCGCTGACGCTCTGCCACGGGCCGAGGATCGCGAGAAGCAGGTCGAACTGGTGAATGCCGTGGCCCATGGTCGGCCCGCCGCCCTCGACGGCCCAGAGACCGCGCCAGGGCAGATCGAAGTAGCTGTCCGCGCGGTACCAGAGGGTTTCGCAGGTCGCCACGAGCGGGCGTCCGAGGGATCCATCGTTCACGAGCTCGACGAGGCGGCGAGCCGCGCGACCGAAACGGTGCTGGAACACGGTGAGAACGGGAATGTTCGTCTCGCGCTCGACCTCGGCGAGCGTGTCGAGCTCGGCGAGGCTGAGGGCCGTCGGCTTCTCCGTCAGAACCGGCACACCGGCGCGCATCGCGAGAGTCGCGAGCGGCACGTGGGATCCGGGAGGGGTGCAGACGTGCACGAGGTCGAGCTTCTCGGCGGCGAGCAACTCGGCCGCATCGGTGTAGATGGTCTCGACACCGAACTGATCGGCGAACGCACGGGCGCGGTCGGCATCGACATCGCAGACGGCGACGAGCTCGACGCGGTCCGCGAGCGCCTTCAGGGCTTGGGCATGGGCGTGGGCGATGGCACCGGTGCCGATGATGGCCGAACGATAACGGTCGGGCGAAGTCATGGTTATGTGAACGTTCCTCGTGTCAAGCGAACGATGGGGGACGGCGACGGCCGTCCCCCATCAGATGTGATTATCGAGCGTTGTCGATCTCGCCCTGCAGCTCGTCGATGAACGCTTGGGCGGCGTCCTCCGGCGTCGACTGGCCGGCAAAGACCTCCTGCGTGTAGCGCTGCAGGATCGCCTCGATCGTCGATGCGCCGTTCGGCGTCACGAGCGGGGCGACGTCACCCGGGGTGACGCGGTCCTGGTACTCGATCGCGGCCTGGTCGGTCGACGAGAGCTGGTCGGCGATCGCCTCGCGCACGACGTCGTTTGCGGGCACGCCGCGCTCGGTGAGGATGATGTTCGCGGCTTCTTCGCTGTTCTCGAGGAAGTCGATGAACAGCGCCGCCTCCGCCGGGTGCTCGCTCGTCGACGCGACCGACCAGAACATCGACGGCTTGTACGACGACGGGTTGACGCCCTCGGGCTCGGGTGCCTTCAGCAGGACCAGGTTCGCGCCGCTCGCGTCGGTGAGTGCGGTCAGCTGCGTGTTCCAGGCGGCCGAGAAGCCGACCTTGCCGGTGGCCATGTCGTTTCCGGAGATACCCGCGTTGAACGACTCGGTGATCGCCTCGGCCGAGTTCATGCCTCCCGACTTCTGCAGGTCGAGCTGGAACTGCCACATCTTCGCGAGGACCGCGGGATCGAGGGTGACCTTGCCGTCCTCACCGAAGACCTCGTTACCGTCCGAGCGCGCCCAGTGCTTCAGGCCGCCGACGTCGAAGCCGCCGATCTGGTCGCTGCCGACCACGGCGCCACCACTCTTCTCCGTGAGCTCGTTCGCGGTCGCCGCGAAGTCGTCCCACGTCCACGTCTCATCGTCGGGCAGTTCGACGCCGTACTCGTCGAAGAGGTCCTTGTTGGCGACGAGCGCGTAGGTCGCGATGCCGTGCGGGAAGGCGTACTGCGTGCCGTCGACCTGGCCGGTGGCGAGGGCGGACTCTTCGATGTTGGTCGTGTCGATGTCCAGCTCGCCCATGTCGGCGAGCGCGCCGCGGTCGGCGTAGGACGCGAGGTAGAGCTCGTCCATCTGCACGACGTCCGGCATGTCGCCGGCGGCGGTGCGGGTGGCGAGACCATCCCAGTAGCCGGTCCAGTCGGCGGGCTCGGCCTCGATCGTGATGTTCGGGTGCTCGGCCTCGAAGGCCGCGATCGCTTCGTCGGTCTGCGAGACGCGCGTATCGCCGCCCCAGTACGCGAGCGAGATCGTGACGTCGCCATCGCTCAGCTCCGCGGGTTCGTCCGAGGATCCGGAGCAGCCGGCGAGCGCGCCGACCGCGACCGTCGCGACCGCGACGGCACCGAAACGAACGATGTTCTTCTTCGTCGAGAACATGTGTCTCCTTATGTGAAAGAGGGGTAGTGCACGAAAGGGGAATTACTTACCACCGGTCGTGGCGATGCCCTGAAGCAGGAATCGCTGACCGAAGAGGAAGACCAGGAACACGGGTAGGAGTGAGACGACGCTCATGCCGAACACCGCTCCCCAGTCGGTCGACGACTGCGCGTCGACGAACTGACGCACAGCGAGCGAGGCCGTGGACATCTCGGGCTTGGTCAGGTAGATCAGCTGGCTGAAGAAGTCGTTCCAGGTCCAGATGAACGTGAAGATCGTCGTCGTGCCCAGCGCCGGGATCATGAGCGGCATGATGATCTGGAAGAAGATGCGGGCGTGGCCGGCGCCGTCGATGCGCGCCGCCTCGTCGAGTTCGCGCGGAATGCCGCGGATGAACTGCACCATGAGGAACACGAAGAACGCGTCGGTCGCGAGCAACTTCGGCACGATCAGCGGCAGGTACGTGTTGACCCATCCGATCTGGCTGAACATGATGTACTGCGGCACGATGATGACGTGGATCGGCAGCATGATCGTCACGAGCATCGCGCCGAACCACCAGCGCTTGCTCTTGAAGTTCAGGCGGGCGAAGGCGTAGGCCGCGAGCGAGCACGAGACCAGGTTGCCGACGATGCAGCCGAGCACGATGATCATCGAGTTGATCAGGTACTTGCCGAACGGATACGTCAGAGCGTTCCACCCGTTGACGTAGTTGTCGATCTTGAACGTCTTGAGGATCAGGCTGGGGTCGCCGAAGATCGCGTCATTCGGTCGCAGCGAGCTCACGACCATCCACAGCACCGGGTAGAGCATGATCAGGCCGATGAGGATCAGCACGATGTGCTTGACGACCGGGGCCGCCTTGCGCCGGACCTGTCGGGCGGATCCGGCGGGAGTGCGCGTCGCCCGCGTGGGGGCGTTGAGGATTGCGGATGTCTCAGTCATCGTAGAAAACCCAGTACTTGGAGGCCCAGAAGTTGATGGCGGTGAAGGCGCCGATGATCAGCACCAGCAACCAGGCGAGGGCCGAGGCGTAGCCCATGTCGAAGTTGCGGAAACCTCGCTGGTAGAGGTACAGCGAGAACAGCATCGTCGAGTCAGCGGGCCCTCCCGTTCCGCCCGAGACCACGAAGGCCTGCGTGAACGACTGGAATGCGTGGATGATCTGCAGCACGAGGTTGAAGAAGATGATCGGGCTGAGCATCGGCAGCGTGACGCTGCGGAACTGGCGCCACTTGCCCGCGCCGTCGATCTGAGCGGCCTCGTAGAGCGAGTTCGGCACCTGGCGCAGGCCCGCGAGGAAGATCACCATCGGCGCGCCGAAGGCCCACACGTTCAGCAGGATGAGCGTCCAGATCGCGGTGTCGGGTGATGAGATCCAGCCCTTGCCGTCGATACCGAAGAAGGCGAGGAACTGATTGACGAGCCCCTCGGTGCCGAAAACGACGCGCCACAGCACGGCGATCGCGACGGATCCGCCGATGAGCGACGGCAGGTAGAACACCGAGCGGTAGAACGACAGACCCCGGACTCCCCTGTCGAGGAAGATCGCGAGCGCCAGCGCGAACGCGAGCTGCAGCGGAACCGACACGATCACGTAGAGGAACGTGACGCCCAGTGACTTCAGGAGACGCTCGTCGGAGAGCATGCGCACGAAGTTCTCGACCCCGATGAAGCTCGGCGCCTGGAGCAGGTTGTAGTCGGTGAAGGAGAGGAACAGCGACGCGACCAGCGGGCCCGCCGTGATCGCGAACAGACCGATGAACCACGGCAGCAGGAACCAGAACGCGGCCTTGCCGTCGCCTCCGCCCTTCGCGGAGCTCTTCAGATCGCGCAGCTCACTGACGACGCTCATTCAGCACCACCTTTCAACATTGAACGATGTGTCGGGCACATCGAAACTTCTTCGTTTCCCATATGAACGTTCACACTAAGGGAGCCCGAAACAATACGCAACCCGCGGGCAACCGCTTTCCGCAATCAGTTACCGATCCGAGATAATCGAACTGTGCCCGCACAGCCGCGGTCGCCGCCATCCACATGCTGCTAGGGAGCACCATGAGCACTCGTCTCGTCTTCGTCGGAGACTCCATCACCGATTCGCACCGCGACCGCGAGGACTCCGCCTCGCTCGGCGACGGGTATGTCGCACAGATCGCGGCCGCACTGCCCGCCGCGCAGGTCGTCAACGTCGGCATCTCCGGCAACCGCGCCGTCGATCTCGAGGCCCGCTGGGACGACGACGTCGAGCCCACCTCCCCGGACGTGCTGACGATCTACATCGGCGTGAATGACATGTGGCGCCGCTACGACCGCGATGACGAGACGACTGCGGAAGACTTCGAGGCGACGATCCGCCGCTTCCTCGACAGCGACGCCGTGCGTTCGTCGCGCGTGATCTTCGTCGAGCCGTATCTCCTGCCCGTCCGTGAAGAGATGACCGGCTGGCTCGAGGATCTCGACGGTAAGCGCGCCGTGATCGCGAAGCTCGCGAGCGAACTCCGCGCGGGCTTCGTGCCGCTCCACTCGATCCTCACCGAGGCGGCCGGCGCGGATCCGGAATCGGTCGCGCCCGACGGCGTCCACCCCTCAGCGCACGGGGCCCGTCTGATCGCCGACGCCTGGCTCGAGGTCTACCGCGCCGCCTGACGACCCGGGATGCCACTATCGTGAGCGGTATGACTGCGACAAAGGTGTTGTTTATCGGCGGTACCGGCACGATCTCGTCCGCCGCCAGTGACCTTGCGATCGAGCGCGGGATGGACGTGACGCTTCTCAACCGCGGAACGTCCTCCCGCACTCCCCACCTCGACGCCGAGGTGCTGATCGCTGACGTGAACGATCCCGCTGCCGTCGATGCGACGCTCGGGTCCCGGGAGTTCGACGTCGTCGTCGACATGATCGCCTTCACTCCCGAACACGTCGAGCGAGACATGGGTCGCTTCGAGGGACGCACGGGGCAGTACGTCTTCATCAGCTCGGCGTCGGCCTATGCGAAGCCCGTCGCTCATCTGCCGATCACGGAGTCGACGCCGCTCAAGAACCCCCATTGGCAGTACTCGCGCGACAAGATCGCCTGCGAGACCGTTCTGAACGACGCGTGGCGCGAGCGCGACTTCCCCGCGACGATCGTGCGCCCCTCGCACACCTACGACGAGCAGATGATCCCGCTGCTCGGCGGATGGGCGAACATCGAGCGCATGCGCGCGGGCAAGAAGGTGGTCGTGCAGGGCGACGGCACCTCGCTCTGGACCCTCACCCACGCCGACGACTTCGCCGTCGGCTTCGTCGGCCTCTTCGGCAACTCGCTCGCGGTCGGCGACACATTCCAGATCACGAGCGACTTCGTGTACACCTGGGATGAGATCTACCGCATCATGGCGAACGCCGCCGGCACCACCGCCGACATCGCACACGTCACGAGCGACGACATCGAGGCTTCCTCCCCCATCGTGGGTGGTCAGGTGCTCGGCGATCGCGCGCACTCGGTCGTCTTCGACAACTCGAAGATCCGCCGCCTGGTGCCGGAGTTCAACCCGGTCGTCACCTTCCACGAGGGCGCCCGCGAGATGATCGAATGGCGCGACGCGGATCCCTCCCGCCAGGTCTCCGACCCGAAGTGGCTGGAGCTCTTCGACCGCCTGGTCGGCTGACAGACTGCACCGGCTACGGCCTGTGCGGCCGACCGGCGCGGCGCGCGTCTACGATCGGTCGGAGAGTCCGTGTCGCACGCGCGGGCGCAGCGCGGCCGTGACGTCCGCGCGGGAGAACAATTCACGATCGGAGCATGATGACGCTCGAGCAGTCCGAGACGCTCTCGCAATCAGAGGTGGTCGTACAGGGCATCAAGCAGATGATCCTCGACGGCGACCTCGCGGCCGGGCAGAAGCTCCCGACCGAGAAGGACCTGGCTCCGCGCCTCGGCGTCTCGCGCGGCTCGTTGCGCGAGGGCGTGCGCGCGCTGTGCAGCATGGGTGTGCTCGAGACCCGGCACGGTGCGGGCATGTACGTCACGTCTCTCGACCCGTCGTTGCTTCTGGCCCCGATGGGTTTCGTCGTCGACCTCCAGCACGAGTCGCGTGCCGCCGATATCCACGCTGTGCGCCGCACGCTAGAGATCGAGGCGGTCGGGCGCGCCGCGCTGCGAATCACCGACGCGGAAATCGAGCAGGCCGACTCCATCCTCGCCGAGGCGGAAGAGGCCATCGGGCGCACCGATCACGAGACGGTGATCGCCTGCGATGAACGATTTCACCGGCTCATCGCGAATGCCTCCGGCAACCCCGTGCTCGCGGCTCTGATCGAGGCGATCTCGAGCCGCACCATCACCGACCGCATGCGACGAGCAACGAGCGACGAGCACGCCGACCTCCGTTCCGCCGGCGAGCACCGCGCGGTGCTCGCGGCGCTCGCATCTGGCGATCCCGACGTCGCTCGTATCCGCATGGCGGGCCACCTGCTCGACGTCGAGCACTCCGTCTGATTTCTTCCCGCCGTCCTTCGACACCCCTGTGCCGCGAGAACGGGTACCGAACTGCGACGAGACGAGGTCACATGGTCGTGGTGAAGCCCTCGATGGCCACCGACCAGTCGCCGGGGAAACCGTCAGCGGTCTCGCGGTGGCGCGCGGCCATGAGCGCGACGGCCGCGAGCAGGCCACCGTTGCCCGGCAGGTAGAGCGGCAACGAGGCGTTCTGATGGTTATGCCCGCTCGCCACCACCTCGTTCTTTCCCGCGCCGCTCATGAGCGCGTCGATCGCCCAGCCGGGCTCCCCGAGCCGTGAAGCGGTCATCGCCATGAGCGGATAGTCCCACCCCCATGTCGTCTCCCAGTCCCACTCGCGCAGCACGTCGAGGTATGTCGCCCGCATGAGCTCGGGATCGATCATGTCGACATCGGGTACGAAGCCGAACGCTCCGAGCATCGAGGGATGATCCTGACGGATCGTGAACGGATCCACGTCGACGGCTGTGTACACGCCGCCCCGCACGTGCGGATCCACCAGGCCTTCGGCGACTCGCGACCAGCGCTCCCGCGGCTCGAGGGCCAGCCGTTCACGCCACTCGGCCGCGACGCGCAGCGCCCACCGCCAATAGGCCAGCTCGAACGGCGGATTCGACATGCGCAGACGGTCTGCCGCGTAGCATTCCTGGGCCGGGATCAGCGGCGGGCCGAGAACGAAGCGACCGTCTTCCTCCGTCGCGAAGTCGGCCATGAACTCGGCGGTCTCGAAAACGACGTCGGCGAACTGGTCGAGCACGGCTCGGTCGCCGCTGGCGCGGTACACGAGCTCCGCGAGGGCGATGGGGTGCGGCTGCTGCCAGATGAGGAAGACGCCGATCGTGCTGGGGGTGTCGCGCATGGCGGATCCGAGCTGCTTCGGCCAGCGGGCCCCCGCATAGCCCTGCGACGCGGCCGTCGAGCGCGCGAGTTCCAGCGCCTCGACGTACCAGCCGAGGCTGCGGCGCAGCAGCTCCGGCCGGCCCCACATCGGGAAGTGGGCGGCGTGCCACCAGTGCATCTCCAAGTGGAACTTGCCGCGCCACGAGTTGCAGACGAGGCCCGTTTCCTGGGGCGGCAGGGAGCCGGCGCAGTTCACAGCCGTCACGTACTGCGAGAGCACGACGCGGCGTTCGAGCTCCGCGGCGCGCGGGTCGGTGTCGCTCGCGAACTCGATCGCCGACCCGTCCCGCCAAAACGCGGCCCAGCGCGAGCGGGAGGCGCGCTCGACCTCGGCGGCGCTGAGGGGAAGCCGACCGCGCTCGCGCCCGGGAACGCGCACCATGTCGCCGGATCCGTCGGTCGCGAACTCGATCGCGACCTCGGTCTCATCGGTTTCCGGACGCAGAAGGATCTCGTGTTCGCCGACCTGCTCGAGCTCGACGCCCCGCGCGAGGATCCGCGCCTCGTAACGGGATCCGTTGAGATCGCGCTCGACGAGCCAGCCGTCTTCGAGGGGATGGACCGCGGTCGTGTGGCGCTCCGACGACTCCCAATCGGCGGCGTTGTGCCAGTCCCCCGCTCCGTAGGGAAAGGCGATACGGATCGCGAGCCCCGCGGAACGCGCGCCCTCGACGGTGACGCCGATGAGGTCGCGAGAGGGATGGACCGAGGTGACGACGCCTACCGGGTTGCCGTCGCGGACGAACCCGCTGCGGATGACGCCGCCCCAGAGCTCCAGAGCCTGCTCCGTCCGCTCGATGTCGTCTCGGCGCAACGGGCTGCCGTCGGTCGCCGCGAAGCCGATGCGGGCGAGGTCGAGGCGGTGCGGATTCGCGCGGAACCATCGCGTCGCGGCCGCGCTCGCGGCGGTGTCCTTCACCTCTTCGAGGTACGGGATGCGGCGCCCGCCGACATCATGCCAGCGGGTCGCATCGGCGAGGTCGTGGTCGCGTTCGCTCGGGATCGAGTGCCATGCCCACTGCGTCTGCGTGCCGAGCAGCGTGCCGGGCCCCGGGCGATCGGGCTCGTTCGGGCGGCGCTCCACGGGGAAGAGCTCCGGAAATGTCTGGAGTCCCGTGATGTCGACGGTGAAGGCCAGTTCCCCGTTGCCGACCGACAGCGGGCTGCGGGGGTCGATGCGGGTCTGCCGAACGTCATGACGTGACACCACGGCGTGCCGGTCGATCGAACCGTTGGTCATGTTCGCTCCCTCGCGATAGTTTCGCAGGCGCCTTCGCCCGCCCCGACGATAGCGCGAGAAAGCGGTTTCTCAAAGCGACGATCGATGGTAATTTGGTCAACCGGTTCACCCCTCGTATGCAACGACGGATCACGGAGGTCCCCATGAGCACGCCCCGCACCCTCGGCGCAGGAGCAGCACATCCGGCATTCGACGAGGTCCGATCGTGATACATCTCCCCCGGGTGCTCGTGTCCACCGATATCGGCGGCACCGATCCCGACGATTTCCAGTCGATGGTGCACCTGCTGCTGTACGCAGACGTGCTCGACATCGAGGGCCTGCTGTCGTCGCCCTACGGCGACGGGCGGGCGAGCGACATTCACGCCGTCATCGGTGCGTATGCGGCCGACTACCCTGCCCTGTCGACACACGCGAGCTATCCGCCGCCCGGCGCGCTCCGCGCCGTGGTGAAGCAGGGCGCCCTCGAGGTCGCGCCGGACGCGGGCTTTTCGGATCCGACCGAAGGGTCCGAATGGATCGTCGCGTGCGCCAGGCGCGAGGATCCGCGCCCGCTCAATGTGCTCGTGTGGGGCGGGATCGATGACCTCGCCCAGGCATTGCACGATGCGCCGGACATTGCCGAGAGCATCGTCGTGCACTACATCGGCGGTCCCAACAAGACGTTCGGCGTCGACGCATACGACTATGTCGAGACGCACCATCGCGACGTGACACTGATCGAGTCGAACAACACCTACCGCGGATTCTTCGTCGGAGCCGCAGACGACGATCTGTCGCCCGCGCGATTCGCGGACGCGCACGCCGCGGGCAGGGGCGCGCTCGGCGACTTCTTCGCGCGACAGCTTCCCACCGTCAAGATGGGCGATACCCCGACGGTGACGTGGGTGCTTCGCGGATCCCAGCGGCCGGATCGACCGAGCTGGGGCGGCCGCTACGTGCCGATCTGGGACGGCCGGAAGGCGCGAATCGCACACCCGGCAACCCGCGCCGACGTCGTCGAGGCGTTCGGCGTCGTCGAACTCCTCGCCCCGCTACCCGCCGATTGGACCGAGGAGCACCATGCGAGCCTCTTCTTCGACGGGCGAACGCAAGGGCCCTTCCCCGAGGCGGTCGTCGAGGGCGGCCACCTCCGATTCCGACTGTCGCCACGCGATGCCCGCGCCATGGATTACGAGATCCGCAGCACGCACCCCGCGCTCGCAGGGCAGCGCGGGTCCTTCACCTCCGCGCTGCCCGGCCGCGAACGATGGAGCGCCCCCTCCTCGGCCTACCGCGATTGGTGGTGCGACGACATGTCCCCGGAACTTGCCATCGAGGGATGGCCCGGCGCAGCCACCATCGCCGGCTGGCGTGGCGAGTTCATGCGAGATTTCGCGGATCGTCTGACCCGCACGACCGCACGTTCCTAACGGTCGGATCACCTCACTTGCTCGCCTTTCGGCGAGCTGTTACCCTGTCAGAAACCGGTTCCCCGAGACTTTGGCACACAGCCGTGACAAGGCGAGAAACCGGTCCCCGAATTGCACGCAGAGAGGCGCCCTTCGATGAACTCGATCACGCACGGCCAGGAGGCCCAGGGATGAGCGGTCCCACCATCCCCCAGGTCAAGCCGACGACGGAGCACCTGTTCACGACCGCCGCACCGACCGTCACGCCCCGCAAGAAGGGCTGGCGCGAGTCGTACGTGTGGCGTCACCGCGCTCTGTACCTCATGGCGCTGCCGGGGATCGCCTACTTCATCGTCTTCAAGTACTTCCCCATGGGCGGCCTCATCATGGCCTTCCAGGACTTCACGCCCTACCTCGGCCTGTTCGGCAGCGAGTGGGTCGGCTTCGAGCACTTCGTGCGTTTCTTCACCGAAGAGACGTTCTTCATGCTGCTCAGCAACACGATCATCGTGTCGCTGCTGCTGCTGATCTTCTCCTTCCCGATCCCCATCATCCTCGCCCTGCTGCTCAACGAGGTGCGCACGAAGTGGTTCCAGCGCTCCGTGCAGACCGTCATCTACCTGCCCCACTTCATGTCGTGGGTCATCGTGGTGTCGCTGTTCTACGTGCTGTTCACGACCGATGGCGGCAGCATCAACAACCTGCTCGAGTCGTGGGGCTTCGAGAAGGTCGGGTTCCTGACGGATCCGAACTGGCTGCGCCCGATGTACGTCTTCCAAGAGATCTGGAAGAGCGCCGGTTGGGGGACGATCGTGTATCTCGCGGCGATGACCGCCGTCGACACGGAGCTCTACGAGGCGTCCGAACTCGACGGCGCGGGTCGCTGGCGCCAGACCTGGCACATCACGCTGCCCGCCATCCGCCCGACCATCATCGTGCTGTTCATCCTCGCGATCGGCGACTTCCTGGAGCTCGGCTTCGAGCACATGTTCCTCGTGCTGAACTCGCTCAACCGCGAGGTCGGCGAGATCTTCGACACCTACGTGTACGTCACGGGTATTCAGAACGGGCAGATGAGCTATGCCGCAGCGGTCGGACTCTTCAAGGGTCTCGTCGGGCTCATCCTCGTCGTCATGGCCAATAAGCTCGCGAAGAAATTCGGCGAGGAAGGCGTGTACTGATGTTCTCCTACGAGGGACTCATGCGGCTCAACACGTTCCTGACGGGCGCGTACCGCATGGTGTACCTCACCCTGCTGTGGCTGATCACGACGCTCGGTGGCCTGATCGTCTTCGGCTTCGGGCCCGCGTCGTACGCGCTTGCGGCATACATCGACGGATGGTTCCGCCTCGGCGATCAGCCGCCGATCACCCGCACGTTCTTCCAGAAGGTACGGGCCGAGTATTGGCGCTCGGCGGCGATGGGATGGATCATCATCGCCGCCGGCACCATCATCGGCACGAACATCTTCGGGGCATCGAGCTGGGCCCTTCGGTTCGCCAATGTCGTCGCCCTGTTCTTCCTCTTCCTGATCGGCTCCTACGTCTTCCCAGTCGCCGTTGCGACTGACCAGGTCGCCATACACCGACGCTTCACCGCCGCGTTCCTCATCGGCGTCGGCTCGCTGCACTGGACGATCATCGCCGCGGCCGCAACCGCCGGCTGGATCTGGTTGCTCTACACGTTCGCGCTACCGGTCCTCCCCCTCTTCGCCATGGTCGTCCCCGCGACCGCCATCGGCCTCATCACCCGATCCGTCTTCCGTCGGCTCATCGCCGACGACGACATGAACGTCTCCGCATCTCACGCACCGGCATCGCAAGGAATCTCCTCATGAAGTTCAACCGCAAGCTCGCCCTCGGATCCGCGGTCCTCGCCGTCACCGGCCTCGCCCTCACGGGGTGCGGCGCCTCCGGTGGCGCCAACGACGGCCCTAAGGACAGCGTCACGTGGATGGCACTGCTACACACCCCCACCACCCCTGAAAAGGGCGGTGCGATCGAAACGGCACTCGAAGAAGTCGTCGGAACGGGCCTCGACTTCCAGTGGATCCCGGCGGCTTCGAAGGATGAGAAGCTCAACGCCGCAATCGCATCGGACAATCTCGCCGACATCGTCCCCCTGAGCCTCACGGAGTCGACCGCGCGCCGCGCGCTGACATCGGGCCAGTTCTGGGACATCGAGCCCTTCCTTGCCGATTTCCCAAACCTCTCGAAGATCGACCCCCAGATTCTCGAGGCGTCAAAGATCGACGGCGTCCTTTACGGAGTTCCGGCACAGAAGCCGAAGGCTCGCTACGGCGTTCTGATCCGTCAGGACTGGTTGGACACCCTCGGCCTCGAGGTGCCGCACACGACCGAGGAACTCGCCGAGGTTGCACGCGCTTTCACGAACGAAGACCCCGACGGCAACGGCAAGAACGACACGACCGGCATCCTCGACCGCTCGGAAAGCTTCGACCTCGGCTTCCGTAGCCTCTCCGGTTACTTCGGCGCCGGTAGCGTCTTCGAGGTCAACGAGGATGACGAGGTGGTCGCGAGTTTCACGACCGAGCCGTTCATCGAGGCGATGGAGTGGTACCGCGACCTGTACCAGGACGGCGCCGTCACGCAGGAATTCGTCACCATCCAGAAGCAGAACCAACAGGACGCGATCGCTCAGGGTAAGGGTGGCATCGTCTTGACCGGCCTGTTCGAGGCGAAGAACTACATGGCGCTGGCCCAGAGCAGCGACCCGGACACGCCGATGGCATGGGCGCTCGTCAATGACATGACTCACGCAGACGTGCCTCGCCGCATCCTTTCCGACACGAACGGTGGCATCGGTGGCGTGTACGCGATCTCGAAGTCGAGCGTCAAGAACGAGGAACAGCTCAAGGTCGTGCTCGGCGTTCTGGACAAGCTGCTCTCCGAAGAGGCCTTCGACCTCATGACGAACGGCATCGAAGGCACGCACTTCGAGTACGAGGCCGATGGCGCCGTCACGATCATCGATCAGACGAAGTGGGAGCAGGAAGTGCAGCCCTTCTCTTCGTCGCGCATGTCCGAGACCATCAAGACCTTCCCGAGCAGCACGCCGTACGTCGACGAGGGTGCCGAGAAGATGGCCGAGAACGACGACTACGCGATCGTTGACGTCTCGCAGTCGCTGACTTCGGACACGTATGACTCGCGCTGGACCGAGGTCCTCCAGAGCGCACGTGACGCGTACAACAAGTACATGGTCGGCCAGCTCGACATCGATGGTTACCAGGAGGCGGTCGACGGCCTCCTTGCCGGCGACCTCGGCAAGATCCAGGACGAGTTCACCGAGGCGTACGCCAAGGTCAACGGCTGACCACCAGACGGACAACCATGATGATCAATCGCAGACGGGGAATCAGCGTCGCTTCCCTCGCCGTCGTCGGTCTCGCCCTCGCGGGGTGCGGGGCCGGCGGGGCGGCGGACAGCGATTCGTCCGACGAGCTCACCTGGATGGCCATGCTCCACATGCCGACGACGCCGGAACCCGGCGGCGTCGTGGAATCGGCACTCGAGGAGTACACGGGCGTCGGGCTCGACTTCCAGTGGATCCCCGCTGCCTCCGCCTCGGAGAAGCTCAATGCCGCGATCGCCTCCGACAAGCTCGCCGACATCGTCACTCTGCAACAGATCGACTCCTCGTCGATCCGGAAGGCGCTCGCCTCGGGACAGTTCTGGGATGTGGAGAAGTATCTTCACGAGTTCCCGAACCTGTCGAAGATCGATCCGCAGATCATCGAAGCGGCCAAGCTCGACGGTCACCTGTACGGAGTGCCCATCCAGAAGCCCAAGGCACGCTACGGAGTCGTCATCCGCCAGGACTGGCTCGACAACCTCGGGCTCGAGGTTCCGCATACGATCGAGGAGCTCACGAAGGTCGCCCACGCGTTCGCGCACAACGACCCCGATGGCAACGGCAAGGATGATACGGAGGGGATCTACGACCGTGACGAGAGTTTCTTCGTCGGGTTCCGGATCCTGTCCGGGTACTTCGGCGCCGGCGCGGACTTCGAGCTGAACGACGAGGGAGAGGTCGTGGCGAGCTTCACGACCGACGCGTACAAGGAGGCCATGGAGTGGTATCGCGGCCTCTATGAGGACGGCTCGGTCAACCAGGAGTTCGTCACGCTGCAGAAGCAGCACCAGCAGGACGGGATCGCGAAGAACGCGGCCGGGATCGCGATGGCCGGATTCATCGCCGTGCCCAACTACATGGCCATCGGGCGCTCGGTCGACGCAGAGACGCCGATGGAATGGGCGATGGTCAACGACATGACCTATGAAGACGTGCCGCGGCGCATCCTGACCGACACCAACGGCGGCTTCGGCGGCTGGTTCAGCTTCCCCAAGTCGAACATCAAGAACGAGGACGAACTGCGCGTGGCGCTCGGGATGATCGACAAGCTCCTCGATGAAGAGGCCTTCGGGATCATGACGAACGGCATCGAGGGCGAGCACTACTCGGTCGACGCCGACGGCGTGATCACGATGCTCGATCAGGCGGCGTGGGAGCGCGACGTCCAGCCTTTCGCGTCGTCGCGCCCGTCCGACACGCTCGTCACCTACAAGAGCACCGATCCGTACGTCAACGAGGCCGCCGAGCTGATGGCGGAGAACGACGACTACACGATCACCAACGTCGCGCAGCCCCTGACCTCCGAGACCTTCGACTCCCGCTGGACGCAGGTCGAGCACGCCGCGCAAGACGCCTACAACCAGTACATCGTCGGCCAGATCGACATGGACGGTTACGAAGCCGTCGTCGACGGGCTTCTTGCGGGCGACCTCGGCAAGATCCAGGACGAGTTCACCGAGGCCTACGAAGCGGTCAACGGCTAAGCCCGCCCTCCCCCACAGCATAAGGAAACAGCAATGAAGCTCAACCGAAAGATCATCATCAGCGCCGCGACCGTCTCGGTCGCCGGCCTCGCACTCACCGGCTGCGGCACCGGCGGTGGTGGCGGCGGTGGCAGCGTCGCCGACACGAAGGAAATCACGTGGATGACGGTCGTCCACACGCCGACGACACCGGAGAAGGACAGCCCCGTCGAGAAGGCGATCGAAGAGGCGACCGGCTACGACATCAACTTCCAGTGGGTTCCCGCGGCGAACGCCGATGAGAAGCTCACCGCAGCGCTCGCTTCCGACAAGCTCGCGGATGTCGTGACGTTGAACAGCATCAACTCGTCGCCGATGCGCAAGGCGCTGTCGGACGGGCAGTTCTGGGATGTCTCGGAATACCTCGACGATTATCCCAACCTGTCGAAGATCGATGAGCAGACCCGCACCGATGCGAGCATCGACGGCCACCTCTACGGTGTCCCGATGCTGAAATACAAGGCGCGTTACGGCGTGCTGGTGCGCCAGGACTGGCTCGACAAGCTCGGTCTCGAGGTGCCGCACACGATCGATGACCTCGCCGATGTCGCGCGGGCGTTCACCAACAACGATCCGGACGGCAACGGCAAGGATGACACCACCGGCTTCATCGACCGTCAGGAGAGCTTCGGCGTGGGCCTTCGCAGCCTGTCGGGCTACTTCGGCGCCGGAAGCGTTTTCGACCTCAACGACGACGATGAGATCGTCGCCAGCTTCACGACCGACGCCTTCAAGGAGGCGATGGAGTGGTACAAGGCCCTGTACGACGAGGGCGCCGTCAACCAGGAGTTCATCACGCTGCAGAAGCAGAACCAGTACGACGCCATTGCGCAGAGCAAGGGCGGAATCGTCGTGACGGGACTCTTCGAGGCGACCGGCTTCATGTCGCTCTCGGAGAGCGCCGATCCCGACACCACGATGCAGTGGGCCTTAGTCGACGACATGACGTACAAGGACGTCCCCCGTCGCATCCTCACCGACACCGCGGGTGGCGTGGGCGGCTGGTACGCCATGCCCAAGTCCGAGGTGAAGGACGAGGACGAGCTGCGCTCGATCCTCGACTTCCTCGACAAGATGAGCACCGATGAGGTCTTCGGCCTGATGACGAACGGCGTCGAGGGCGAGCACTTCGACTTCGACGACAAGGGCGCCGTCTCGATCATCGACCAGGGCGTGTGGGACCGCGAGGTGCAGCCGTTCAAGTCGTCGCGCATGTCGGAGGTCGCGCTGACATACCCGAGCAACGTCCAGTACCAGAACGAGGCCGAGGACAAGATGGCGGGCCAGGTCGACTACGCCGTCACGAACCCCGCCCAGTCTCTGACGTCGGAGACCTTCGACACCCGCTGGAACGAGATCAACACCGCGCTGGGTGACGCGTACACCAAGTACATGGTCGGCCAGATCGACATGGCCGGCTATGAGGCCGAGATCGAGAAGCAGCGCGCGGGCGACCTCGGCAAGGTCGAAGCCGAGTTCACCGCCGCCTACGCCGAAGTCAACGGTTGACTTCGGATCCCCCCTAAGAAAGAGAACATCATGAAACTGAACCGTCGACTCGGAATCAGCGTTGCTTCCGTCGCCGTCGCCGGCCTCGCCCTCACGGGTTGCGGCACGGGCGGTGGCGGCGGCGGGGAAAGCGTCGCGGAATCGAAGACCATCACGTGGATGTCGATTCTGCACTCCCCCACCACTCCGGAGGCCGACGGCCCCGTCGAAAGCGCCCTGCAGGACATGACGGGCTTCGATCTCGAGATGCAATGGGTGCCTGCGGCGAACGCCAGCGAGAAGCTCACCGCCGCGATCGCGTCGGACACGCTCGCCGACATCGTCACGGTCAGTAGCCTGGGCTTCACCTCGCCGACCATTCGCCAGGCGATGAAGTCGGGCCAGTTCTGGGACGTCACCGACTACCTCGACGACTACCCGAACCTCGCCAAGGTCCTGAGCGACCAGGTCAAGACCGACTCCAGTATCGAGGGCCGCATGTACGGCATGCCCCAGGTGAAGGAGAAGGCCCGCTACGGCATCCTGGTCCGTCAGGACTGGCTCGACACCCTCGGCCTGGAGGCTCCCCACACCGTCGAAGAACTCGGCGAGGTCGCCCGCGCGTTCACGACGCAGGATCCTGACGGCAACGGCAAGGATGACACGACCGGCTTCATCGACCGCCTCGAGAGCTTCGACCTCGGTTTCCGTAACATCGCGGGCTGGTTCGGCGCCGGCAGCGAGTTCGAGGTGAACGACGACGGTAACGTCGTCGCGAGCTTCTCGAGCGACGCGTTCAAGCGGGCCATGGAGTGGTACCGCGACGTGTACGACGACGGCGCCATCAACCAGGAGTTCGTCACGGTTCAGAAGCAGAACCAGTACGACGCCATCGCCCAGGGCAAGGGTGGCATCGTCTCGACCGGTCTGTTCGAGGCCCGCGGCTTCATGCAGCTCGCCGAGAGCGCCGATCCGGACACCCCCATGCAGTGGGCGCTCATCAACGACATGACCTATGGCGACGTCGAGCGCCGCACGCTGTCGGATACCCGCGGCGGCATCGGTGGCTGGTACGTCTTCCCGAAGTCGGAGGTGAAGGACGAGGAGGAGCTCAAGGCCGTTCTGCAGTTCGTCAACGACATCAACTCGGAAGAGGCGTTCGGCATCATGACGAACGGCATCGAGGGCGAGCACTACAACATCGGCGCGAACGGTGAGATCGAGACCATCGACGAGGGTGTCTGGGCCGCGGAGGTCCAGCCCTACCAGTCATCGCGCATCACGCAGAATCTCGTGAACTACCCGAGCAGCGCTCCGTATGTCACTGAAGCCGCGGACAAAATGGCCGAGCAGGAGGAGTTCGTGATCACGAACCCCGTTCAGTCCCTGCAGTCCGACACCTATGACTCCCGCTGGAGCGAGGTCGTGACGGCCGCCAAGGACGCGTACAACAAGTACATGGTCGGCCAGATCGAGATGGCCGACTACGAAGCCGAGATCGACAAGCTGCGGTCGGGCGACCTCGGCAAGATCGAAGCCGAATACACGGCGGCGTACGCCGAAGCAAACTAATCCCCACGACGAGCGCAGGAGCAGAACATGACCGACAACATCGAAACCGCCTCGATCCAGGCGGCGATCGACGAGGCGGCCGCCGCCGGCGGAGGGATCGTGACGATCGCCCCCGGCGTGCACCGCACCGGTTCTCTGCGCCTGCGCTCGTTCGTCGAACTTCACCTCGAGAGCGGGGCCCGGCTCGAGTTCGTTCCGGATCCCGCTCTCTACCCCGTCATCGACGCCTCGTGGGAAGGCGCCCCCGCGAAGATCCACCAGCCGTGCATCTTCGCCGACGGCGAAGAGGGCGTCGCCGTCACGGGCCTCGGCACGATCGACGGCGGTGGCGAGTTCTGGTGGAACACGGTTCGCGCCGGGGACGAGCTCGGCGGCGCACGCCCGACTCTCATCAGTTTCCGTCACTCGACGCGGGTCACGATCCGCGACGTGGTGCTCGAGAACTCCCCGGCGTGGACCGTCCATCCCTACCGTTGCGACGACGTCCGGATCTCCGGCATCCGGATCAAGAATCCCGCCGACTCCCCCAACACGGACGGCATCGACCCTGAGTCGTGTCGCAACGTGCGCATCATCGACTGCCACATCGATGTCGGCGACGACTGCATCGCGATCAAGGCCGGTACGGAGGCGTCGAGCGCCGATCCAGCCCCGTGCGAGAACGTCGTGATCGCGGGCTGCACCATGCTCGCCGGGCACGGCGGCGTCGTGATCGGCAGCGAGATGTCGGGTGGGGTGCGCGGCGTCGTCATCAGCGATTGCGTGTTCGACGGCACGGATCGCGGCGTGCGTCTCAAGACGCGACGCGGTCGAGGCGGCATCGTCGAGGACCTGCGCATCTCGAACATCGTCATGCGCAACGTCGCGGTACCGTTCGTCTTCAATCCCTTCTACTTCTGCGGGCCCGAGGGCAAGCTCCCCCGGGTCTCCGACCGCAATCCGCTCCCCGTCGACGCGGGCACCCCCCGGATCCGTCGCGTGTTCATCTCGAACGTGTCGGCGACCGACGTCACGTCGTGTGCCGGCTTCATCTCCGGCCTGCCCGAGATGCCCTTCGAAGACATCACGATCACCGACGTCTCGATCGGCTTCGCCGAGGAACCGACGCCGTCCGTACCCGCCATGGCCTTCGGCATCGAGGAAATGGCCGCGGCTGGCTTCTACATCGACTTCGTGAAGAACTCGCGCATCGAGGGTGTCAGCCTCTCGGGCCTCGTGGGCGACGCCATCATCGGCGGCGTCGGCGTCGAAGGCCTGATCGCGGAGGTCGCAACGTATGGCAATTGACGCTCCTGTGCGTATGATGGGTGTTATGAAACCGGTTTCTCGACGGCCTGAGAAATGGATCTCCGGCATCGGACTCGCGCTCGCGGGTCTGCTGCAGGGCGGGTTCACCCTCACGGTCAACGCATCGAGCGAGGCCGAGTTCGACGAGAAGATCCTTCCGGCGATGCAGGCGGCGGGGATCCAGCCCACGGGCGACGCGTACGAAGGCGCACGCACCCTGGCCGCCTGGTTCGGCTTCTCGTTGATCCTCATCCTCGCGCTGTGCGCCGTCGGCCTGTTCATCGCCTCGCGCCGCCCCGAGCGGCGTTCGACCGGATGGTGGTTCGCCGGCGCCGGTCTCATCTGCCTCGTGGGCACGCAGTTCGTGCTGTACCCCGTCGCTTTCTTCTTCTTCCTGACGGCCGCACTGTTCGCGGTTCGTTCGACGCAGCAAGGATCCCCATCATGACAACCGACGTCGCACCGGCCACCGTGCCGATCAAGTTCCGAGGCAAGGGCAAGGGCAGCCGCGCAATGACGCCGGGCCGCCGTGTCTTCAACGCCATCAACGCCATCGTGCTGACGGCCTTCGCGCTCATCTGCGTGCTGCCGTTCGTGAACGTGCTCGCGAGTTCGCTGGCGACGCCGGGCGAGATCGCGACGACGCCGTTCATCCTCTTCCCCAAGACGTTCACGCTCGAGGCCTATCGGTACATCCTGTCGACCCCCACGATCTTCCGAGCCATGGGCGTCTCGGCCTTCGTGACGATCGTCGGAACGTTCGTGAGCCTCGTGCTGACCGCCTTCATGGCGTACGCGCTCTCGAAGAAGCACCTCAAGGGCCGTCGCGTCATCAACTTCCTCGTCGTCTTCACGATGCTCTTCTCAGGCGGCATGATCCCGACCTTCATGGTCGTCAATGCCTTCGGGCTCATCGACTCGCTCTGGTCGCTGATCCTGCCCGTCGCGATCAACGCCTTCAACTTCGTCATCATGCGAAGCTTCTTCCAAGGCATTCCCGAGAGCCTCGAGGAGGCCGCACGCATCGACGGCTGTTCGGAGTTCGGCGTTTTCCTGCGCATCGTGCTGCCGCTATCGCTCGCCTCGATCGCCACGATCGGCCTGTTCTACGCGGTGTACTACTGGAACACCTACCAGAGCGCCATCCTCTATATCAACGACTCGACCAAGTGGCCGATGCAGGTGCTCCTGCGCCAGATCGTCATCGTCGCGAGCGGTTTGAACGCCGATGAGTCCTCGGTCGACGTCGTGCCCCCGGCGCAGTCGATCAAGATGGCCGTCATCTTCGTCGCCACCCTGCCGATGCTCATCGTCTACCCGTTCGTCCAGCGGTTCTTCGTCAAGGGCGCGCTCATCGGATCCGTCAAGGGCTGACTGGAGCGCACGAGAAGATCGCCGCGACCGATTCGGTCGCGGCGATCTTCTCGTCTTCGGGGCTACTGCTGGTAGGTGCCCTGACCCGTCCAGCTCGCGGGCGCGCCCGGGCCGAAGCCCTGCGCCTCGAGCGTGACGAGGCCGTCGTCGGTGACGACGATGCGCACGCGCTGGCGCGCGATATCGTCGCCGATCACGTCAATCCGCGCGTCGAAGATACCGGGGGCGCACCAGCCGCCCGTGACGACACCGCGTCCGACCCCGTCGATCTCGATGGGCGTCTCCTCCCCCACGCGCGCCGTGAAGGCGAACTCACCCGCGTCGAGCGCCACGCGCTCGGCGGAGAGCTCCATCGAGACGCGTGAGCGCACGCCCGATCCGGACACCGCCCTCACGGATCCGAAAACGCTCCGCGCGTGCGCGCGGTCGTGCGGCGGCGCCGGCCACGCGATCGACTCGGGAGCGTCGCCGAGAGGCTCGTCGAGCGCCTCGAGCAGCAGCGTGCTGAGGCGCTGGTCGCCGGCATTGCAGCCCTGCGCGTTCGCCGTCATGACGGCGACGAGATCGCGGGCGGGGTCGGCGTAGACGTACTGTCCGCCGAGACCGACCATCATCCAGCCGCCCTGCGGCGGGAGCCACGTCTGCGCGGCGTAGCCGAAGCGGTTCGTCGACCCCCAGGTGAGGGTCGCGGTATCGGCGCGCGGGCGCACGAGTTCGTCGACGACCTCGGACGGAAGCACCCGCACGCCATCGCGCTCTCCTCGGCCGAGAAGCATCTCACCGATCACGAGCAGGTCGTGAGGACGGGCGACCATGCCACTGCCGCCGTGCGCGATGCCCTCGGGGCTCGTGATCATGCGCATGTCGTC
>Ga0164243_10000731_pt1 | contig 57779 bp, 44 predicted proteins | sample OricompcompostOP_FD_108781 | JGI IMG/M metagenome (GOLD analysis project Ga0164243, IMG submission 108781) | Organic Plus compost microbial communities from Emeryville, California, USA - Original compost - Organic plus compost (OP) | ecosystem: Engineered > Solid waste > Mixed feedstock >... | reverse complement strand
CATCGAGCGCAGCCAGAATTCGTTCATGTGGCTGCGTATCCAGCCCATCGACGTGATGCCGCGGCCGCTGCACCATTACCGCCTCGATGATAAATATTACATGTCGTCGAAGCGCATCAACCGATGATCTGCTCGATCGCGGCAACCCGGCCTGATGTTGTGGCGTGCTTAACCGCAGTTAGGGCTCCCAAACGAAGTGGGAGACGTAGCCCCAACAGGCCTGACTGCCGTCAGCCGTATCGAACAGAATTTCCTGCAGGCTGCCGACCTGCTGGATTCGGACACCTTGCTTGCCTTCCCAAACATAGCGGCACCCCAAAGCCTGGTCAGACCTTTTCGCATTATGAAGATCTACAGATTTCTCAATCAGGGAAGTCCGGACAAACGATCGCTTGGGCTTTTGCTGTGATCCGGTTTCTGCGCACGGCGATCGAACGCGAGGATCGCAACCGGGATCGGCTCCGGCAGATGCGTCAAGATCATAAGGAAGCCGAAGCAGGCATCGCCCGGCTTCTGGAACTGGTCGAGAAAGAGCTGATGGATGCAGAGGACGCCTCGATGCGCGAGCGTCTGGTCAATCTGCGGTTCCGCCGGGATGAGCTGCATCACCGCCCGCCTGATCTGCGTCAGGCTGATGCGCGGCTGCTGCTCAACGAGGTCCGGGTGAACGACCGGGAAATCCGCATCAGCGGCTCAAAAGCCGTGCTGGTCCGGCGTACTGCAGGGGGCCTGGCCAAAACCACGCCCACAGTTCTCTCTTTTGTTCGAGAATGGCGCACCCAAGAGGATTCGAACCTCTGGCCTCTGCCTTCGGAGCTAGAACTACAATGCTACGCCAAGCTTTTCGATCCAACGCTAGAGCACGCTAACTTACTGTTTATACAGCGATTTCTTGAAAACGAGGGTATTCCAGACTACGCAAAAACACCCCACAGTTTTCGATCTGCTGGTGAGTTTTTGGTGAGTTTTCTGGACCCGCTCTAGCGAGGTGCATATGCCGAAACTGACGAAAGCCGTCGTCGACAAAGCTGAGCCGCGTGACAGGCAATATACCGTCTGGTGCAGCGATCTGAAGGGCTTTGGCGTGTTTGTGCTGCCGTCGGGCACGCGGACCTATTTTGTCGACTACCGCAATGCCAACAATGTTCGGCGCCGGATGAAGCTCGGCCGCCACGGCGCTGTCACTGCCGAACAAGCACGGACGCTGGCGATTCAGGCGCTGGCCGAAGTCGCCAAGGGCAACGACCCGCTCGAAGATCGGAACAGCGCCCGTAAGGCGATCTCGGTCAAGGAACTGTGCGAGCTGTATATGGCGGAACTGGAAGCCGGCCGGATTCTCGGTAAGGGCGGCCGGCCCAAGAAGGCCAGCACCAAGATCACCGATCTGGGCCGGATCACCCGCCATATCATTCCGCTGCTCGGCTCGAAGCGCGTCACCCACGTCACCAAGGCGGACGTGACGGCGATGATGAAGGACATCATGGCCGGTAAGACGCGCGCCACTGAAAAGACGAAGAAGCCGCGCGGCAAGTCCATCGTCCGGGGTGGCCTCGGGGCCGCGAGCCGCACGGTAGGGCTGCTGGGCGGCATCTTCACCTATGCGCGGGACGAACTTGGCACCATAGAGATCAATCCCGCGCACGGGGTGCGTAAGCCCAAGGACGTGGTGCGGAAGCGCCGGCTCAATGAGGATGAGTATCGGACGCTTGGCCGCATCCTCGCCAAAGCGGCCGAAGACGAGCGCTACACCCGCACCGTCGACATCATTCGCTTAATCGCCATGTCGGGCTGCCGCCGCGGCGAGATCATCGAGGTGCGCAAGGCCGAGATCGACACGGTTGGGAGCGCTTTCCGGTTCGAGAATACGAAGGAAGGCCAGTCGGCTCGCCCGATGGGCTTGCCCATCGTCGAGTATTTTGATGAGCGGGACATGGGCGGCGATAGCCCCTATGTGTTTCCGGGCGAGAGGAACCCGGCCGGACCATTCGGCAGCTTCCCGCGGCATTGGGAGAAGATCTTCGCCGGGACCGAGCTGGCGGACCTCACCGCGCATGTGCTGCGGCACAGCTTCGCCAGCATCGCCAACGATCTCGGCTTTACCGAGATTACGATCGCAGCGCTGCTCGGACATGCTTCGGGCTCGATCACGAGCCGCTACGTGCATACGCTTGATGCCGCGCTTATTATGGCCGCTGACACCGTATCCGGTTATATTCAGGCGCTGCTAGACGGGGCGACACTATCCCATACCCACTATGCGCTTGACCGGAGCTCCCGGAAGGCTGCATTGGCGCGGTTCCTCACGCCTCGGTCGGACGCGAGCACGCCAGCAGAGCCTGAGCGCTTGGTAGCATGACGCCCTGGTGCGGTTGCTGGAGCGTCCTAAGGCCGGTCGATTACTCGCTCTCACAGCGAAGCATCAGGCAGTTCAAAGAGTGGGCCGCCGGTGGCTCAATACTACCGGCGGCTATATTTCAGATGTTGGCAAGCAGCGCCCGAAGTTGCTCGTCGCGCGCGTCCAGCACGTCGAAGAGGCCGACCGCGCGCAGGGCGGGCATTGCCTCGACGATCGCGTCTTCGAGCAGCTTGCGTTCCGCATCGGATGTGCCCGGGTCGCTCCAGCGCATAGCATTCTGCAGGAAAGCGGCGATCGTCCCCTTGCGAATCGTCACGCCGCCAAAGTCCGTCCGGTCGGTGTCGTCGGGCAGGATATCCTCGGGCCGCGATGCAGCGATGGTGGGTTTTTCGGGATCGGTCGGCACGCCTAGGGTTTCCAGTGTTGCAGCGATCGTGGCCGCGAACGGCGTCGTCAGCCGACCGATCAGACGCGAAAGCGCGCCGGAGTCGTCGAACAGCGCGCCTTCAGCGGCAGCGGCATCGGAGTCCGCATAAAGCGCGGCGAGCGGCTCGGGCAGGCCAGCGCCGACGAGCGCCGCGCGATAGTCCGTCTCGGGCAGGTCGACATAGGGGATCGTTTTGTCCGCCTGCCGCGAAATCTCGGCCGCGAACTCGCTGAGGGAATAAGAGGTGTCGCCGGCCAGTTCATGGACAACGCGATCGCCTTCGTCGCCAATGAGCGCGATGGCAGCAGCCTCGGCATAGTCGAGGCGCGCAGCACTCGCGATGCGGCCGTCCCTGGCGCTGCCGATGAAGGCGCCGTGCTGGAGCGCGGGTGCGATCGAGGCGGCGTAGTTTTCGGTGTACCAGCCGTTGCGCAGCAGCGTGTAGGACAAGCCACTCGCCTCGACCAGCGCTTCGGTCTGGCGATGCTCCTCGGCAAGGCCAAGCTTCGACGTGTCGGCATGAAGCACGCTGGTATAGGCGATGCGCGAGACGCGGGCCTTCTTGGCGGCCTCGATTACGTTGCGGTGCTGGGGGACACGCCTGCCCACTTCGTTTGACGAGATAAGCAGCAGGCGCTTGGCACCGGCCAGAGCGGCCTGAAGCGTTTCGGGCTTGTCATAGTCCCCTCGCCGGATGGTGACGCCCTCGGGGAAGAGGCTCGCCGAGCGTGCGGGATCGCGAACGATCGCAGCCACAGCGTCAGCGCCCACGCGGTTTGCAAGCGCGGCGACAACAAGCTGGCCGAGCTGTCCGCTCGCGCCGGTCACGAAATAGCGGGGATTGGTCATAGTATTTACTCCGGTCTAGAAAATTAACAAGGTTTCAAATAGAGACCGCATTCGATCTATGAAGACGGGAGTTTTCCGTCACCTGGTTACTGTGGAGGAACCATCATGGATGCCTATACGCGGCTCGGCGCCAAGTTCGCGGACTGGTCCCGGGCCGGCTTCGACGAGACGCGCTGCCCCGTACGAAACCTGCTTGATCAGCTTGGTGACCGCTGGTCGATGCTGCTGCTCTGCGCCTTGGCGAGCGAGCCGATGCGGTTCAGCGCGCTTGCCAGGGCCGTGCCGGACATTTCCAAGCGCATGCTCTCGCAAACGCTTCGGACGCTCGAGACGGACGGGCTCGTTCACCGCGATGTCCGGCCGACGGTCCCTCCTCAGGTTACTTATTCGCTGACGCCGCTCGGCCAGAGCTTTGCCGGTCCGCTGCTCGGGCTCGTGGAATGGGCTGAGGCCAACTTCACGGCCGTCTGCGAGGCGCGGACCCGCATGGCCGAAGCGGCTTAGCGACCATATCAGCGCGTCTCAGCCTCGAGGGCAGCTTCGACGAGAGAGGCAACGACCTCCCCGGCGCTGATCCGGCCCTTGAGGCGCCGGTCGTTCTCGCCGGGAAAGTCGATCCAACCTTCGTTGAAGCCGTCGAGCATGCGGATACGCGGCGCGGGGTAGCGCATCCCCTGACTGCGGAAGATATCTTCCCAGGTTTCGTGCGGCACCGGAACGGCGCGAACCGGACGTCCGACCGCCACGGTGAATGCGTCGGCAAGATCGTTCGGCGAGACGCGTGCCGGCCCTTCGAGCTCGATCACGCGCACGCCGTTCCAGCGCTCGCGGATGAGAGCGGCAGCCGTGCGGCCGACATCTCTCGAGGCGACCATGGCATATTTCTTGTCGAGCGGCTGGAGGAAGCTGTGGATCACGCCCTCGCTTATGGCCGTGGGAACGTCCCAAAGCGCATTGTCGAGGAACCAGCCAGCGCGCAGGAACGTGACCGGCATGAACAAGGTCGCAAGCGCTTCCTCCATCATGGTACGCTGGGTCAGCAGATTGTCCTGCTCGGCGTCCGCACCGATGGTGGACAAACAGACCACCCGATCGGGCCGTGCGACGTCCAGCGCCGCACGGACCGCCTTGATGACGCGGATCGCCTCGGGATAGCCGGGCTCGGGGTCGAAATCCGTCGGCGGCAGGATGAACACGCCCTGCGCATCGACAAACGCCGCGGCGAGGGCGTTCGTGTCGTCCATGTCGGCGATGACGACCTCGCAGCCGCGCTTGGACCATTCGCGGCCTTTCTTCTCATCGCGGACCACCGCCCGAACGGGCAAGGGGCACGAAAATCTCGACGCCCGACACAGGCTCAGCAGCCGTGGTTTCGATCTGAACATTCTTGGTCATCTTCCTACTCCTTGGGTTTCCGCGCAGCGGGAAGCGCCGCGCTGAAACCCTGCCCGTCGGCGAGACCGGGGGTGCAACCGGAGTGGGCGGCTTCGCGGGGAACCGGCTGCACGGAGCGCGCAGCGCGGAGGAAGCTGGGCGGAAGTCGCTCCGAAGGGCGCCGGGGGCAGAGCCCCAAGCACCGCGCCGCCCTGGCGGCGCCACCAACAAACGCACCCTTGCGGCGACCGGCCGGCGCGGCGGCGTGCGCGCGGGCCTGGGGGCCAGCCGTCGCCGCGCCCTCCGGCCAGAGCAAGAGTGCCACGCGGAAACGAAAACGCGCGACCTCTGTGCGGCCTTCGCGCGAAGGCCGTCAGTGTGCGCACCGCTGGTCCCCGCGTTCCATCTGCGGCGTGACCACGCCGTCGCGCTAGGGTGATCGTCACCGACAGGCCGAAACCGTCAGGGTTCGGTCGAAGCGAAGCGGAGATAGAGCGCCGGTCCCGAAGGGAAGCGCCAAGCCACCTACACAAGTCCTAAATCCTCTTCTCAAAACGGCTTATTGACGATTTTCTGTTCGAAACCTATGTTCAGAACAAGGAAGGTGCAGCCATGATCCATTTGATCGAAATTGAGAACTTCCTGTCGATCCGTGATCGACAGGTCATTGATCTCCGGATCTCGGGCAAGGTGTCCGACAGGTTCAACCGCTTCGGGCCGATCTTTCCCGAGGCGGCGACGCGCGCGCCCAAGGTCGTCGCCCTGTTTGGCGCCAATGCTTCGGGCAAAACTAATGTGCTCAAGGCACTCAATTTCGTGATCCAGTTCGTGCGCAACCCGGCGGCTCGCGCTATGTCGGGCAGCTTGGTGGAACGCTTCAACGACGAGGAATCGAAGAACCGTCCGATCTGTTTCGCACTGGAAATCGCGGGATTGATGGATGCGACGCCCGACATGATCGCACGAGCCGAGAGGGGCGAGCCTGTCACCTACGGCACCTATCGCTACGAGCTGTCATTGGCCGTGAAAGACGGGCTGATCCAGAATGTCGCCCACGAGAGCCTGCGCCAGCGGCCTAATGACCGGGGCAAATGGCAGCGTGTCTTCGAGCGGGACGGACCACAGCATGCGCTGGGGTCCAAGGCATTTCCGATTCAGGGATACCGCCATCTGCTCAACACGCTCGATCCGAGCGGGTCCATCATCGCCAGCTTCGCGCAATTCCAGCATCCGGGCGCGCTGTTCCTCAAGGGTCTGGCGGATCAGGCGTTTCTGTTCCTCGACTATCAGCCGAACGCGGCCGACGACGCTTTAATCCAGTTCATCGGTTCGCGGCCGGATCTGCTTTCGACGCTCAATGCCGATCTGAACCGGATTGACCTGGGCATCGAGGAAATGCGGGTGGACTCCACGCCTAACGGGTGGCTCGCGAAGTTCCGGCATCGCCAGCTCGATGCCGATATGCCGTGGCTGCTGCAAAGCCACGGCACGCGGGCATTCATCCGCATCTACCCCTTGATCGCGGAGACGCTGGCGAATGGCGGCACGGCGATCGTCGACGAACTCGATCTGGCGATTCACCCCTTGGTGCTGCCCGAAATGCTGCGCTGGTTCCACGATCCTGGCCGCAATCCGCTGGGTGCGCAGCTCTGGTTCACCGGCCAGTCGGCCAGCCTTCTCGACGAGCTGGCGCCCGAGGAAATCCTGTTCTGCGAGAAGGACCGCAAGGGGCGCACCAGCCTCTTCCTTGCGCGCGATGTCGCGCGCCGGGATGATAATTTGCGGCGGAAATATATGTCCGGCGCCTATGGCGCGGTGCCGCAGATCGGATGAGGCGGCCCCGCGTCATACGGCCGCAACGCACGCCGATCTTCATCGGTTGCGAAGGGCAGAGTGAGATGGGCTATGCGGGATGGCTGCGCAACCTGATCCGCGACCGGGACTTGCCGTTCCATCTCGAACTTTCCGATCTTGGCCGCGGGGCCGGCGATCCTTTCACGCGGATCGACATGGCGATCGAGCGGGTAGCTCGCCTCGAACGTAACCGGGAGCCGTTCGCCGGTCGATACGTCTTTCTGGACACCGATCAGCTCGTGGCGGATGCGGGTCGGGCCGAACAGGCACGGCGTCGGGCTGCGGATCACGATTTCACCGTGATTTGGCAGGAGCCGACGCATGAGGCATTCCTGCTTCGCCATTTGCCGGGGTGCGACACGCGCCGCCCACCGGACAAGCGCGCGGCGGACCAAGCGTTGGGCCGAGAATGGGCGGGCTATCGTAAGCCAACGAGTGCGCAAGAGATCGAACGGCGCCTCGATCTCGATGGCGCCTATAGGGTTGCGGCCCGTTTGCCCGAATTAGCCGCGCTTCTCCGCATGATAGGGCTTGGCGCAGAATAATTGCCCACGGTGGATATAGCGCCCCGGCGCCGGTCAGGCGACCGTGATGCCTTATTGCGGTGGCGAATGGAGGCGTAATCCGCGCGGCAAAGCCGACCCCCGGCGCTCGTGGCCACTGGTGAGTTTTGCTCGGGGCGTTTTCGGCGGAAATCCAAAGGTTTTCGCTGGCGGCACGACCCAAGCTGGTGAGTTTTGGGATTGGCGAGGCCGCGAACGGGAGAGGCATTTCCTCTCAACCTTATGAATTTATTGAGGATTTTGGCGCACCCGACAGGATTCGAACCTGTGGCCTTCGCCTTCGGAGGGCGACGCTCTATCCAGCTGAGCTACGGGTGCGGATGGCTTGAAGCCGTATGATTTGCGCCGAAGAAGGTCAATCCGCGATCAAATTCGGCAGTCCGAACGCAGTGAGATTCTGGTGAGTTTTTTAGTCGGTCCTTTCTTCGAGCTTCCTAAACACCCGTAAATCCTGTATAAAATCGCTGCTCTCGCGTCGGACGTGAGCCTTCGGAGGGCAGCGCTCTATCCAGCTGAGCTATGGGTGCGTGGTGTGGCCCGCTAACAGCTTTATCGGCACGGGCCAAGCCTAAAGCGATGGGGCCGGGGGAGGGGGCAGGGGCGGCTTAGCGGTCGAGCGCGGCGAGGGCGGTGATGAGCGCCGCCTCGTCGAGCGGCAGGCGATCGCGGAACTTCCGGTCGCTTGCCTCGATCTTCGCCAGCAGCTCGGTTTCGAGCGCGCGGCCGGTTTCGGTCAGGGACAGGCTGAGCGAGCGGCCGTCAATGGGGGCGTCGGCGATCAGGCCGCGCAACTTGAGGCGGCCGACCAGCGGCGTCAGATTGGCCCGCTTGATGGCGAGCGCGCGGCCGACGTCGCTCTGCCGGCAATCCGGATTGGCGCCGACCAGGATAAGCAGCGAGGCCTCGCCCACGCTGAGCTGATAGGGGCGGAGCTGCTCGTGCAGGTCGCCCATCATGACCATCGATGCCCGGCGCAGCCGGTAGCCGAGCAGCCTGTCGAGCGGGCTGCGCAGCGGGGCGGTTTCCGTGTTCCGGGCCCCGGCTTCATCGAGGGTTTCGTCAAAGGGCTTGGCCATCATCCGCTTGCCACGCTATCGGGAGAATGCTATATAACATAGCATAGTTGAGTCTGAAGGGAAAGAGGCCATGTCCGCCGCCGAGGAACTGCAAGAGAATACCGTCCGTTACGAGATCGCGAACAACATCGCCTGGGTGTATTTCAATCGCCCGTCGAAGCGGAACGCGCAGAGCCCCAAGCTCAATCGCCAGATGCTCAAGGTGCTGACGGAGCTGGAATTCCGCGACGATGTCGGCGTGCTGGTGCTCTCGGGCGAGGGACCGGCCTGGTCCGCCGGCATGGACCTCAAGGAATATTTCCGCGAGACCGAGGCCGAAGGCCTGCCGGGCGTGCGCCGCTCGCAGCGCGAGGCCTATAGCTGGTGGGAGCGGCTGCGCTGGTTCCAGAAGCCGACCATCGCGATGGTCAATGGCTGGTGCTTCGGCGGGGCCTATGGGCCGCTGTTCGCCTGCGATCTGGCCTTCTGCGCGGACGATGCGCAGTTCGGCCTGTCCGAAGTCAACTGGGGCATCCTGCCCGGCGGCGGCGCCACCAAGGTGGCGACCGAGCTCATGCCGATGCGCGTCGCCATGTATCATGCCATGATGGGCGAGAACCTGACGGGGCCGCAGGCCGCGCAATATAATCTCGTCAATGAGTCGGTGCCGGCCGACAGGCTCAAGGCGCGCGTCACCGAGGTCGCCGAGAAGCTGGTCCAGAAGAACTGGGCGACGCTCAAATATACCAAGGACGCCGTCCGCCGCGTGCGCGAGATGACCTACGACAATGCCCAGGATTATCTCATCCGCCTGCAGGAAGGCCTCAACTGGTTCGACAAGTCGGACGGGCGCCATGTCGCGATGAAGCAGTTCCTCGACGACAAGTCGTTCAAGCCGGGCCTCGGCCACTACGACAAGACCAAGACGGACGTCTGAGCCCACGGGGCACAGGGCAGGCAGGGCCCGGTCCGCTTCGGTCGAACGGACCGGGCCCTCGCGCATGCGCAGCGTTTCACGAATTTTGCAGAGCGGCCGGCGCGCGACGCCCGGCCCGCCATGAGCCAGAGAGGAAGCACCAGCTATGACGGTCGAGGCCCCCGCGCGCGCAACCGGCGCGACACGCGATATCAATCGGCTGCTGAAACCCCGCTCGATCGCCATTGTCGGCGCGTCCGAGACGCCCGGCGCGCTGGGCGCGGTGGTGCTGGCCAATCTGGTCCGCCATGATTTCCCCGGCGACATCCATCTCATCAATCCCAGGCGCGCGACGATCAGCGGTCGTCCCGCGCTGCCGAGCGTCGAGGCGCTGCCCGAGGGCGTCGATTGCGCCATCCTCGCCATCCCGCGCGTGGCGGTGGTGGAGACGGTGCGCCAGCTCGCCGCGCGCAAGGTGGGCGCCGCGATCATCTTCGCCGCCGGTTTCGCCGAGGGCGGCGAGGCGGGCATGGCCGACCAGATCGAGATCGGCCGGATCGCCGCCGAGGCGGGCATGGTGATCGAGGGGCCGAACTGCCTCGGCTCCGTCAATTATGTCGATCGCATCCCGCTCACCTTCATCGACACGGACGTGAAGGTGCCGAGCCCCGGCGGGATCGGCATCGTCTCGCAGAGCGGCGCCATGGCGGCGGTGCTCGCGGTGATGCTGGAGGCGCGCCGGCTCGATCTCACCTATCATGTCTCGACCGGCAATGAGGCGGCGAGCGGCGTGGAGGATTATGTCGCCTTCCTCGTCGACGATGAGAAGACCCGCATCATCGCCATGATCGTCGAGCAGTTCCGCCAGCCCGCCCGCTTCCTCGATCTGGTGCGCAAGGCGCGGGCGGGCGGCAAGGTGATCGTGCTGCTGCACCCCGGCAAGAGCAGCGCCGCGCGCGAATCCGCCGCGACGCACACCGGCGCCATGGCCGGCGACTACAAACTGATGCGCGCCAAGGTGGAGCGCGCCGGCGTCATCATCGCCGAGACGCTGGAGGAACTGGGCGACATCAGCGAGATCGCGGCGCGCTGCATCGCGCTGCCCGCGGGCGGCACGGCCGTGCTGGGCGAATCCGGCGCGTTCAAGGCGCTGACGCTGGACCTGTGCGAAGAGCTGGACCTGCCGCTGCCCGCGCTCGGCGACGGGAACGCGCCGGATCTGCGCGCGGCGCTGCCGGAGTTCGTGCCGGTCAGCAATCCGCTCGACCTGACCGCGCAGGGGCTGGTCGATCCCGACATGTATTATCGCGTGCTGTCCGCGCTGTTCGGCGATGACAGGGTGGGGACGATCGTGGCCGGCATCATCCAGACCAATCCCGCGACGATCGGCATCAAGCTGCCGCCGATCCTCAAGGCGGTCAAGGACCTCAAGCCTTCCAAGCCGGTGATCTTCGCCGGGCTGGACGAAGGCGCGGTGGTGCCGCAGGACCTGATCGAAGCGCTGCGCGCCGAGCATATTCCCTGCTTTCCCACCACGGAGCGCGCTTTCCGCGCCGTGAAGCGGCTCAATGCCTATGGCGCGCGCGATTTCGCCGCCTCGGATGCCGCGCCGTTCACCATCCCCGCGCTGGCGGACGAACATGGCGTCATTCCCGAATATCGCGCCAAGGCGCTGCTGGCGCCGCTCGGCATTCCCTTTCCCAAAGGCCGGTTCGCCGCGAGCGTGGACGAGGCGATCGCGGCCGCCGAGGCGATCGGCGGTCCGGTCGTGATGAAGGCGCAGGCCGCCGCGCTCAGCCACAAGAGCGATGCGGGCGGGGTGGCGCTGAACCTCCTGGGCGCCGACGCGATCCGCGCGGCGTGGGAGAAGATGTTCGCCGATGTCGCGGCTTATGATGCCTCGATCCGGCTCGACGGCGTGCTGATCGAGGCGATGGGCGCGCGCGGGCTGGAACTGATCGTGGGCGCGAAAAACGATCCGCAATGGGGCCCGGTGATCCTCGCCGGCTTCGGCGGCGTGACCGCCGAGATCCTGCAGGACGTCCGCCTGCTCTCGCCCGATCTGACGCAGGCCGGCATCGTCGCGGAACTGGGCAAGCTCCGGCAAGCGGCGCTGCTGCACGGCTATCGCGGCGCGCCGGCCCTCGATGTCGAGGCGGCGGCGGATCTCATCGGCAAGGTCGGCCGGCTGCTGCTCGGCGAGCCGTCGATCCGCGAGCTCGATCTCAACCCGGTGGTCCTCTATCCAGAGGGACAGGGCTGCGTGGCGCTCGACGCGCTGATGCTGGTCGAGCCGGTCCGGTCCTGAGGGTCTTGCGTTCCCGTGCCGTCCGGCGAGCCGACGGCGCGGCATGACGAATTGCCGCGCGGCATGTCGTTTCTTGTGGTCATGCCGGTGAGTTTCGGATAGGCGAAGTTTTCGTATATACGAATAATCAGGATGCCATGCCCGAGTCGGATTCCATCGGCACGCCGCCGCTTCTGCTGCTGCCCGGCCTGATCTGCGATGCGCGCATCTGGGCGCCGCAGGTCGAGGGACTGCGCGATGCCCGGCCGGTCCACGCGATCGAGGGCTATGGCGAGGCGGACAGCATCGGCGCGATGGCCGAGATCGTGCTCGCGCGGGCGCCCGCGCGGTTCGCGCTGGCCGGTCATTCGATGGGCGGACGGGTGGCGCTGGAGATGGTCCGCCGGGCGCCCGGGCGCGTCGAGCGGCTGGCACTGCTGAGCACGGGCACGCATCTCCCCAAGCCCAACGAGGCGCAGGGCCGCTTCGCGCTGCTGGCGCGGGGCGTGGAGCAGGGCATGGACGCGCTCATCGATGCCTGGCTGCCGCCGATGGTGTGGGAGCCCAATCATCTGCGGCCCGGCCTCATGGACAATCTCTGGCAGATGTGCAGCGATGCCGGGCTCGACATGTATGAGCGCCAGATGCGCGCGCTGCTCGCCCGCCCGGCCGTCGACGACCTGCTGCCGACGATCGCCTGCCCGACGCTCGTCGCGACCGGCGCGCACGATGCCTGGGCGCCGCCCGCGCAGCATGAGGCGATCGCCGCGTCGATCCCCGGCGCGCATCTCGAGATCATCCCCGGCGCGGGCCACATGGCCCCGGTCGAGGCGCCCGAAGCGGTGACCGCCGCGCTGGCCAGATGGCTGGCCATGGCCTAGGCCCGCGCCAGAGAAGATCCGAAACCCCGAACCCGAGTCTGAAGGAGAGCCTATATGTCGAAAACTTTGCAAGACGTGCTGGATGGTGCTGGAAACGCTGTCGATTTCCTGCGCAACCAGCAGACCGGGCCGAACGTCTATCCGGGCGTGCCGGCCGAATATACCAACTGGCGCAACGAGCAGGCCGGCTGGGCGAAGAGCGCGGTGCTGTTCAACCAGACCTATCACATGGTCGACCTGCTGGTTGAAGGGCCGGACGCGTTCGCCTTCCTCAACCATCTCGGCATCAACAGCTTCAAGAACTTCGTGCCCGGCAAGGCCAAGCAGTGGGTCCCGGTGACGCCCGAGGGCTATGTCATCGGCGACGTGATCCTGTTCTACCTCGCCGAGAACAAGTTCAACCTGGTCGGCCGCGCGCCGGCGATCGAGTGGGCCGAGTTCCATGCCGCCACCGGCAAGTGGAACGTCAAGCTCACCCGCGACGAGCGCTGGGCGCTGCGCACGGACGGCAAGCGCGCCTCCTATCGCTTCCAGCTCCAGGGCCCGAACGCCATGGCCGTGCTGCGCGACGCGATGGGCGCCGAGCCGCCGGAACTGAAGTTCTTCAACATGGCGGACATCACCATCGCCGGGAAGACCGTCGGCGCGCTGCGTCACGGCATGGCCGGCCAGCCGGGCTATGAGCTGTACGGCCCCTGGGCGGACTATGAGACGGTGCACGCCGCGCTCGTCGCCGCGGGCAAGAAGCATGACCTGCGCCTCGTGGGCGGCCGTGCCTATTCGTCCAACACGCTGGAGTCGGGCTGGATTCCGTCGCCCTTCCCGGGCTACATGTTCGGCGAGGGTTCGGCCGAATTCCGCAAATGGGCGGGCGAGAACAGCTATGGCGCCAAATGCTCGATCGGCGGCTCCTATGTGCCCGCGGGCCTGGAAGGCTATGGCCTCACGCCCTGGGACATCGGCTATGGAATCATCGTCAAGTTCGACCATGATTTCATCGGCAAGGAGGCCCTGGAGAAGATGGCCGCCGGTCCGCACCGCGAGAAGGTGACGCTGGCGCTGGACGATCAGGACGTGCTGCGCGTGATGAGCAGCTACTTCGCCAGGGAAGGCCGCGCCAAATATATGGAGTTCCCCAGCGCGGTCTATGCCATGCATCCCTATGACGAGGTGCAGGTGGACGGGAAGCCCGTCGGCATCTCGACCTGGATCGGCTACTCCTCCAACGAGGGCAAGATGCTGACGCTGGCGATCCTCGACGCCGAATATGCCAAGCCCGGCACCGTGGTGGAACTGCTCTGGGGCGAGCCCAATGGCGGCACCAGCAAGCCCACCGTCGAGCCGCACGAGCAGACGCTCATCAAGGCGATCGTCTCGCCGGTCCCCTATTCGGAAGTCGCGCGCGACGCCTATGCGGATAGCTGGCGCAACCGGAAGGACTGATCCGGTCCGTCATCCGATGCGATGAGAGAGCGGGGCTGCCGGTGATCCGGCGGCCCCGTTTTCCGTCGCGGAACGGAGAGACGGGCGACGATGCCCCATATGACCGGGGAATGACGGCTTCTTCTTGAGTTTCGCGCGGCGTCGGTGCGAGAGTGCGCCATGGCAAAGACAGTCCCGGCCGCCAGCAGCGCGCAACACTCCGGCATCCCGCAATGACGGCCGTCAGGATCATCCTCCACGGCAAGGCTGCCGGGAATATGCAGGTGCGTGACGCCGTGGCGAAGCTGCGCGGCGAGGGGCATGAGATCGGCGTGCGCGTGACCTGGGAAGCGGGCGATGCCGCGCGGCTGACGCGGGCGGCGGTCGAGGAGGCCCGGCAGGGCCATGTCGCGCGCATCGTCGCGGGCGGCGGCGACGGGACCGTGAACGAGGTGTTCGCGGCGGCATGGCTGGCCGGACCGCCCGATCCCTGCTCCTTCGGCATATTGCCGCTCGGCACGGCCAACGACTTCGCGCATTCGACGGCTATCCCGGTCGGCGATGCCGAGGCGGCGCTGCGTCTGGTCGTCGCGACGGCGCCGCGCCGGATGGACATCGGCCTGCTGGATGACGCGCCTTTCATCAACCTCGTCTCGGGCGGGTTCGGCTCGAACGTCACGGCGCAGACGGACCCCGCGCTCAAGCGGCGGCTCGGCGGCCTCGCCTATCTGCTGAGCGGCCTCAGCCGGCTCAAGGAGCTGGAGGCCTGCGCCGGCCGGTTCCGCGCGGAGGGCTTCGAATGGGAAGGGCGCTTCCTGGCCTTCGCGCTGGGCAATGGGCGGCAGGCCGGGGGCGGCATTCCCCTGTGCCCCACGGCGCGGCTCGACGACGGGCAGATCGATCTCATGATCCTGCCGGAGATTTCGCGGAATGCCGGCTTCGAGGCGATGCAGAATCTGCTGCGGGAAGGTCCGGAAAGTCTCGATCGGCTTGCGGTCCGCGCGCGTTCGGACCGGATCTGGTTCGAGGCGGACGACGAGATTTCCGTCAATCTCGATGGCGAGCCGCGCCAGATCCGCCAGTGCCGGGTCGAATGCCGCCCCCGCGCGCTCCCCGTCCATGTCGGCGGCGATGCCCTGTTCGGTCCGCCCGCCGCATGACCCCGCCGGGTGGCGATGCCACACGGGCCCTGACAAGGATCTGAATTGAGCGAATATCTTCTCCCGTTCCTCGTCATATTGGGCGTCAATCTGATGCCTGCCTTCGGGCCGCCGACATGGTCGATCATCGTGCTGTTCAGCCTCAACAGCAATTTGCCGGTGATGACGCTGGTTCCGGTCGGCGCGCTGGCCGCCGCGACAGGGCGGCTGGCGCTGGCCTATGGCTTCCGCCGTCTGGGCGGCTATCTGCCGGCAAAATATCGCCGCAATCTCGGCGCGGCGCGCGCGGCGCTGGAGGCCCGGCGGCGCAACATGATCCTGGGCCTCGGCCTGTTCGCGCTGTCGCCCCTGCCTTCCGCGCAGCTTTTCGCGGCGGCGGGGCTCGCCGGCATCCGGCTGCTCGGCTTCACCGCGGCTTTCTTCGCCGGACGCCTCATTTCCTATTCCATCTATGCCTGGTCCGCGCGGGGCATCCGCGAAAGCAGGGTAGGCGACCTGTTCGCAGACATGTTCTCAAGTCCCTGGGGCATCCTGCTCCAGATCGCCATGATCGCGCTTGTCGTCCTGCTGGTGCGTCTGGACTGGGGAAAGCTGCTTCAGCGAACCGGCGGCCCGGCCGGGCCCGGCGAAGAGCCGGACCGGCGATGATCGGGGGGCAATCCGTCCCGTCCCGCGACCGGCACTCTCCCCGCCGCAGGTTGTTCCTATCCCGCAAAACCACGGCGCGCGCCGCGAGGGCACGGGCGCATGATCCGCGCAGAGCCGCCCCGGGCTCCTGCCTGCGCAGGCGCACCGTTCCGTTCAAACCGGATGGTCTTTAATCTTCCGGTTCGATTTTCGCATTGTCCACGATGCGGGCCGCGCGTTCGGCCTCGGCGCGCTCCTTGTCCTTCTGGGCTCTGGTGCGGCCGAATTTCGCGCGGTTTTCCGTTGCCTGCTGCGCGGCCCGGGCGCGCTCGCGGGCCTTGCGGGCCATGCGCAGATTGACGATCTCGACCATCAGGCGACCTCCTCCAGATGCAGGGCGAGCCACACTGTCGGCGGGTCCGCCTGCGTCCATGTCACGCGATGCCGTACATGGGCGGGGATGAGCAGCGCGTCGCCCGGCGCCAGCGGACGCTCGCCGTCCGTCTCGGTCCACAGGCGCGCGGCGCCGGCGAGCAGCATCACCCATTCGTCATGGGGCTGGTCATAGGGCTGGTCCCGGGGCGTCGTCTGCCCTCGCGACACGATGCGCTCCAGCCGGGTGCCCTTGCGTTCGAGCAGCGTGGTGAAGACTTCGCCGTCCGCGAGCGGGAGGGGCGCGAGAAGGTTGCTCATCGGGCGAGCGCCTCGGCCGCGCGCTGGAGAAGCTGCGCGGCGCGCTCCTCCAGCAGCGGCGTCGCGCGCACGGCGGGGATGGCCACGCTGATCGCGCCGAGCAGCGCGCCGTTCGCCATGACCGCACGCCCGATGCCGATGATCCCGGGCGTATATTCGGCATTGGTCCGCGCGGTGCCGCTGCGCGCGATCTCGGCGAGCTGCGCGCGCAGCATGGCCTCGTCGGTCACGGTCGTCCCGGTGAAGGCCCGCAGCGGCCCGGCGGCGAAATAATCGTCCAGCTCGGCCTCGCTCAAGGTCGCGAGGATCGCCTTGCCCGCCGCGAAGGCGTGGAGCGGCACCAGCCGGCCGACCTCGATCGTGTAGCGCAGCGCCTGCGCGGCCACTTCCCCGGCGATCGCTTCCATCTCATGCCCATGGCGCACGAAGAAGGAGACCGTCTCGTTGAGCTGCAGCGAGACGGACCGGACCACCGGATGGACGCGCTCGCCCAGCGCGGCCGTCAGATCGCCCGGGTTGAGCCGCGCCAGCGCCGGGCCCGGCGAGTGGAACCGGCCGTTGCGCAGCAGATAGCCGCGCTCCACCAGCGTGCCGAGCAGGTAGGAGAGGCTGCTGACCGGGATGGCCAGCGCCGCCGCGATCTCCGCCGCGCCGACCGGCCGGCCGCTGCTCACCACGAACTCGAGGATGTCGAGCGTGCGCGTCGCCGATTTGACCGGACCTGGCTCGACGGGCTTGTTCATGCGTGGCGCCCCCCCTTTCGGATTCAGTCGGCGAGGCCGAGCATCTGCCGCGTCTCGCCCGGCGTGGCGACTTCGCCGCCCAGCTTCTCGATGATCTGCGCGCCCCAGTCGACCAGCTCGGCATTGTTGTTCGCCAGCCTGCCCTTGCGCAGATAGATGGTGTCCTCGAAGCCGACCCGCATATGACCGCCCAGCAGCACGGACTGCGCCGCCATCGGGAAGCTGTGGCGCGAGATGCCGAAGCCGGTGAAGGCATTGCCGCGCGGGATCTGGTTCTTCGAGTACATCATCGCCTCGGGCGTGGCGGGCAGGCCGTAATGCGTGCCGAGCACGAAGGTGAAGGGCGAGCTTTTGGGGATGAGCCCCTTGGCCATGAGGTCGTCGGCGAACACGAAGTCGCCCGCCTCGAAACATTCGATCTCGGTCAGCACGCCGGCATCCTGCAGCATCGTGCCCATCCTGCCCACGATCATCTCCAGGTTCATCGCGATGCCGCCCCACAGGTTCATGGTGCAGATGTCGAGCGTGCACATGTCCGGCTTGAGGTCGAGGATATGCTCGATGCGCCGTTCCGCGGTGAACATCAGCGTCCTCTCCATGTCCGGCATGGCGGGTTCTTCCGCGCTTTTGGGGAACCACATGCAGCCCGGGCCGGTGGTGACGTTGAGGATCACGTCCGTATTCCTCTCGCGGATGAGGCCGACGACCTTGCGATAATCCGCCATGTCCTGGCTCGGCGTCCCGTCCTCGCCGTTGCGGACATGGACGTGGATGATCGAGGCACCGGCTTCCGCCGCGTCCAGCGCTTCCTGCGCGACATGCTCGGGGCGGAAGGGGAAATTGGGGTGCTTCGGCATCGGCGACGCGCCGGTGATCGCGCAAGTGATGAAAGTCTTCGCCATCGTTCGTTGTCTCCAATGAATTATTTTATTTTCAATAAGTTATATAGAATTTCCGTGTAGAGTCCCCAATGCGTGTGGGGCCTGAAGCGCGTCTCCCCGGGAGGGGCGTTCAGGCCGGCATTCCGGCGCCATCTCCGCACTCAGCCCGGCCGTTCGACCGCCACTTCGAGCAGCTTCGGCCCCGTGCCGGCGAACAGCTCGACGATCGCGTCGTCCAGCGCCGCGACCTCGGAGACGCGCGCGCCGGGCATGCCCATGCCCTGCGCGATCTTCACGAAGTCGATGCCGGGCAGCTTGCTCCCCACCACCTCGATGTCGAACAGCGCGCCGAACTGGTCGAGCGCCGCATAGCCGCCATTGTTGACGATGAGGAAGCGCACGTCGAGCTTCAGGTCGGCGGCGGTCCACAGGCCCTGGATGGAATACATGGAGGAGCCGTCGCCCAGCAGGCAGAACACGGTCCGGCCGGGCTGCGCCAGCGCCGCGCCCACGGCGGCCGGCAGCGCGAAGCCGAGGCCGCCGCTCGCCGTCGCCATGAATTCATCGTCGAGGCGGATGGGGAAATAGTCGTGCAGCGGGCCGCGCGTGCTCGGCGCTTCCTCGCTCATGATGATGCCTTTGGGCCGCAGCGCGCTGAGCCGCTGCAGGAGGTATGCCTCGGTGATGGCGGGGCCCTCGCCGGCGGGATCGCCCTGCGGCGGCGCGATGGCCGGCGCGGGGCGGGCCGGCGGGTTCGCCGCGCGGCTCAGTTGCGCGATGGCGTCGGCCACATTGCCGACGATGGCGAGGCCCACGGGCGTGCGCGCGGCGGCGGCGGGATCATCGACGATCTGATAAAGGCTCGCGCCTTCCGGCACATAGGGGCCGAAGCCCTCGACATGATAGGTGAAGACCGGCGCGCCCAGCACCAGTACGAGATCATGGCCGTCGAGGCTGCCGACCACCGCCTCGCGCGAGGCGGGCAGGAAGCCGGCGAACAGCGGATGGTCCTCCGGGAAGACGGCGCGCGCGGCCATGGGCGCGACCCATACGGGTGCCTGATGCTTTTCGGCCAGTTCGGCCAGCGCGCCGCGCGCATTCTCGCGGCCGACGCCCGCGCCGGCGACGATCACCGGGGATTTCGCCCTGTCCAGCGCCTCGGCCAGTTGCTCCAGCATGGCGGGCGAGGCGATGCTGTGCTGCGCGACGGTGGACGTGGCGATGGGGTCGCACGGCCGGTCCCAGTCGTCGATCGGCACGGAGACGAACACCGGCCCCTGCGGCGCCTGCATCGCCATATGATAGGCGCGCAGGATGGCGAGCGGCACATCCTCGGCGCGGGCGGGCTCGCAGGTCCATTTGACGAAGGGCTGGGGGAATTCCGTCGCCCGCTCGGCATAGAGGAACGGGTCGTAGGGGAAGATGGAGCGCGCCTGCTGCCCGGCGGTGATGACCAGCGGCGTCTGGTTGCGGAAGGCCGTGAAGATATTGCCGAGCGCATGGCCGGTGCCGGCCGACGAATGGAGGTTCACGAAGGCGGCGTTGCCGCTCATCTGCGCGAAACCGTCCGCCATGCCGACGACGACGCTTTCCTGCAGGCCGAGAATATAGCGGAAATCCTGCGGCATGTCGCGGAACAGCGGCAGTTCGGTCGAGCCGGGATTGCCGAACAGCGTCGTCATGCCCAGGTCGCGCAGCAGCGTCATCACGGCGTCCCGCACCGTGGGGCCCTCGACTGCCTTGGGCTTTTCCACCGTGAGACCGCGTGCCGTCATATTCCTGATCCTCTCGATACCGGACAGATGCTGAACTTGTTCAGCAGCCCCCTATCTGAAATTATCATATATGCGAAGGAAATATGGCGGCCCGTGGCGAGCGTCGGGCCGTTCGGCCGGGCGAGCCGCGCGGACGCCGGATTTCCGGGATGGCGGCCAGCGGATCGCCGACCCGCACGGGCGCGCGATGGCCGCGATGGCATGGCGCGGGCCGATAAGATAGCCTGTCCGCATGCAGGATCGCAGCCGATCCGATTCGCTCAGGGGACGCGCCAGCGGGATCATCATCGGGTCGCTGATCGCGTTCGGCTGGGCCTTCTACAGCCTTGCTGTCGTATCGGCGCCGCTGCGCTTTCCGCTCATCGCGGCGGCGGGGGCGATCACCGCCGCGCTTCTGCGGTCGGGCCTCGTCGTGGCCCGCCGGGCGCGCGCGCTGCCGGGGGCGGACGCGGAGCAGAAATTGGTCAACAGGCGCGCCTGGCGCCTGTTCTGGCTGAACCTCGCCGCCGAGATCATCCTGCTCAACCTCGCGCTGAACCTGCTGAACCGGGCGGGCGCCCCCGAATATCTGCTGCCCGCCATCTCCGCCATCGTCGGGCTGCATTTCTGGCCGATGGCATGGTTCTTCCGGATCCCCGGCTATTGGTGGGTCGGCGGCGCGATGATGGCGGGGGCGGCGGTCACCACCTTGCTGATCGCCCTGGACGGGGCGCCGGTCGTGCCTTCCATCCATGGCGAGGGGATGCTCAATGCGGTGATCCTGTGGCTTGCGCTCGCGGTCGGCGCCTGGGCATGCCTGCGCGGCGATCCCCGGCAGCAGGACTCCGCGACGCGAGGGTGAATTGCGGCGCCGGGCGGACAGGAACCGCCGCCGGGGAGATTGACTTTGTCCGTTCCGGCCACGCAGAATGGCCGGACAAGAAGGATTGGGTGAGGAGAGGGCTGGTCATGGGGTACAAGGTCAAACTCTGTTCGGTCGGCGGCGCGCTGGCGCTCGCCATGGCGAGTGCGCCGGCCTGCGCGAAGGAGTGCGCGCAGCTTGCGGGCATGACGCTGGAGGCGGGGCATGTGGACTCGGCCGAGCCGGTCGCGGCGGGCAGCTTCGAGCCGCCGGCATCGCCCTTCGGCCCGCCGCCCGGCGTCGCGCGCGCGGCCTTTGCCGGGGTGCCGGCCTTCTGCCGCGTGCGCGCGACGCTCACGCCGACGCCGGATTCGGACATCAAGGTGGAGGTCTGGCTGCCGGCGAGCGGCTGGAACGGCAAGTTCGTCGGCATCGGCAACGGCATCTGGGCGGGGCAGATCAGCTATGCCCAGATGGGCGAGCCGCTCGCGCGCGGCTACGCCGTCGCTTCCACCGATACCGGCCATGAAGGCAATGGGCTGACGGCGGAGTGGGCGATCGGCCACCCCGAAAAGCTCGTCGATTTCGGCCATCGGGCGGTTCATGTGATGACCCTCGCCGCCAAGCGCGCGATCGAGGCCTTCTATGGGTCCGCGCCGCGCCTGTCGCTGTGGAACAGTTGCTCCACCGGCGGCCGGCAGGGCCTGATGGAAGCCTATCGCTATCCCGGGGATTATGACGCCATCTCGGCCATGGCCCCGGCCAATCCGATGACCGACCTCATGACCCAGACCATGTGGGTCGCCTGGCAGGCCCTGCGCACGCCGGCCGCGGCGATGACGCCCGCCAGTCTGGCGCTGGTGCATCGCGCCGTCGTCGCGGCCTGCGACGCGCGGGACGGGCTGGCCGACGGGCTCGTCTCCCGCCCGGATGCCTGCGCATTCGATCCCGCCACGCTCGCCTGCAAGCCCGGGCAGGACGCCGCCCAGTGCCTCAATGCCGATCAGGTCGACGCGATGAAGGCCATCTATGGCGGCGTGCGCGATGCGCGGGGCGCGCGGCTCCTGCCCGGCTTCCCGCCCGGCAGCGAGATGCAGCTTGCGGTGCTGATCGGCGGTCCCGCGCCGTTCCCGGTGGCGACGAGCTATTTCGCCATGCTGGTCCATGCCGGCCAGCCGGGCTGGGAGTGGCGCGCCATGGACTATCCGGCCGAACTGGCCGCCGCGCGCGCCTTCGGCACGGACCTGCTCAACATCCCGCCCGAGGGGCTCGCGCCCTTTTTCGCGCGGGGCGGCAAGCTGCTGCTCAGCCATGGCTGGACGGACGGCCTCATCCCGGCGACCAACACGCTGGCCTTCTGGGATGCGCTCAAGGGGCGCGCGCCGGCCGATCAGGCGCGGCTGTTCATGGTGCCGGGCATGGACCATTGCGCGGGCGGCGAGGGGCCCTCGGCATTCGACACGCTCGGCACGATCGACGACTGGGCGACCAGCGGCGCCGCGCCGGAGAGCATCGTCGCCACGCGCCCGCCGGCCATGCCGGGCCAGCCCGCGCGCGCGCCGATGACGCGCCCGCTCTGCCCCTGGCCGCAGGTCGCGCGCTTCAAGGGCACGGGCAATCCGGACGAGGCGGCGAATTTCAATTGCGTCGCGCCGGACTGAGCGCGGAGCCAGGGGAGGAGGAGAGACACCGCTCCTCCGGCCGCCGTTTCCGCGAAGGTGGCGACACCGATGATAGTGTTGGTTTGATTGCGGACTGGCAGGTTTCAGGCGGCGAGCCGTGGACAGTTGCCCTTTGCGCGTCGGCGGAGCCCGTGCCGTTGCATTGAAATATCTGGGCGATCGCAGCCGAAGGCGATGGTCCACCGGCCATCCCGGAGGTCGTAGCGGTATTGACATCTACAAATGTAGATGAAAATAAGCGTGCGGCGTCCTTGCCCCACAAACCGGCTGGCGACCTGCCCGCCCTGCACGTCTCAACCTTGCTGGAGACTGTGATGACACCGATTCTACGGTCTGGCCGCCGCCGGAATACTGTTCGCTGCATCGCCGCCGCGCTGTTTCTGGCGATGCCGCCGGTGCCCGCTCACGCCCGGGCGGCGCAGGCCGAGGCGGCGCAACCTGCGCCGGAAATCGGCGTCGATCGCTATCTCGGCGCGCAGATGGCCAAGCTCCGGATCCCGGGACTCGCAGTTGCCGTGGTGAAGGACGGCAAGATCGTCCTCGTCCGCAGCTACGGTATCGCCAGCGTTGAGTTCGGGCTTCCCGCGCGCGACGACACAGTGTTCGCGATCAATTCGATCACGAAGGCGTTCACCGGCGTCGCGGCCATGCGAGCCGTCGAGGCGGGCCGACTCGACCTTTCCGCGCCCGTCGGCCGCTATCTCGACGACATACCGGAAGCATGGCGGGGCGTGACGATCCGCCAACTGCTCAGCCATATGTCCGGCCTTCCGGACATCATGCGCGCGCCGACCGTTGAAACCGATGCCGCCGCGGCATGGCAATGGGTCCGGCAACAACCGATCCGCTTCGCGCCGGGCGATCATTTCAACTATTGTCAGACCAATTACACGCTGATCCAGCGCGTGCTCAATACACTCGAAGGGCGTGCGGTCGATGCACCGCTTGCCGAAGATCAGCTACGGCTCGCGGGCATGGCGCACACCTTTTACGGCGATGCCTACGACATGATCCCCAACAAGGCGCCGACCTATCGTTGGGCGCTGCCGGGCCCGTTCGTCAACGGCTATAGCGGCGCCGCGCCCGACGCGCCGCGACAGATGAAGGAGACGTCGGAGCGCTTCCTTCCGTTTCGCCGTGCCTCGTCAGGGCTCAACAGCAGCGTCATCGACATGGCGAACTGGCTGATCGCCGTCAGCGACGACAGGTTGCTCACGCCCGCCGCGCGCGCGGCGATGTGGACGCCGACGCCGTTCAACGACGGAACGACCGGCCAGTGGGGAATAGGCTGGGAAGTATTCGCCCGCGGCAGCCACCGCGCAGTCGGGATGACGGGGGGCGGGCGCGCGGCGGTGTTTTACTATCCCGAAGATGGAGTCGGTGTGGTGATCCTCACCAATCTGACCGGCTCCTTCCCCGAGGATATGGTCGACAAGGTGGCTTCGCTCTACGCGCCAGGGCTGCCGCTGACCGGCGTGCCGGCGCTGCGGATCGCGCTCGAGGACAGTGGATACGACCAGGCGAGCGTCGCTGCGGCGGCAATCGAAGCGCGGCATCCGGGCCTCGTCTGGCCCGAAACCGAGCTGAATGACTGGGGCTACCGCCTGCTCAGCACCGGCCGCTCGCGCGACGCGGTGCCGCTCTTTGCGTTCATCGCCCACAAATATCCCGACAGCGTGAACGCGCACGACAGCCTGGCGCAAGCTTACCATGTGGTTGGCGACATCGCGGCATCGGCGCGCGAATATCGTCGCGTTCTCGAACTCGATCCCGGCAATGCGGCGGCCAAACGGCATCTTGCGGAATTTGCGGGGTAGGGCCGATCCGCTTCGGATCGGATCGGATCGGATCGACTCCGTTTGTCCGTTTGGTTCAAATGACGACTGTCGATGCGTTATCATATGGATGCGCCCGGGCCGTTTCCGACTTCCGGCATTTGCGGGCATCGCGGGGTGGGGAGGATGCCCGCGCGGTGAGGCTCGCCATCGCGGGACGATGACGAGCCTCCTGATGCGCGCCTCCCACGCGCGCGCGCGACCAGCTCTGAAATCAGGATCAGTTCTGGATCGGCAGGGGGCCGATCTCGCTTGGCGCGGCGCTGGTCATGCCCAGATAATGGAAGGTGGCCGACTTGGTTTCCGCGCCGAGCGGATTGTCGAACTCGCGGATCGCGAAATGCCCCTGCGCGCTCACCGGCGTGGTGAAGGTGAAGGCCTTGCCGCCCCCGTCCCGCATCTCGACGAGCAGCGTGCCGCCGGAGACGGGCGCCTCATTGTCGCGGAACGAGACGTCGCCCGCCACATAGCGATCATGCACCGCCTTCGGCTTGATGACCGTCGCGCGGCCGGCATCGACGCGCAGGCCCACGCCGCCGGTCAGCGTCAGCGCGCCGCAGTCCGTCTCGAACGGCCGGGCGGCGTGGCCGCTGATGCTCAGGCGATTGGGCACGGTCCACAGCATCTTGGGTGAGCGCCGCTCGCTCGTGTCGGCGATCTTCGACCATTCGGGCGTGCCGTAGAGCGCCTCGTCCCAGACGCGGATCGGCTTCCGGCCCTTGCCCCCGACGCGCAGCCACTGATGATCGATGAAGACGCGATGCAGAGGGTGCGTCTTCTTCACGTCCGCGAAGACCAGCGTGGACCTGTCGAACGGATTGGCGAGCAGCACGGCGGCGCCCACGCGGCTGGAGGGGGAGGCGGAGGCCGAGACGAATTGCGTATAATTGCTGCGCGCCTCGTTATTGTAGATATTCTGGTCGACCACCAACGGGTTGGCCGGGTCCTGATAAAGCCGGATGCGCACGATCACGCAGTAATGGCGGTCCTCATCCGTAGGCGGCGCCCACACGGTCCTGAACTCCACCGTCGCGCCCGGCGCGATGTCCTGCGTGTCCGTGCCGAGCGGCACCCATGGACCGTCGCCCGAACTATATTCGGTGACGAAGAAATCGACCACCACGCCCTTCGCCAGCAGGTCGCCGCTGTTGCGCACCCGGGCGATCAGGTCATTGTCATGGCCGGCCCAGGGGACGTTGAAATATTTGTCCGGCTCGGCGATCGACTTGTCGTTGCGCACCTCGATGTCCGGGCTCTGCCAGCTGGACGCGCCGCCGCTCCAGGGACGGATGCCGGGCTCGGGCTTGCCGTTCGAGCCGTAGCTGAGCTGCACCACCGCCTTGTCCGCGTCGGTGGAGACGACCTCCACCTTGAGGTCCATCTGCGTGCCGGGGTCCTTCTCCTCGAAGTCCGCGCCCGTGCCGATGACCGGGCCGTCCCCGTCGATGTCGTTGTGCACGAGCAGGATGGGCGGCCGCGCGATGGGCGCGACGAAATCGTCCGATGTCACATCGGTGATGAGCACGCGCCGGTCGGTGGGCAGCGTGTCGCTGATCTGCCCCCCCTGATTGACGCGATATTCCACATAATAGTTCCAGCCGTCGCCGAGCCGGATCTCGATCGCGCGGACCGAGCCCGCCGGCGGGTCGGCCAGCTCCGCCGCGTGCAGCGTCACCGTCTCCAGCGCGGCGCTCGCGCCCTGGAAATTGTAGAGCTTGAGCTGGGCCGGGTCGATCCAGCCCATGCGCATCTTGTTGGAGATGGAATAGTGCGGCAGGCTGTCGCGCGAGCCGGCCATCATGTCCCATCCGCTGGTCAGCCGGTCGTCCACGTCCTGCGCATATTCCGGGAAGGAATAGAGGTCCGGCAGGCCGAGCGTGTGGCCCAGCTCGTGCGAGAGGGTGCTGTGCATCTGCCGCCCGTCCTGCCCCGCGAAATCGAGCGGCGCATAGGCCTGGGCGAGCTGGCGCCGGTCGGTCATGGCATTGGTGCCGCACAGGAACTCCAGCTTGGAATTGGCGTGCGGCCACACGAAACGCCCGCCCCCGCCCGGCGCGTCGGGCGAGAAGGGCACGAGGATCAGCACGTCGACATTGCCGAAGTCGGCCGTCGTGCAGACACCGTCCGCGATGGCGCGGCTGATGATGGTCTGCGTCGTGCTGCCGTTGGATGTCCAGCGCGCGTCGATCACATTGCCGTCATCGTCCAGCTTCTGGTGGAAATAATCCTCCCAGTCGTCCGGCAGGCTCACCGGGCCGAAAATCTGGCTGTTCAGCACGCTCAGCGTCAGTCCGCGCTCCGGGTTGCCGCCGGAGGCGGGGCGGAACTGCGAGTTCTCCTCATAATAGATACGGGCCGAGCGGCTGTCGCCATTGTGCAGGAAGCCGTCGCTGACATGGTTCATGATGTCGGTGCGGTTCTGGGTCATGGTCGCGGGATTGGCCGGCCAGCGCGCCGATGCGGTGTCGACCATCAGCACCAGCGAGCGCCAGGTGCCGGTGTGCGGCCGGGTGCCGACATTCTGCGGCGTGTCCGGGCCGCCGCCCCAGCCGCTGCCGCCGTCGAGGCTGGCGTCGGTCGCGTAGAAGCCGGGGGGGCCGGTTTCCACATCGTCCCAATGGTCCACGATCTCGAACCGCGCCGTGGCGAGCACGGTGCCGCTCGCGGTCTCGACCAGGTTGACATCGTGCGCGCCGGTCTTGCCGCCGGCGACCAGCAGCGGGACCGGCGCGCCGCGATCGGGCTGGAAGGCGTAGGAGACGAAGCCGGCGTCATAACCGTCCGGCACGTCGAAATGCACCTCCTCGGGCGTGAGATCGGGGCCGAGGTCGAGCGGCAGCTCCGCCCAGGAGCCCACGAAGATCGGCGCGGCCGGCGCGGAGAGCACCGGGCCCGCGACCAGATCCGCCAGCGCGTCGGCAAGGTAGAGGCCCTTGCTGGTCAGCACCGCGATCCGCCCGTCGGCAAGGCCATGCGCCTCGACCAGCGTCCCGTCGAGCGCGCTGGCGGCGACGGTCTCGACCGCGCCGAGCGCGGGCCGGATGCGCGTGAGGCGTCCGGTGGCGGGATGGGCCGCGAGGATGATGCGGCCCTTTTCGCCCAGCCCCAGCCGGCCGACGCGCGGCAGGCCGCTCGCGAGCGGGACGATCTGGCTGCCGCGCACCAGCGCGACCTGTCCCTGCGTGCCGAAGATGCCGATGTTGCGGGCGACATAGACGGACTTGCCGGCGACGGCGACGCCGGACAGGCCGGTGATCGACCGGGTCGAGACCTGGCCGTCCGCCGTGCGGATCAGCGAGAGGCTCGTCGCGGCAGGGCCGATCGGCAGGCGCGTCGGGCGCCGTCGCGGATCGGCGGTGACCAGCACGGCGGTCGGCCGCGCCGCGCCGCTGAGGCCGAGCTGTCCGAACTGGGCCGCCACGCGCGCGATCGGCGTGGGCGGCGCGGACGGATCCTCGGGGGCGAGCGCGGCGAGCGCGCCGTCCGTACTGGCGAGGGCGATCATGTCGGCCGTGCCGGCGATGCCGATGGCATGGCCGGGCACATGGGCGACCTGGCCGCCCTGTCCGGTGAAATCGTAGCGATAGATGGTGCCGGCGCTGTCGGTCACCCAGATGAGGGACCGGTTTTCGTCGACATGAGCGGCCGTGGCGGCCGGAATCGTGGCAATAAGGGCGAGCATGCGGCTATCTCCTGATGAGGTGCCGCGACCCAGGTCTGAGTTGATTTTTGGCTTTTGGGGATCGTGCTGCGTGTGGCTCCGATCCGGGGCGGGTGTATACGCTGCTTTTGCCGGATGGGCGAGAGCCTTGCGGCATCGCCCGGTCGCCGCTGGGCAACAGCTCGTCTCTTTGATTCGCTGGAGTCGATCCGCGTGAAACGGAATCCATGCGCCTGGGCAGGCAGGAGTCCAGGGCCCAGCCGCAACGCCCTTGCGCCCCGGGCTCCCGCCTGCGCAGGCGCACAAGCCGGGTCTATCGGGAACGGATGGTCCCCTGATGCGGGATCAGCCGTCGGCGCTGCCGTTCACTCGGACACGGTGCCCGGCCGCCGGTGATCGAGGATGATCTGCGCCAGCAGCGCGGCGTTGCGATCGAAATGATGCCCGCCCGGCACGAGGAACTGCGCGGCCAGTCCCCCCGGGATTTCGGGGCAGGCGCTGTCGCTCTCGCCCTCGCCGCGCACGCACTGCATAGGGAGGCCGCGCAGGCGGGTGATGGCGGGGATGGTCGGCAGCGCATTGTCCGCGCTGATGTCCAGCCAGCTGCTCAGATGGAACTGGAAGTCGGCGGTGCCGCTGAGACCCAGGAGGGAGAGGCGGACCAGCTTCGCGCGCGTCGCGGGATCGAGATGGGCGACCATGTGCGGCAGCGCGTCGGCCCCGAAGCTGTAGCCGACCAGCAGCACGCGCGGCCGGTGCCAGTGGCGGCTGAAGGCATCGATGAGCTGCCGCAGGTCGGCGCCCGCGCCCGCGGGCGTGCGCGCCGTCCAGAAATAGGCGAGGCTGTCCACGCCGACCACGGGGATGCCGGCGGCGGCGAGCTGGCCGGCCACGTCGCGGTCGATCCCCACCCAGCCGCCGTCGCCGGAGTAGAGGATGGCCATCAGGTCGCCGTTCGCGCCGGTGCGGGCGGGCGGCACGATGGTGAGCGGCATGTCGGGAATCGGCAGCGATCCCGCCTGTGCCGGCGCCGGCGGCCTGGGCAGCAGCCCTTCGGCCGTCCGTGCGACGAGGTCCGGCCAGCGATCCGTGTCGCCGGGCAGCGCGACCGCGCGCGCATGCGGCACGCCGCGCACCAGCGGCTCGACGGCGGGCGCCTGCGCGCGGGTATAGAGCGCGACCCAGGGCAGGCGGATCCGCCTGTTGGGGCCGAAGCGCCAGTCCTTGCCGGTGCCGATCGGCTCGGCCGAGAAGCCCGGCGCGGTGCACCAGCTCTTCGGCGCCGCCAGCGCCGGCAGGTAACCGAGCGAGACCGCGCCGGTATAGGAGCCGTTCGCCCATTGCGAGAGCGTGGCGTAGGCGAGCGTGCCGCCCATGCCTTGGCCCATGATGATCGGCTTCATATAGGCGCGCACGCCCATGCGGTGCTGCACGTCGTTGGAGAGGTCGACCAGCGGATAATTGGCGTTGAGGCAGCGCTTGCTCCAGTCGTCGGCATGGGCGAGCAGCGCGGGCGTGGACACCAGCGCGACGAGCAGGCCGCGCCGGGCGAGGGCATCGGCCACGGCCTCCTCGCGGGCGGTGATGCCCTGCGCGTCCGAGAGGAACAACACGACGCCGCGCGGCGCCCCGGGCGGGCGGGCGACATGCACGGTGCCGAACGGGGCGAAGGCATGGCTGGAGATGACCGGGTTGGAGAGAGGCGGCGGCGCCGGAGAGCCCGTGTCGTCCGCGGCGATGGCGAGCAGGCCGCAGACCATGAGGAGGACGCGCAGGAGCAGCGGGCGCATCATGGCCGGTTTCCTCATCCTATCGGCGCGCCGCGATCAGCGCCTGCAGGTCGATCAGCGCGCGGGCGAGGCCCAGCCCCTGCGGCCCGGCGACGAAACGCGGCTCCCACACGGGCGAGAATTTCTCCTTGTAGTTGCGGAGTCCCTCGAAGCCGTAGAGCGTCTCGCCATGTTGGTAGAGCAGCGAGCCGAGCTTCATCCACAGCGGCGCGAGCCGGCGCGCCTCCAGCCCCGAGAGCGGCGCGAGGCCCAGCGTGAACCAGCGATAGCCCTGCTGCCCGCCCCACTGCATGAGGTTCACGAACAGATAGTCCATGGTGCCATAGGGCATCTGCCCGGCATGGCGCATGAGGTCGATCGAAAGCTCGCTCCTGTCCTGCGTCGCCCAGATATTGGCGAAGGCGACGATCCGTCCTTCCTGCCGGACGAGCGCGCAGTCGAACCGGGCGAGATAGGCCGGATCGAACCGGCCGACGCTGAAGCCCTTCTCGCGATGGCGCTTGGCCGCCAGCCAGTTGTCCGAGATGGCGCGCAGCTCGTCCATGATCGCCGGCACCTGCGCGGCGGGCATGATCTCGAAGGTGGCGCCCTCCCGCTCGGCGCGGCGCACGGCGTAGCGCAGCGGCCTGGCTTCCGGCCCGTCGAGCGTGAAGCGGGTCAGGTCGACGCGCGCTTCCTCGCCATATTTGATGATCTGCAGGCCCAGGTCGATGGCGATCGGCAGCATCTGCAGGCTGATCTGGTAGAGCAGCAGCCGGCCCTGCGACGCATCGGCTTCCTCGCGCAGCGCCCAGAGCAGGTCGCTCCACTCGGCGGGGTCGCCCACCGGATCGCTCATCACGATCCAGCTATGGCCCCGGATCTGGTACATGAGGAAGCAGCGCCCGGTCGGCGAGCGCAGGAAGCGCTTGTCCCCGGTGAAGGCGAGGCAGGCGTCGGTCCGATGGGTGAGCGCGAAGGCCTCTCCCTCGGGCGGCGCGTCGCTGCTCTGCGCGCGGGCGCGGGGCATGGCCGGGCGCATGAGCTGCGCGACCGCCACGGCGCCGAGCAGCAGCGAGACCGCGAAGCTCGCGCGCAGGAAGCGCGAGGCGTCGCCCCGCCGCGCGAAATGCCACCACAGGTCGTTGCTGTATTCGACATGCTTGTAGGCGAAGAAGCCGATCCAGATGGAGAGGCCCACGACGACCGCGACGCTGAGCAGCCAGCCGGGCGAGAAGGCCTCGCGCGTCAGCCGCGTGCGCCGGTAGAAGGCCGCGCGGGTCCACTGGAGCAGGCCGGCCAGCAGCAGCATGACCGTCGCTTCCTCATAGTCGAGGCCCTTGGTGAGCGAGAAGATCGCGCCCGCGATCAGCAGCCCGCGAGTCAGCCAGAAGGCGCCGTCGAGCCGGCGATAGAGGCCGGGCGCGAGCAGCAGCAGCGTGGCGCCGATCAGGCTCGCGGCGAGATGGGAGGCCTCGACGAAGGGCAGGGGAAGGACGTCGAACAGCAGCCGCATGCGCGAATGCTCGGCGGGCAGCGAGCCGGAGACGAGCAGCACCGCGCCGCCCAGGAACACCAGCGCGGAGACCATGGTCGGCGCGATGCCGGACGCGACGGCATGGACCCCGCGCAGCGTCGTGCCCAGCGGCCGGCGCAGGCGGTCGCCTTCCTGCAGGGCGACGATCACGCCCGCGATGAACAGCGGCAGCAGATAGTAGAGGAGGCGATAGGCGAGCAGCGCCGCGACCAGTTCCGGACGGGCTGTGTCGGGCAGCGCCGCGACCATCACCGCCTCGAAAACGCCGACGCCCCCGGGCACATGGCTGATGAGCACGGCGACGATCGCCAGCGTGTAGCCCATGAAGAAGGCCGGCCAGTCGGCCAGCGTCACGTCCGGCACCAGCACGAACAGGGCGGCGCTGGCGGCGGCGAGATCGAGGGTGGCGACGCCGATCTGGGTGAGCGCCAGCGGCCAGCCCGGCACCGGCAGGCTCCACGACCAGAGGCGCAGCGTGCGCCCGGCGCGGCCCGCCCAGAGCAGCAGCCCGGCGACGGCCGCCAGCAGCGCGAGGCCGATGGCGCGCCAGAGCATCGGCGGGAAGGCGAGCGGGCCGATGGCGATCCGGTCCGGGCTGAGCGCCAGCATCAGCGCCGCGAGCGTGAGCACGCCGCCCCAGAAGGTGAGGCCCGCGATGGCGACGACGCGGGCGATGTCGCCGAAGCTCAGGCCCTGCGCGCTGTAGATGCGGTAGCGCGCCGATCCCCCGGTGAGCAGGGCGAGGCCGAGATTGTGGCTGAGCGTATAGCTGGTGAAGGAGGCGAGGGCGGCCGCCCGATAGGGCAGGGGCTGGCCGATCGCGCGCAGCGCCAGCACATCGTAGAAGGTGAGCGCCAGATAGCTCGCGCAGGTCAGCGCGAGCGCGAGGAGGAAACGGTCCCCGCCGATCTGCGCGAAGGCATGGCGGACCTCGTGGAAATGCACCTCGCGCAGCAGATGGGCGAGCGCGGAGAAGCCCAGCGCGGCGAGCAGCGCGACGACCGTGACGGTGAGCGCGGTGCGGGCGCGCGGATTGGCGAACAGGCCGTGCATCCCCCCTCTCATCGTCCCTCTTATCGTCTCTTCAGCCATGCCGGCGCAATCGCAATGCGACATGGAGGCCGGGCGCGCCATCGCCCAGCTCCAGCTCGCCATGATGCAGCCGCGCGACCGCTTCGACAAGCGAGAGGCCGAGGCCGGAGCCCGGCTTGCCGCGCGCGGGATCGAGCCGGCCGAAGCGCTTGAGCGCCTCCGCGCGGCGCTCGGGCGGAATGCCCTGGCCGTTGTCGCACACGCGCAGGGTCAGCACGTCGTCCCCCAGTCCCGCGCAGAGCGCGATATGGTCGCCGCCCGCGGCATATTTGAGCGCATTCTCGACGAGATTGCCCAGCGCCTGGCTGATCAGCTCCCGGTGGAGCGGAAAGAGGATGCCGTCCGGCGCCTCGACCGTGAGGGTGAATCCGCTGTCCTCGACCAGCGGGCCATAGACTTCCGCGAGGTCCTGAAGCAGCGCGCCGACATCGGTCTCCCGCATCATGCCCGCGCCCACGCCGGCTTCCGTCCGGCTGATGAGCAGCGCGGTCGCCAGCATGGTCTGCAGCGTGTCCGCCTCGCGCCGCACGCTTTCCAGCGCGTCGAGCGCGCCTTCGTCCTGCGTTCGGGCGCTGGCCTGCTCGACCACCGAGATCAGCCGCGTCACCGGCGACTTGAGGTCATGGGCGAGGCCGTCGGTCATGATGCGCAATTGCCCCACCAGCTCGTCGATCCGCTCCAGCATGGCATTGATCGACTGGCCCAGCCGGTCGAAGGCGTCGCCGCTGCCGTCCGTCTCGACGCGCCGGTGCAGCGCGCCGACCGCGACGTCGTTGGCCGTCGCCGCGATGCCCGACACCTGCCGCGCCAGGATGCGCCCGAGGACGATCGCGATGCCCAGCGTCAGCGCCAGGCTGACGAGGAAGGCGATGCTGATCGCTTCCTCGTAGATGCCGCGCAGGTGCAGGCTGCTGGCCAGCGTCACGCCGGTGAGCAGCCGGTCGCCGTCGGGCAGGCGCAGCGTGGCGATGCCGAGCGGATCGGGCTGGTCGCGGCCCAGCCGGTAAAGCTCGATCATGTGCCAGTTGGCGCGCTCCGGCACGGTTGCCGGCCAGGCGCCGAGATTGCCGGCGATCGGCCGTCCGTCCGGCGTGGCGAGCAGGATCGCCAGCGATTCGCCGCCCGCGCCTTTCAGCCGCAGGGCGATCTGCCGGGCCAGCGCCGCCTCGCCATCCTGCTGATAGCTGCTCAGCAGTTCGTCGCGCAGCGCTTCGGTCGCCTGCCGCTCGGCCGCCATGACCGTGCGCTGGCTCGCCTGCTGGACGAACAGCAGCGCGCCGCCGGCCACGAGGAACTGGCAGAGGAAGGCCAGACCGACGAAGCGCGCGATCGTGGAGCGCGCGAGCCTTCGCCAGAGACCGGGCCGCTCAGCCGTCGAGGCCAAAGCGATAGCCCGCGCCGCGCACGGTATGCAGGAGCGGGCGGTCCGATCCGTCGTCGAGCTTGCGGCGGAGCCGGCTGATATGGACGTCGATCACATTGGTGCCGGGATCGAAATGATAGTCCCACACGCCTTCGAGCAGCATGGTGCGCGTCACCACCTGATCGGGGTGGCGCATGAAATGCTCGAGCAGGCGGAACTCGCGCGCCTGCAGCTCGATCGGCCGGCCGCCGCGCTTCACCCGGCGGGCCAGCAGGTCCATCTCGAGGTCGTCATAGCGCAGGACGGTGACCACATTGCTGCCGTTGCGCCGGCGCAGCAGGAGCTGCACGCGCGCCAGCAGCTCGGCGAAGGAGAAGGGCTTGGCCAGATAGTCGTCCGATCCGCCGGTGAGGCCCTCCACCCGGTCCTCGGTGGAGCCGAGCGCGGAGAGGATGAGCACGGGCGTCTCGATGCCGGCGGCCCGCAGCGCCTTGAGCACGGACATGCCGTCCATCATCGGCATCATGCGATCGAGGATGATCGCGCCATAGCTCCCGTCGCTGGCGAGGAACAGGCCGTCCCGCCCGTTATGCGCTTCGTCCACGGTAAAGCCCGCCTCGATCAGTCCCTTGGCGATATAGGCGGCGGTGGAGGGATCGTCCTCCACCACAAGCAGCTTCTGGCTCATCTCAATATCCTGGCCGGTCCAGCGTCACCCAGCGCATCTGACCCTTGCGAACGAGGGCGACCATGACCGTCCGCTGCGATGATGCTATCAGATAGCGGCCGGCCTGATCCAGCGTGTGCACGGGCTGTCCGTCGATCGCGACGATGTCGTCACCCACCGCGAGACCCTGCCGCGCCGCGCCGCCGCCCGACTGGATGCTGGTGACGACGAGACCCGATCCGGGGGGCTGGGCATTGACCAGCGTCAGGCCGGGCAGGACGTGCTGGGACGCTTCCGGCGCATCGAGGCGATCCTCGCCGGTGTCGTGCATCCGGATCATGTGGATGATGAAGACGGCGCTGATCAGCAGCGCGCCGGCCATCAGCAGGAGGACGGGCAGAAGATGCAGCAGGCGGCTCATCTGGCCCGGCCGGGCGCGTACCGCCGTCTCTGTCGGGCAGGGCTTGGCCATGACCCCCGACCCTTCAGAAAATGGAATGGGGGAGCGGATGGCTCCCCCGCTCGTCGGGCGTGGATCGGCCCTGCCGGATCATTTCTTCTTGCCGGTCTCGCGCTGTGCGGCATGGTGGCGGTGATGGGCCGTGGCGTGCCCCTTGGCGGTCGCGTGATGCGGCGCCTGCGAGGGGTTCATGCATTCGTCCGTCACGGTGCTCGAGCAGAGCGGATAGGAATCGGGCGCCTTGTCGGCCGGTGCATCCTGGGCGAGAGCGGCGGTGCCGACGCCGAGGGCGGCGAGGGGGATGAGAAGATACTTCATGGATCAATCTCCTGACGGTGGCGAAGCGGCGCCGGGGAAGCCAGTGGAGTGGGATGACGCCGCTCCGCCAAGGACTGTGATGCATCCGCGAGGCAGGGAAGTCATGTTAAGCTTCGTTCATGCGAAGGTCAGGATGGCGGAAGCCGGCTGGACATAAAATACAATGGATTCATGGTATTGCGCGGATGATGCGAGAAGGAGTGTGCTGATGAACTTCCTGTCATGCGGCGGGCCGCGCCGGTCATGAGCAGGCGTGCGCGGCGATGGCGCATCGCCGGGGCGGCCGCGCTGGGCATCGTCGCGCTGCTGGCGGCGTTGCTCGTCTATCTGGGCGCGTTCGGCGGCGAGGTCTATGACGATCTCGGCCCGCTGCGCGCGCAGCGGGCAAGCGCGCCGGAGACCGCCGTGGTGCTGCTCTCGGGCGATCTCGGCTTCCGCTTCGGCCTGGGCCCGGATGTCGCGATGCGGCTCGGCCGGGCCGGCCTGCCGGTGACGGGCGTCAATTCCCTCGTCGTTTTCCGCAAGCCGCACACGCCCGCGCAGATCGCGGATTTCCTCGCGGAGACGATGCGCCGCACGCTGGCGCGCACCAAGGCGAAGCGGCTGGTGATGATCGGCCAGTCGTTCGGCGCGGACATGCTGCATGTCGGCCTTGCCCGCCTGCCCGACGATCTGCGGCGCAGGATCGCGCTCGTCATCCTCGTCGTGCCCACGGACACCGTCTATTACCGGATCTCGCTGGGCGAGACCTATGGATGGCGACGGCCGGACGCGATGGCGATCGACACGGCGCGCGGGATCGACTGGGTGCCGCTGCTCTGCGTGCAGGGCGCGGAGGAGAAGGACAGTCTCTGCCCGCTGCTCCGCCAGCCCAATGCCGAGCGCGTCGCGCTGCCCGGCGGCCATCCGCTGCATCGGGACGCCGATGCAGTCGCGCGCGTGCTGCTGCGCAAGATCGACGCGACGCTGGACGGGCGGCGCCCGGCCGGCTGAGACCGGCGGCGCAGGGCTCGGGGTGCTGTCAGGCCGGGCGCGGGTCCCCGTCGGCGGCGACCCGGCCGGAGCGCTCCAGCTTGCCCCAGCCGACCACCCAGCCGCCGATCGCCGAGGCGATGGCACGGACGACCACCCAGTACATGATCTGGCGATAGACGCAGCGCTGGGCGACCAGCAGGAGCGGCGGATAGCGCAGGTCACGTCCGTCGAGCCGATAGGCGATCCATCCGCACAGCACGTCGATGCCGGTGAAGACCAGCCAGTAGAGCGCCATGGTGAGCACGTCGCCCTGCGTCTGCGCCCAGCCATGCTGCCGGACCCGCACGATCGTGCCGGCGATCGAGAGCAGCAGGGCGAGGTCGATGAGCGGCGAGATGGCGGCGAACAGGATCTGGAAGAGCCAGGCCTGCGGCAGGCCGATCAGCGCGAGGCCGCTCGGCTTGCGCGCGCGCAGCACCGCGCGGTGCTTCCACAGGCACTGGAGTGTGCCGAACGCCCAGCGATAGCGCTGCCGCGCCAGCGCCCTGAAGGTCTCGGGCGCCTCGGTCCAGGCGACGGCCTGCGGGTCATAGGTCACGCGCCAGCCCGCGCGCTGGATGGCGATGGTGAGGTCCTGGTCCTCGGCCAGCGTATTCTCCGGATAGCCGCCGACCTGATCCAGCGCCGCGCGCCGCCAGGCGCCGACCGCGCCGGGCACCACGGTCATCGCGTCGAAGGCGGCAAGCGCGCGCCGCTCCAGATTCTGCGCGGTGATATATTCGAGCGCCTGCCAGCGCGTGACCAGATTGACCCGGTTGCCCACCCGCGCGTCCCCCGCCACCGCGCCGATGGCCGGGTCCGCGAACCAGCGGGCGAGGCGGCGGATGGTCGCGGGCTCGAACTGGGTGTCGGCGTCGAGCGCGATGATGATCTCGCCGCTTGCCTGCAGCAGCGCGCGGTTGAGCGCGGCCGCCTTGCCGCCATTCTGCAGGGTCAGCAGCCGCACGCGCGGATCGCCGGCGAAGGCGCGCGCCACGATGGCACTGGTCGCGTCCTTCGAGCCGTCGTCCGCCACGATGACCTCCAGCCCGGGATAGTCGCTCGCCAGCACGCGGCGGACCGATGCCTCGATCACGCGCGCCTCGTTATAGGCGGGGATGATGACCGAGACGGCGGGCTCGAACCGGGGCGGCGCGGCGCGGCGGCGGCGCGACTGGAACCAGGCCAGCCCCGCCATCAGCACGGCGCGGGCGATGCCGAGCGAGATGGCGACATAGAAGATCCAGCTCAGCGCCGCCGCGATGATGGCGAGCGCGATGAAGATGGCGACATCGACGCGCACCGCCAGCAGGTCGCTCGCGCTCACCGGCGGCATCGCCTGTTGCGGGGAGAGGCCGGCGAGCTGCGAGACCGGCACGAAATGATAGCCCTGCGCCCGCAGCGTCGCGATGATCCGCGGGAGCGCCGCGACGGTCTCCGCCCGGTCGCCGCCGCCGTCATGGAGCAGGATCACATTCTCGGAACGATCGGGCGTCACGGCATGGACCTGCGCGATCACCTGCCGGACAATCTCGTCCGTGCCCGGCCGCTGCCAGTCGCCCGGATCGACATGGAGGCCCACGACCGTGTAGCCGGCGCGCTGCGCGGCCAGCGCCGGCCCAAGCTCGTCCGCGGTGGTCGGCTCGGCATCGCCGAAATAGGGCGCGCGGAACAGCGTCATGCTGCGCCCGGTATAGGCCTGGACGAGCCGCTGCGTGGCGTTGAGCTCGATCCGCGTCTCCCGATCGGAGGCCTGGGCGAGATTGGGGTGGAGATAGGTGTGGTTGCCGATCTCGTCCCCGTCCGCGACGATGCGCTTGAGCAGTTGCGGATGCTCCAGCGCATTCTCGCCGACGACGAAGAAGGTGGCGGGCACATGCGCCTTCTCCAGGATGTCGAGGATCTTCGGCGTCCAGTCCGGGTCCGGCCCGTCGTCGAAGGTGAGCGCCAGCATCCGGGGGTCCGCGCCGCCGGTCCGCTCGACCTGATAGGGCGTGGGCAGCGCGCCGTAGCGCTCGTCGACGATCAGCCCGGCCGCGTCGAAACGCACGGCGCGCCTGCCGTCGCTCGGCGTGGCGGTGATCCGCAGCATCTCGCCCGATCCCTCGACATCGGTGTTGAGCAGGCTGGCGATATGGCCGAGATCGGGCCGGCCGCCGGCGCGGCTGGCGGAGAGGTCGGTCCAGTAGCCCGGGTCCTCGCTGCCCAGTCGCCAGAGCGCGACCGCGCCGATGCCGAGCCGGTCGAGCGTGCGCAGCTCGTTCCATGTCGCGGCCGCGTCGATCATCCAGATCTGGTGATGGTTGCCGTCATCGTCATAGGCGAAGGCGCTGTTGCCGCTCCCGCCGTCGAACAGGGGCGTGGCGTCGCTGTCATGCGCGGCGAGCCAGGCTTCGTCGAGCGACAGGGCGTCGGTCTGGCCGCCATGCCAGTCATAGGCGTAGCTGCCGAGCGCGACGATGAGCCTGGCCTGGCCGACCTGCCGCAGCCCCTCGGCCACCTGCCGGGCGAACCAGTCCTGCGCGGCGATCGGCCCGGGCTCGCCGCCCTGCCAGTGCTGGTCGTAGGCCATGAGGATCAGCCGGTCGCTGGCCTGGGCGAGACGGGCGAGCGGCCAGTCCGCCTCGCCGGCGGGCGCCGTCACCGCCAGCGCCGTGCCGGCGGGCATGGCCCGGTGCAGCATGTGGAGGAAGCGGACATAATCGCCCATCGCGCCGGCGGGGAGCGACTCGAAGTCCATGACCAGCCCCGCGCGGCGATCGCGCGTCACCATCGCCGCGAGATCGGCGGCGAGCCGGCGGCTGCGGGTCTGGTCGGCGAGCAGGCGGGCGGTGTCGGCGCCGTCCCAGCTTCCCGCGCCGATATTCTGGACCATCGGCAGGACCTTGGGCGGCCGGGGAAGCGCCGCCATCATCCGCGCGAAGGCGAGATCGGACTGGACATGGATTTCATGGTCCGGGCCGGTCACGCTGACCAGCGCGGGCACCACCCAGTCGAGCTGGTCGACATGCCGGCGCAGCGACGCCATGCTGGCCTCGTCGTCCGGCACGTAGAAGCCGACGGAGAGCGGCGCGCCCTGGCCGTGCCGGGGCGCGCCGCCCAGCCAGCGCGGCAGCCAGGCGCCGAGATGATGGTCGAGCCCGGCCGAGAGCCTCGCCAGCCGTGTCGCATGGCGCTGGGGCAGCGGCAGGTCGAGACTGCGGCCCGGCACGACTTCCGCGAGGGTGGTGGCGAAGGCGATGGCGGCGACGAGGATGAGCAGCAGCAGCGCGGCGACCGATCGTCGCGCCCATATGCCGCGGCGACCCGTCGGGTCGAAGAAGATCGGTCTGGTCATGTCCGGGGCCCTGCTGCCCGCCGAAAGCGGATACGGTCGGGCGTCGCATCTGGGCCTTCGCGCCTTGGCGGGCGATGAGCCGCGCATGAATATTTGGTCATGCGGGCGCCGGCCGCGACCCCGGCCGCCGCGCGTGCGGTCAGCTTTCGCCGAACAGGTCCCGCTGCGAGGCCTCGATTTCCTCGAAATAGCGGCGGCGCGCATGTTTCTCGCTGACCACGCCGAGGACCTGCCCGCGCTCGTCGACCACCGCCATTTCGTCGGCGGCATGCGCGTCGAACATGCGCAGCATGGCCTGGATGCCCGTCGCGGGCGTCAGGGTGGTGTCGGCCAGCGTCGCGAGGGTGCTGACCGGGGCGGTCGGTTCGAGGTCGGACCGATAGGCCGCCGTCGTCGCGACGATGCCGCGATAATGGCCCTGCGCGTCGGTCATGATGGCCTTGCTGGCCGCGCCGAGGGGCACTTTCGCGCGGAAATCGGCGACGGTCATGTCGTCGCGGACCGCGACCCAGTCCTTGCGCATGGTGCGGCCCGCCGTCAGCGTCATCGTCCAGCCGATGTCGCGCGGGCTGCGGATGGTCGCGCCGCGCAGGTGCAGGCGCCAGGTGGAGAAGGAATAGCCGAAAATCTCCCGGGTGAAGGCGCTGGAGATCAGCGTGGCGGTCAGCACGACGCCCATGAGCGCGAAATCGTGCGTCGTCTCCAGCGTCAGGATGGCGAGCGTCATGGGGCCGCCCACGATCGACACGCTGAGCGCGGCCATCCCGACCAGCGCCGCGTCATTGACGTCGAGCGCCACGGCCAGCGGGCTCAGATTGACGAGGCCGGCGAAAATCTGCCCGATGATCGATCCCAGGAACAGCGAGGCGAAGAACAGGCCGCCCCGGAAGCCGAAGCTCAGCGAAATGACCGAGGCGGCGATCTTGAGGAGAAGGACGATGGCGAGGAAGCCCAGCGTCGGGCGCAGCAGCAGGTCGAGATGCAGGGCGCCATGGCCGGCGGAGAGGGACTGCGGCGAAATCCAGGCGATCGGCATCAGCAGCAGGCCGCCGATCACCGGCCGCCACCGGCCCAGCCGCGTCCACGACTGGACGCGCAGTTCCGCGGAGGTGACGAGCCGCATGATGGCGATGCCGAGCAGCGCGCAGACGAGGCCCAGCCCGGCAAAGGCGAGATAGTCGGCAAGGGCGAGGTGGCGGTTCGCGGTGGTCGCGACCAGATAGGGCGCCACGCCGAGCAGGCGCGTGACGAAGGTGGCGGCGAGCGCGGCGGCCATCACCGGGGCGATCGCCGCCGGCGTATAATTGCCGATCACGATCTCGAAGGCATAGAAGGCGCCGGTCAGCGGCGCGCCGAAGGCCGCGCCGATGGCCGACCCGGCGCCCGCGCCGACCAGCGTGCGCAGATCGTTGCGCCGGAGCTTGAACCACTGGCCGAGTACCGAGGCGACCCCGCCGCCCATCTGCGCATAGGCCGCCTCCAGCCCCACGGAGGCGCCCGCGCCGTTGGAAATGACGGTCTGCGTGGCGATCACGACATTGTCCGTGAACGGAATGCGCCCGCCATGCAGGGCATTGGCCTCCACCACGTCGATGGGCGGGCGCTTGCGCCGGCGCAGGACGCGCGCGAACAGCACCAGCATCAGCCCGCCGGCGGGCAAGGCCAGCAGCCGCCAGGGATGGTGGATGGAGCCGAGCGCGCTCAGCCTGTTGATCGTGACCCCGTAGAAGAGCTGCTGGATGCCATGGGACAGGACTTGCTGGACATTGGTCAGCAGGCCGGCCGCGAGGCCCGCCACGGTCGCGAGCAGGATGAACGCCGCCTCGCTCTCGCGCATCGCCCGGCGCTGCCGGAGCGCGACGGCCAACAGGGTGCTCTTCCAGGAATGGCTCATGCCGCCGTCCAAGCCTTCCGCGTCATCGGAGTCAATGTCGCGCGGTCGCGGGCGGAACATGACGCGGGGGACGATGGCGGACGAGACGGGCGGAAAACCGCAGTCCCGGGGCGCCGATGCCGGGGAACCGCCGGAAAGGGATCCTTATCCCGCAGGCGGCCTTGCCGTGAGGGGAAAGGTCACGTCCACCGACAGGCCGCCCGTCTCGCCATTGCGCGCCACGATCTGCCCGTGATGCGCGGCGACGGCGCGCTGGGCGATGGCGAGGCCCAGTCCCGCCCCGGACCCGGACCCTTCGCCGCGCACGAAGGGCTCGAAGATCGAGGGCAGCAGGGTCTCGTCAACCCCCGGTCCCTGATCGACCACGCCGACATGATAGGCCTGATCGTCCAGCCCCACCCGCACGGACACCTTCTGGCCCCCGGCCGAGACGCGCAGCGCGTTGCGCAGGACATTGTCGATCGCGCGGCGGACCAGTTCGGCATTGCCGGCCAGCGCGGGCCGCGCCTCCTCGCGGGGGAGGGCTTCCTCGAAATCGATGACGATGCCGCTCTGCTGCGCCTCGAAGCGCGCATCCTCCACGACCGTGCGGACGATCTCGGCGAGGTCGAAATAGTCTTCCGCGCCGGTCGCGCCATGTTCGACCCGGGCGAGCGCTAGCAGTTCGCCGACCAGCCCGTCGAGTCGCCGGGCCTCCTGGTCGATGCGATCCAGCGACGTCTCGATCCGCGCCGGGCTCTGGCGAGCAAGGCCGATGGCCAGCCGCAGGCGGGCGAGCGGCGAGCGCAGCTCGTGCGAGACGTCGTGCAGCAGCCGGTCGCGCGCGAGGACGAGCTGCTCGAGGCGCTGCGCCATCAGGTCGAAATCACGCGCCAGATCGGCGATTTCATCGCGCCGGCGACCGACCGTGGCGGCGAGGCGCGTGTGCAGGTCGCCCCGCGCGAGCCGATCGAACCCGCCGCGCAGGCGATTGATCGGTTCGGTCATGTACCAGGCCAGAATGCCGCTGAAGGCAAGGCCGCCGACCAGGCCGAGGATCAGCATCTCCGGCGGGGTGTTGAACGGCAGCCAGTGCCGGGGCGGCTCGCGATAGGTATAGCGCAGCGTATAGCGCTTCCCGTCGGGCGCCGTGACCGTGCGGGTGAGGGCGGAGCCGCCCTCCGGCGCGGCGGCGGAGACATCGCGCGCGTCTGCCGGATCGCGCGCGTCTGCCGGGTCGACCTGCAGCCGGTCACGCTGCCCGGGCGGCAGGTCCGCCGCGGGATCGTCGAGCGCGCCGGGGCCGCCCCGCTCGACAAGCTGTGCGGCGGAGGCCAGCAGGACCGGCGCGACGACCCGTGCCACGGCGCCTTCCGGCGGCGGCCGCCGGTCCCGGCCCACCTCGAAGAGCAGCCACACGCCCTGGGTGATGGCGAAGAAGGTCAGCCAGAAGGCGATCAGGATCTTCCAGAACAGCCGCCGCTTCATGGCGTCACCCGCAAGCGGTAGCCGACGCCGCGAATGGTCTCGATGGCGAGCGCGCCCGCGGACGCGGCCTCCAGCTTGAGCCGCAGGTTGCTGACATGCACGTCGACGCTGCGATCATAGGACTGGCGCTCGCGGCCCAGTCCCTGAAGGGAAAGATCGTCCTTGGTGGCGACATTGTCGCCCGAGCGGGCAAGCACCACGAGCAGATTGAATTCCGATGCCGTGAGGTCGATCGCCCTGCCGCCCCATGACACGCGCCGCGCCGCCACCTGCAGGTCGAGCGCGCCCATGGAGAGGTTGGCCGGCCGCGCATCGGCGGCCGGGGCGTGACGGCGCAGGACCGCGCGCAGCCGCGCCACGAGCTCGCGGGGATAATAGGGCTTGGCGACATAGTCGTCCGCGCCCAGTTCCAGCCCGACGACGCGATCGATCTGGTCGCCCCGCGCGGTCAGCATGAGCACCGGCACGTCGCAGGCCTGCCGGATCCGGCGCAGCGCCTCGACGCCGTTGAGGCGCGGCATCATCACGTCGAGGATCACGGCGTCATGCTCGCCCGAACAGGCGCGCGTCACCCCGTCCTCGCCGTTGAAGACCGCCTCCACGCGGAAGCCCTCGCTCTCCAGATATTCGCGCAGCAAGGCGCTCAGATCGGCGTCATCGTCGACGATCAGGATATGGGGCGAGGCCATGGGAGACGGGGCGGCGGGCGGTTGCACGAGCGGATGCATTGCGCAAGCGGAACGCGCTGTCATCCCGCTTTTTCGGAAACTTTACATTCCGCTTGCGAACTCTTGACCCACAAGGCCCGCGCTCTGCGTCATATCAGGCGGCGAGGTTCTCTCGTTCGTTAAAGGCTTTTCAAGCCCCCTCTCCCTTGGGACGAGGGAACCTCACCAGAGACATTCCGGAAAGCTTCAAGGAGGAAGAGGCCGTGCGCCTTCATGACCTGCGATTACTGGGCTTCGTATTCATGCTTGCCGCGCCCCTGTCCATGCCGGTTTCGGCGGGCGCTCAGGAGCGGCGCGATACGGCGGCTCAGGAGCGTCAGGCCGCGCCGGCGAACAGCAAGGCGCCCGCGGCGCAGGACCGGAGCCAGGGCGCGGGGAATTCGCGTGAATCGCGCCATGTCCGCGCCTGCAAGGCGAAGTACCGCTCCTATGATGCGCGAACGGACACCTATCGGACCCATTCGGGCCAGACCCGGCGCTGCCGGCTCTGACCGATCGCTTGCCGGGCAGCCATTCCCCCACGAGCTGCCCGGCAGGCCCCCTCTCCACCATCGGTTCATAGAATGAGGACGTGACGATGCGATTGATCTGGCCGGGTCTGGCGGCCCTGCTTCTTGCCACGCAGGCGCTGGGCCAGGGCGGCATGGGCGGCATGGGCGGCATGGGTGAGGGCGGCGGCCCCGGCGGCGGCGGAGGCCCCGGGGGCGGCGGCCCTCCGGGCGGCGGACCGGGTGGTCGCGGCGGCGGCGCGCCCCGGCAGATGAAGCCGATCAAGCGCGCCACCTTCGACAAGGCCGTGACCGGGATGTTCCGCGAGGCCGATACGAACCGGGACGGCGTCGTGACATTGGAAGAGCTGCGGGCCGTCGTCACCGCGCGGCGGGAGACCATCATCCGCGCCCGCTTCGAGCGCATCGATGCCGATCATGACGGTTCGCTGTCCCTCGCCGAGTTCGTGGCGTGGCAGCAGCAGATGGGCTCGGCGGCGTCTTCGGACGACCAGCGGATCATGGGCCGGGGCGGCCCGGTCTCCGAAACGATCGAACCCGATCTCGGCGACAAGGCCGAGGCGCGCATGCTCGGCACGCTGATCGAGCCGCTGAGCGCGATGGTCATCGTCAATGCCAACGCCAATTATGACGCGGGCATCTCGCTGGAGGAGCTGCTGGCCTATGAGGGCAAGCACTTCGAGGCCGCGGACAAGGACGGCGACGGCGAATTGTCCATGGATGAGCTGCGCGGTCCGCCGGGCGGGCCCGGCGGCCGGGGGCCGGGTGGCCCGGGCGGACCGGGCGGTCCGCCCGATCGCCGGGGTCCCAATCCGCCCGGCGGTCCGGCCGGCAACGGCGCACCTTCCTGCCCGCCGCCGGAGCAGGAGTCCTGAATTCATGCCTTCGAACGCCTTCCGGACCCAGCGCAAGACGCTGGTTCGGGTCGCGCTGCTCACCGGATGCTGGAACTTGCCCACAGCCCTGACCGCCCAGGGCACGCAAGCGCCGGCGCCGGTGAGCAGTCGCGACAATGCCGCCGGCGATACGGATGAGGTCGTCGTGACCGGCCAGGTGCCGCCCGGCGCCGTGATCGGCGACATCCCGCCGGAAAACCAGCTCAACCGTGCCGACATCGATGCCTATGGCGTCGGCACGCTCAGCGAGCTGCTGGACGAGATCGCCGCCCAGACGCAGAGCGATCAGGGCCGCGAAAGCAGCGGTCCGATCATCCTCGTCAACGGCAAGCGCATATCGGGCGTCAACGAGGTGAGCGACCTGCCCACCGAAGCGGCCGTCCGCATCGACATCCTGCCCGAGGAAGTCGCGCTGAAATATGGCTATGACGCGCAGGCCAAGGTGGTGAACATCCTGCTGCGGCGCCGCTTCCAGTCCTGGGTCGGCAATCTGGGCGGGGGCTTCGCGACGGAGGGGCAGGGCGGCAATGCCATGGGCGATCTCGCCTATACCCGCATTCGCGACAACAACCGGCTGAACATCGCCGGCCGGGTGCGCGGCACCGCATCGCTGCTCGAGAGCGACCGCGGCGTGAGCGGCCGCGACGAGGACGACAGCGCGGTCGATCCCACCGGGACGATCGGGGACGACAGCGCGTTCCGCACGCTTCAGCCGCGCACGCGCACCTATACGCTCAACGCAACGGTCGCGCGGGAACTCAGCCGCACCGTCAATCTCTCGTTCAACGCGCGGGGCAGCTATGCGACCAGCGATGCGCTCAACGGCCTGCCCTCGGCCAGCCTGACCATCCCGGCCGCCAGTCCGTTCGGCACCGGCGTGCAGACGAGCCTCGATCGCTTCCTGAGCCTGGACGACCCGCTGCGGCAGGAAAGCACCACGGGCAATCTGTCGCTCGGCACCACGCTGAACGCGGATCTTTCGACCGTCTGGCGCCTCTCGGTGATCGCCGGCTTCAGCCATGGCGACCAGCGGACCGGCACGGACCGGGGCTATGACACCGACAACCTCCAGGCGGCGCTCGACGCGCTGGACCCTGCCGTCGATCCCTATGGCCTGCTGTCCGCGAGCCTGCTCGGTTCGCTGCAGCGCGACCGGGCCACCGCCCTGTCGGACAGCGGCAATGCCAGCCTGCTGGTCACCGGCAAGTTGTTCGCGCTGCCGGCCGGCCGTGTCGGGGTCAGCATGCAACTGGGCGGCGATTTCAGCCGGCAGCGCTCGACCACCACGTCCCTCCTCGTGACGAGCAGCAGCACCGCCAGCCGTGGCAACGGCACGGCGCGGCTGAACATCGACATTCCGCTCACCAGCCGCCGCACCGGCTTCCTGGACGAAATCGGCACGCTGACGGCGAACATGAACGGGTCGCTCACGCAGGTTTCCGACTATGGCACGCTGGGCACCTTCGGCTACGGGCTCAATTGGACCCCGCGCACCGGCTTCAGCATCATCGCGGCGGTCAACCAGGACCGCGTCGCGCCGACGCTGGCGCAGCGCAACGATCCGCTGGTCACCACCGAGAATGTGCGCGTCTATGACCAGACGACCGGCCAGACCGTCCTCGTGACGCGCATCTCCGGCGGCAATGCGGACCTCACGGCGGACAGGCGCGATACCTTCAAGCTCGGGTTCACGCTCAAGCCGGTGAGCAAGCTCAACCTCTCGCTGACCGCCAATTACATCGACAGCCGCAACCATAATGGCATCATGTCGTTCAGCGGCGTCTCGGAAGCCGTCGAGGAAGCGTTCCCCGACCGCTATCTGCGCGACGAGGACGGCACGCTGCTGCGGATCGACAGCCGGCCCGTGAACATCGCGCGCGAGGAACGCCGGCAACTGCGCTGGGGGATCAATTTCACCAAGGTGCTGCGCGCGCCCAGGCGCCCGCAACCGCCGCCCGGCATGGCGCCGCCGGGCATGCGCGCGCGTGGCGGCGATGCCGCCGCCCTCCCGTCCGGCGCGCGCGCGCCCGATGGCGCTCAGGCGGCCGGCGCCGAGGCCGATGGCCGCCCGGCTCCGCCGTCAGGCGGGCCGGACGGCGCGGATCAGGACGAGGTTCTCGTCACGGGGCAGCGCGCGTCGAACGACGATGCGATGCCGCCCCCTCCCCCGCCGGGCTTCGGCGGACCAGATGACTTCGGACCACCGCCCGGACCGCCTCCGGACGGCTTTGGTCCGCCGCCGGGGGGTGGCCCGGGCGGGTTCGGTGGGGGCCCCGGTGGACCGGGCGGACCCGGCGGGCCGCCACCCGGCGGGTTCGGGGGCAGCGACAATGGCGCGCGCTTCCAGTTCTCCATCTATCATAGCTGGATTTTCCAGGACCTGCTCGCGCTGCGCGAGGGCGGGGAGACGATCGACCTGCTCGACGGCGGCAGCACCGGCGGCACGGCGCAGGCGCGGCATACGGTGCAGCTCAGCACGGGCGTGACCGACAACGGGATCGGCCTCCGGCTGGGCGGCAACTGGAAGAGCGCCAGTCATGTGACCGGCAGCGATGCCAATGGCGACCTGCATTTCGCCTCGCTGCTGACGTTCGACGTGCGCCTCTTCGCCAATCTCGCCAATCGCTTCCGCGGGCAGGCGTGGGCGCGCGGGACGCGCGTCTCGCTCACGGTCGCCAATGTGCTGAACAAGCGCCAGCGCGTGACCGATGCCACCGGGGCCACGCCGCTCGCCTATCAGCCTGCCTATCTCGATCCGCTGGGCCGGACGGTGATGCTGTCCATGCGCCGGATCTTCTGACCCATGAGCAGCACAGGGAGTGCATTTTCATGACTCACACAGACCCCGATCCCGCCCTTCACGAGGCCGCGCCCCATGACCATGGTCTGGCCCACGATCTCGCCGCCATGGACCGGCTGCGGGTCGGCCGCCGCCGGGCGCTCCTGCTGCTGGGCGGGGCCGGCGGCGCGGCGCTGCTGACCGGCTGCGGCGGCGGCGACGGTGACGGATCGGACACCGTGACCGTCCCCACCGCGACGCCGACGCCGACGCCCAGCCCGACCGCGACGCCCACGCCGACACCGACCTCCTCGGCCACCTGCACGGTTCCCGCGACGGAGACGAACGGACCTTATCCCGCCGACGGCACCAACCAGTCGTCCGGCCTCACGTCCAATGCCCTCACGTCGAGCGGCATCATCCGCTCGGACATCCGGTCGAGTTTCCTGGGGTCCTCGACCACGCAGGCCGCGGGCGTCCAGGTCGATCTCACCATCACGCTGGTCGATGCGAACAACAGCTGCACGGCGCTCAGCGGCTATGCCGTCTATATCTGGCAATGCGATGCGAGCGGGGACTATTCGCTCTACAACCTGCCGAACGAAAGCTATCTGCGCGGTGTCCAGATCAGCGACGCCAATGGGCAGGTCACCTTCACGACGATCTTCCCGGGCTGCTATTCGGGGCGCTATCCGCATATCCACTTCGAGGTCTTCTCGAGCGCGGCCAATGCGACCAGCGGCCGCTACGCCGTGCTCATCTCGCAGTTCGCCCTGCCGGCCGAGCAATGCAGCGCGGTCTATGCGACATCGGCCTACGCGGCGAGCGTCACGAACTATTCGCGCATCTCGCTGGCGACCGACACGATCTTCAACGACAACAGCGCGGCGGAGCTGGCGGTCATGACGCTCCAGATGAGCGGCGACGTGACGGCGGGCTACAGCGCCACCACCACCATCGGCATCGCGACATGACCGCGCCGCAGACGCCGCGCAAGAAGCCGCGCTGCATCGATGGCCGCCATGTGCCCAGCCGCAAGCTGATCTGGGCCGAGCGCCTGCAGGACGGATCGGACGTCAGTCATGCCCGCTGCGCCCGCTGCGGGCACGAGCTGGTCAAGTCGCCCCTGACCAACCGCTGGCGCCTCACCGGCCCGCTGGGCTGAGGGCGGCCGCCGGCTTCGACAGCGACACCGCCACCGCGACGATGAGGGCGAGGGGCGCCACGAGAAGGCCGGGATAGTCCGACGGGAAGATCGGCGCCGGATGGTGCAGGATCTTGACCCAGACCGACGGTCCCAGGACGATGAGCAGGACGGACGTCGCGAGCCCGAACAGGCCGCCCGCGAGCGCCCCCCGGGTGGTGAGGCGCGGCCAGTAGAGCGCGAGGATCAGCACGGGCACGTTCGCGCTGGCCGCGACCGAGAAGGCCAGCGCGCTCAGGAAGGCGACATTCTCCTTCTGGAAGGCGAGCGCGAGAGCGGCGCTGACCACCGCCATCAGCGCCGCCGACACGCGGAAGGCGGTCAGTTCGCTGCGGGCGCCGCCCTTGCGGGCCAGGATCGCATACAGATCGTGGCTGGCCGCCGAGGCCGAGGCGATCACGAGGCCGGCGACGACCGCCAGGATGGTCGCGAAGGCGACCGCCGAGGTCACGCCGCGCAGCGCGGGGCCGCCCAGAACCTGCGAGAGATGGATGGACGCCATGTTGGGCCCGCCGGTCAGGTCGCCCTGCGCGGTCACATAGGCCGTGCCCTTGAGCAGGGCGATGGCGCTCGGCCCGAGCACCGCGAACATGAGTCCGAAGACCAGACCGATGATCGTCACCGCGGCCACCGTCGATCGCTGCGCCTCGCGCGCATTGGGCACGGTGAAGAAGCGGATGAGCACATGGGGCAGGCCGAGCATGCCCACCGTCATGCCGAAGGCGAGCGAGATGGACGAGAACATGTCCGTCCCGCTGGTGCCGGGCACGAAGATCTCCCACCCGCGCGGATGCAGGGCCGCGGCCTGCGCGTAGAGACTGGCCACGCCGCCGGCCCGGACGATGCCCAGGATGGACAGGAGCAGCACGATGCCGACGAGCAGGCCGGCCTTGATGATCTGCACCCATGTCGCCGCCAGCATCCCGCCGATGGTGACATAGAGCGTCATCAGCGTTGCGACCAGAATGACCGAAACGCTGAAGCTCAGGCCGAACAGGGCGGAGATGAGCGTGCCCGCGCCGACAAGCTGGCCGATGAGATAGATGATCGAGATGATGATCGTGCTCGCGCCGGCGAACAGGCGCATGGGCCGTTCGTCCAGCCGGGCGGAGAGGACGTCGCCCAGCGTGAACTTGCCGCGCTGGCGCAGGGGGCCGGCGATGAGCAGGAGCATGAGCGACAGGCCGACCAGCGGCGTGAGATAATAGATGGCGACCTGATCGACACCGGCGACGAAGAACATGCCGGTCAGCCCGAGGAAGGTGGTCGCGGACATGAAGTCGCCGGCGATGGCGAAGCCGTTCTGGACGCCGGTGATCTTGCCGCCCGCGACATAATAGTCGGCCTGGCTGGCATTGCGCCGCGATGCCCAGATCGTTACCGCCAGCGTCATGGCGATCATCAGCAGGAAGCAGCCGATGGCGATGGCGCTGTTCATTGGCCCCGCGCCTCCTCGCCCCGCGCGAATGCCATGCGCGAGAAGAACCAGGTCAGCCCGATGAACAGGATGATCGAGCCCAGGACCCAGAGCGTGCTGAGCGGCACGCCGCCAAGCAGGTGCAGCAGCCAGGCCGGGCGGAAATCGGCCGAGCCGACCGCCAGCACCACCGGCGCGAAGAGAATGAGCAGCAGGATGCTCAGCGCAATCTGCACCGCGCTGGGCGGCCGGATGACCGAGACCGGGGTCCTTGTCGACATGTCGCTTCCCTTCCTTCAGGTCCTGGGGGGAGGAAGCATGGTCCCGCATGGAAGACGGGCCATCGCTTCTCTCCGGGCGGGACTGTTCTGTCCCATCGTCATTCATGCGTGTCGGCGCTCGCCCGGCGCGTTTTCGAGGCGAAGTTCAGACGAATCTCAGAACGTATCGAAATATTCCCGATGCTCCCATTCGGAGACTTCGGCTTCATATCGCGCGATCTCGAAATCCTTTATCGCGCAATAATAGTCGATGAAGTTGCTGCCGAAGCCATCCCGGAAGAAGCTGCTGTCGCGCGTCGCGGCCACCGCCTCGGCCAGCGACCGGGGCAGGGGCGCGGCGTCCGATCCATAGGGCATGTCGCTGGGCGGGCCGGGATCGAGTTCGCGCGCGATGCCGTCCAGCCCGGCGAGGAGTTGCGAGCCCATGTAGAGATAGGGATTGGCCGCCGGCTCGCCTACTCGATTTTCGAGATGCGTCGCCGGATCGCGGCCGCCGCCCACCACGCGCAGCATGGCGCCGCGATTGTCATGGCCCCAGTTCGCGCGATCGGGCGCGAGCGAATTGGGGCGATAGCGGCGATAGGCATTGATGGTGGGCGCGGCGAACAGCGCGCCGTCGCGGGCGTGCGTGAGCAGCCCGGCCAGATAGGCGCGGCCTTCCGCGGACAGCATCGCCTTGTCGTCCGTCGCGGGGAACAGGCCGTCGCCCCGGCTGTCGATCAGCGACTGGTGCAGATGCCAGCCCGAGGAAATCACATTGGGGATGCGGGGGCGGCACATGAAGGTGGCGTGATAGCCCAGGCGTCGCGCGATCTGGCGAACGGCGCTGCGCAGGAGCACGACGGCATCCGCCGCGGCCAGCCCGAGCAGGGGCGCGAGGGTGACTTCGCACTGGCTGGGGCCGAACTCCACTTCCAGCGACCGCAGCGGCAGGCCGATGCCCTGCACGCCCTGCCGGATCTGGTCGAGCACGGGTTCGAGCCGGTCGAACTGGTCCTCGGTCAGATAGCGATAGCCCTGGCTGGTGAGCATCACCTCGGGCGGCGTGCCGGGCTGCCCGGCATCCTCGAGCGCCAGTTTCTCGTCCTTGATGCGGAACAGATGGAATTCCAGCTCCGCGCCGGCCATATAGTCCCAGCCGGCGTCCGCCGCCTTGCGCAGCGTCCGGTTATAGAGGCCGCGCGAACAGAAGGGCGCCGGGCGCCCGTCCAGGAAATAGAGGTCGCACAGCAGCCAGCCGGTCTTCGCGGCCCAGGGCAGGACGCGGAAGGTGGCGGGGTCCGGCAGCATCGCCATGTCGGCCGCGCCCTGCATCTGGGCGAGATCGAGCCCCGCGCCTTCGGAGAAGACCGGGAATACGGTGCGGTGGGACGTGTCCTTCGCCAGCAGGCTCGACGGGGCGGCGCAGCCGCTGTTGAGGATCGAGGCCAGCTCGCTGACCATCATGGTCTTGCCGCGCAGCAGGCCATGCTGGTCGACGAAGGAGAAGCGGATCAGCTCCAGCCCGAGCTCGCTCGCCCGGGCGACCACCTCGGCCGATTTTTCCGCGCGTTCCGGTGTCCAGAGACCGTAGCGGTCCGTTTCGGACATCAGTTCGCGTCCTCGCGGGCGGGCTGGCCGCTCCAGACGGCCTTGCTGCGGCGCGCATCCTCCGCGCTGCGCCAGAACTCGCGCCAGCCCTGCGCCGGCGACACGATGTCGATGCTCGCCGGCGCGGAGAGCGTCCCGGCGCCGGCCTCGTCGAGCACCATGATCGGCGTGCCGTCGCCCTGGACCTGGCGGATCGCGGCCTTGAGCTGGCGGCGATAGGCGATGATGGCCTTGTCGGACTGGCCGAGATGCTCCCGGGTGCGGTCCTGGATCGGCCCCTGCGACTCGATCGCCCACTGGTCGTGGACGTTGATGTCGTGGCCCATGCCCGTGTAGGTCTGCGTGGCCTGTTCCTCGGCATTGAAGCCGTAGTCGTTCCGCTTGTTCCGGATCGGCCGGTAATCCGGCAGGGTGCAAGCCTCCAGGCGCTGGTCGCGCATCTGCTTCTTGTCGAGCGGGTCGGCATAGCTGGTGAAGATGGCGTACCAGTAGGTCGTCACGTCATCGACCGGCACATGCCACTGCGTGATGGTGATTTCCGGCGTCATCGGGATCACGAACGCGGTGGGGAACAGGAGGTTGGTCACCCGCACATGGGTGGTCTCCGGATCGAGCTGGCGCAAGGTTTCGATGCGCAGGCCATAGTCGGTTTCCTCGACATTGATGTCCGGCCGGTCATATTCGCGCAGCACCTGCGTGATGGGCAGGTCGGAATTGGCGGACACGTCGCGGAACTGCTTGCCATAGCCCGCCGCCGGGTCCTCGTCCTCGAAGAAGCGGTGCAGGAAGGAGGCATGGCCGGGATCGATCCCGACTTCGAGCGCCTGCAGCCAGTTGCATTCGAGCAGGCCCTTGAACGCGAACGTATAGGCGTCCGGCGCGGTCAGGCAGTCGATGGGGGGCAGGGCAGGCGGCTCGCCCTCGCCGACATAGGCGAAGATCACGCCGGAGCGCTCGATCACCGGATAGGATCGCTGATGGATGCGCTTGCACAATGTGCTGCCCTCGGGCTCCGCCGGCGTTTCCAGGCAATTGCCGGCCTGGTCGAACAGCCAGCCGTGGAAGGGGCAGCGAAGGCCGCCATCCTCGAGGCGGCCGAAGGCAAGGTCGGCGCCGCGATGCGGGCAGTCGCGATCAAGCAGTCCGATGCCCGTTTCATTGCGGAAAAGAACATAATCGCGGCCGAGAAGACGAACGGGGCGCACCGGGCGCACGCCTTCCAGTTCTTCGGACAGGGCGACCGGTTGCCAATACATGCTCATGAGGCGGCCGCACGGATGATCGCCCTCAACACGCGTGATGAATTCGTTATCGCTAGCGCTCATCATAACTGTCATGCACTCCGAAATAACGGGCGTAGAACTGGGCATCCGATTGAATTCGATGCGCGCCAATCTACTGAATCGCTGATTTTATCTTGTTGTATTGCTCATACTGATCCGGAGCAGAAATGCAACATAAATGAACATATGTTCGATCAGAGAACAAACTAATCTGGAAGAGAAGGTCCGCTCTCCGTGCGGGCGTCCGGCGATGGGCCGGGGAACGGGCCGGATCGCGCGCGGCGTCGCGCCGCGACCTCTCCCCGGCAAGAGCGGCAGGCGGGAGAGATCCTGCCGCTCCGCGGGGAGAGGGACCGGGCAGGTCAGCGTGAGAAGCTCAACGTCAGGCCGATGGTCCGGGGACGATAGGTGACGTTGTAGTAAAGCCAAGCGCTGGTCGAATCATGGTCGCGCGAGATCGGGTCGGTGGAGTTGAACAGGTTGTCGACGAACAACGATATATCGAGATTGTCGAACCTGGCGCCGAGGCGGGCGGAGACGAAGTTGGTCGCACCGGGCGGGACTAGGTTTCCGTCATAGCTGTAGCTCTGGGGATCAGGGTCGGTCAGGAATTGATGGCTCGCAAAGCTGTAATCGCCACGCGCGTAGAGTCTTGTCGTATCGCTGACAGGCGTCTCGTATGACGCATACAGATGACCCGTCCATGCCGGGCCGCCGATGTGCTGACCCTTCACCTTGAGAAGGATACCGCTGCCGCCAAAGACATTATCATCATACGTCATGTTGACATAGCCGACGTTGCCGCCAAGGCTGAAACCCCGGACTGGCCGTACGTCGAGCGAGAATTCCACCCCCTTGCTGGTGGCATCGCCAAGATTGTAAATGAACGATGATTGGCAATTCGGCAGGCTTACCGACTGCTGGATATTCTTCCAGTTCATAAGATAGGCGCTGAGGCCGACATTGAGGCGACCGCCGAACAGGGCGTTCTTGGTCCCCGCTTCATAGGACCAAAGCGAGTCGGACTGGTAGGACGTCGGGCTGTCGGTGATGCCCAACGAAGCGAAATCGGCATTGCAGTTGTCGTTGACGATCTTGGCCTGCGCGCCAGCGGACCGGAAGCCCTTCACGACCGTGGCGTAGATCATGTTGTCGGGCGCGATCTTGTATGAAACGCCGAATTTGGGCGTGAACGATCCTTCCTTGTTGTCCGCCGTGGATACCGTGCGGATGTTGGCGAGGCGCGAACCGTCGCTGATATCCTCGAAACCAAGATCGAAATGGCTGTAGCGAAGGGCGGCGGTCAGCGTGAGGCCGTCCATCGGCTTCATATCGATGCTGGCGTATCCGGCGATCTGGCGCTCCGTCGCCGTCGTCCAGTTCACCCAGCTGTAGATGCCCTCATACTGGGGGTTGCCGCGGTCGAGCACGCCCGGCGTGCGGCCGGATTCCGTGAAGTTCGTGAACTTCTGCTTCGTGTAGGAATAGTAAGCGCCGACGGTCCAGTCGATCAAGGCGTTGTCATAAGACTGGAAACGTTGTTCTGCCGTGAAGTTGCGCTGCTTCATGGTCAGGAAGTCTTTGGAATTATCCAGATCCTTGTCGGTGTAATAGCCAAACGCATCCCCTCCGGCACGCTGGGCCGAGAAGTAGGTGCTGTAGTCCAGTGTATCGGCCTGATTGCGATGGAAATAGGAGACATTCGTGATGCTCTCGATATTCGAGAGCATGTTCCATTCTACCTTCAACGCGGGAAGCATGAACCGGTCCGAACTGGGTTCCTGACCCCAAACACCGCTACGATAGTCGCTGCCGCTGCCATAACCCTCCCAGGAGGTGTCGTGCGCGTCGCTGAAAGTGCTCTGGTAGAAGAAGCTGGGCGTGATCGTCAGCGTGTCGGTCGGCTTCCAGCCCACGACCGCGCGATAGACGAACGCGTCGCTGGAATTGATGTCCTTGGCAATGACGTCGTCGGTGCCCTGCTGCACCTGATCGATGTAGCCGCCGCTGTTCTGATACCAGAAGCTCATGCGGAAAGCGAGATTGTCCGTCAGCGGCGCGCCCATGGCGAGGCCGGCTTCATAGCTGGGCGCGCCATGCTCGGTGACGGAAGCCTGGGCGCGGCCGTAGATGCTCATGTCGTCATAGTTCGGGGCGGGCGTGATGAAGCGCACGGCGCCGCCCTCGGCGCTCGCACCGAACAATGTGCCTTGCGGCCCGTAAAGCACTTCGATGTGATCGAGGTCGAATATCTTGGGATAAGGATTGCCGCCATAATAGCCGGCATTGCTGATCTGGATCGGCGTGTCGTCGATGTATATCGCGGTCGTGGCCGAACCAACGTCAGACGATAAGCCTCGGATCGAGATGGCGCTGCTGCGGCCGCTGATGCCTGCGGCGCGCGAGACTGTCAGTGACGGCGTGTTGCGCGCGATGTCGTTGATGTCGCGAATGCCCTGCTGGTCCATCGCCTTCTTGTCGTAGCTGTTGATCGACATCGGCACGTCGTTCAGTGTCTGCTCGCGGCGCTGCGCGGTGACGATGATGGCATCGCCTTCATCATAGTCGTCGGGCGTGGTCGTCTGCGCCGATGCCGGCGCGACGGCCACGGTCGCCACCCCGGTAAGGAGGCCGGCTATCAATGATTTGAAACACATCCTATGTGTTGAAGTCCGCTTGAGCATATTGCCTCCTCGAAGAGATATATTATACTTGTTCCTTAAGCCTGCAATTTTCTGGATATTATTATGGATTTTTGCAGAATTATTATGGTTGTTTCCATCGATATTGATCCGGTCAGTCTTCGCGGTGTGCGATGCAACCTGACATCGAAGCGGGCATGAACGGCCGGCCCGCGCGCGCTACGCCGTCGCTCCTGAAGCGCGGGGCCTCACGGAGAGGCCGGCGCGAGCCGAAGCGCGCATGGCTGGTCATTGGGCTGAATGCTCGCAAGGGTCCGTTGCTCTTCCTGAAGTCCATGCCGTCGGGTTCGTCGCGACCCGTCGACCATGGCCTGCAATGAACAACCTCGCGCCTGTCACCGTCTGTCCCTAGGTCATATGACAAATTTGTGATCGGCCCGGTTCGGTTTCGGCTGGTCGCGGGCGGACTCGCCGGGGCGAGGGCGGGTGGTCCCCATTTTATACGACAGACACCCTTGGCGCCCGGGGGTATCGTGATGATCCTCCAGTGCTTTATCATTCAGTTGCGAGGAGTTGCCCGGTGGAATGCGCAGTGTCGGCGGACGGGTTCAGCCGGATCGACGCACGATCCCCATCGGCCGGAAGCGGGCTGTCGCATCCGGCATGTCGCGCGGCCGGCCCGGTCGTGATGCGGGCAGGGCATGCTGGAGCGCTTCGCCTCGACAGGCGTGTTATGGACGCCGCGCGGACGGGAGACCTGAGATGAACTATATCCGGAAGATCCACCTCTCCAGGCGCGCGGTGCTGCGCGGGGTCGGCGCGTCGGTGGCCCTGCCGCTGCTCGATGCGATGACGCCGGCCATGGCGAAAAGCCAGCCGGGGCCGATCCCGCGCATGGGCTTCACCTATTTCCCGAACGGGTTCATCAAGTCGGCCTGGCAGCCGTCGCAGACCGGGTCGGGCTTCGACCTGATGCCCTCGCTCCAGTCGCTCGAGCCGGTCAAGTCGAAGCTCCTCATTCTGTCGGGCCTTTCCGCGGACCCGAGCAACACGATCGGCGGCTTCCACGATCGCGCCGTCGCGAGCTACCTGACCGGCGTCGAGCGCTCGCGCGACGGATTGCATGTCGGCATCTCGGTCGACCAGATCGCCGCGAAGCATGTCGGCCGGGATACCCAGCTTGCCTCGATGGAACTGGCGATCCAGGAGGTCGGCACCATGGGGAGCATCTCCTGGAAGTCCGAGACCGGGCGGATGCCGCTCGAAATCAATCCGCGCCTTCTCTACGAGCGCATGTTCGGCGACATAGACAGTCTCGATCCCGCCGCCCTTGCCCGCAACCGCGCGCGGCAGAAGACCGTGCTGGACAGCGTGACGGAGAGCAGCGCGCAGCTCCGGAGCACGCTGGGCGGCAGCGACAAGGCGAAGCTGGAGGAATATCTCGATTCCATCCGCGACATCGAGCGGCGCATGGCCATGGCGGCGCAGGCGCAGGATGCCGGCACCTCGGTGCCCTCGATCCAGCGGCCGGCCGGCATTCCGACGGATTATGTCCAGCATGTCCGGCTGATGATGGACCTGACCGTCGCCGCGCTGCAGGCCGACATGACGCGCGTGTGGACCTTCATGCTGGCGCAGGAGGCGAGCAAT
>Ga0164243_10000730_pt1 | contig 57793 bp, 62 predicted proteins | sample OricompcompostOP_FD_108781 | JGI IMG/M metagenome (GOLD analysis project Ga0164243, IMG submission 108781) | Organic Plus compost microbial communities from Emeryville, California, USA - Original compost - Organic plus compost (OP) | ecosystem: Engineered > Solid waste > Mixed feedstock >... | reverse complement strand
CCGACCAGGTGATCGACGCGCTCGCGGCTGTGCACACGGTCGACTGGCGCGCCGCCGGGCTGAGCGATTTCGGCCGCCCGGAGGGATTCCTGGAGCGCCAGCCCGGGCGCTGGTACAAGCAGTGGCGCGCCATCGCCCGCCGCCCGCTGCCCACCCTGGAACGGCTCGCCGACTGGCTGGCACGGGAACGACCGGAGCCGGGCCCGCCCGCGTTGCTGCACGGGGATTTCCACGTCGACAACTGCCTGTTCGCGGCGCAGGAGCCGGAGCTGCTCGCGGTGATCGACTGGGAGATGGCCACGATCGGCGATCCGCTGCTGGACCTCGGCCTGCTGCTCGCGTTGTGGGGTGAGCACGAGGGCATGGCGTGGATCCAGGGCTTCTCCCGCGCGCCGGACGCGCCGCCGCGCGAGTACCTGCTCGCCCGGTACGAGGAGGCCACCGGGCGCCGTGTCCGGCACATCCGCTACTACCAGGCCCTCGCGTTGTTCAAACTCGCCGCGATCGTCGAAGCGGCGTGGTCGCAGTACCTCGACGGGCAGCTGGACAGCGAGTACGCGGCCGGGCTCGAACACGACGTGCCCGCCCTGCTGGCCGACGCGGCCGCCTTCGCCGGTTTGTGAAACTCCACAACGGGCGGCGAGCCGCGCTCTGGCCAGACCGCCACCGGCCTGGGCACGCTGCGAACCGGCAGCCCTGGCGTCGACAAAGGAGACGGCGTGAGCGATCAGGAACCCACCTTCGGCCTGTGGTACGACTTCCGTAATCCGGCCCGGTGGCACCGCCCGTTCAGCAGGCTCTACCGCGAGGCACTCGACCAGATCGAGTGGGCGGAGAGCATCGGCTTCGGCTCGGCGTGGCTGACCGAGCACCACTTCTGCGAGGACGGCTACACACCCTCGCCGTTCACCATCGCCGCGGCGATCGGGGAGCGGACGAGCACCATGCGCATCGGCACGAACCTCATCGTCGCCCCGCTGCACAACCCGGTGCGGCTCGCCGAGGACGCGGCGACGGTCTCACTGCTCACCGGCGGCCGCTTCGATCTCGGCCTCGGCCAGGGGTACTGGGCGCCGGAATTCGCCGCGTTCGGGCGGAATCTCAAGCACCGGCCCAGCCTGCTGGAGGAAAGCGTCGCGCTGATCCGCGCCGCCTGGTCCGGTTCGGCCGAACCATTCGAGGGCAAGCGGTTCACCCTGCCCACGACGCGCATCACGCCGTTGCCGGAAAGCGCGCCGAAACTGCTTGTCGGGGCGATGGCCGAGCCCGCGATCGAACGCGCGGCCCGGATCGCCGACGGTTTCCTCAGCACCCAGAACGCGCATCAACCGTCCTATCTGGACGCGCTCGACCGGGCCGGGAAGTCCGCTTCGGACGGTGAGATCTACGCCGGCCAGTGGGCCGTGATCGCCGAGGACCCGCAACGCGAATGGGCCCGCATCGGCGAGCACGCGCTGTACCAGCTCAACAACTACATCTCCTGGGGCGCGTTCGGCCCGCCGGAGGAGGTGCCGCGGTTCACCGACCCGAACCAGATCGTGGCGGCCGGGGCCTTCCAGCTGTGGGACCCGGCGACGGCGATCGACGAGCTGACGACGTTGCTGCGGGAGCGCCCGCAGGTCAAGGACGTGCATTTCTGGGCACAACTGCCGGGCGAACCGGTGGACAGCGGCTCCGCGCGGCTGGAACTGATGGCGAGCAAGGTGATTCCGGCCGTGAAACAACGACTGGCGGTCGAGGTGGCCCGGTGAGCCAGTTGCTGCTCACCGATTTCCTGGACCGGGCACGGGAACTGTTCCCCGGTAAGGAAATCGCGCAGTACGACGGCGACACTCTCGCGCACCGCTACACCTACCGCGACTACCACGACCGGGTGCTGCGGCTCGCGGGCGCGTTGCGCGATCTGGGTGTGCGGCCGGGTGACCGGGTCGCGACGCTGGCCTGGAACCACCGCAGGCATCTGGAGCTGTACTTCGCGGTGCCGCTGGCCGGGGCGGTACTGCACACCGTCAACCTGCGGCTCGAACCGGAGGAGATCGGCTACATCCTCGACCACGCCGAGGACCGCGTCATCTTCGCCGACACCTCGCTGCTGCCCCTGGTCGAACCGGTCCGGCGGCACCGGCTCGTGGTCGACGACGGCGGGTACGAGGCGCTCATCGACTCCGCCGAGCCGCTGGCCGAACGTCCCACGCTCGCCGAGGAGGATCTGGCCGCGCTCTGCTACACCTCGGGCACGACCGGGCCGCCCAAGGGCGTCGGGTACTCGCATCGCTCCCTGTACCTGCACACGTTCGCGGCCTGTCTCGCCGACGGGCACGCGATCAGTGAACGCGACACCGTGCTGCACGTCGTGCCGATGTTCCACGCCAACGCCTGGGGTATCCCGTTCGCCGCCACCATGACCGGTGCGAACCAGGTGCTGCCCGGCCCGCATCCGGTGCCCGCCGGGATCGCGCGGATCATCGAAGCCGAGCGTGTCACCTACACCGGGATGGTGCCCACGGTCGCCGTCGACCTGGTACGTGAAGCCGCGAAACGGGACCTGAGCAGTCTGCGGGCGCTCGTCCTCGGCGGCTCGACACCCAGTGCGGATCTGGTGCGCGACATCGAGGAACGGCTCGGCGTGCCGGTGTTCCAGGGCTGGGGCATGACGGAGATCTCGCCGATGGGCACCTTCTCGCGGCCGCTGCCCTCCGCCGAGCATGATCCCGCCGAGCGCCGCCGCTACATCCGCAAACAGGGCAGGCTGCTGCCGGGCCTGCGCTGGAAACTCGTCGACGACGAAGGCCACGACGTGCCGCACGACGGCGTGGCGCGGGGCGAGCTGCTCATCAAGGGCCCGTGGGTGGCCACCCGCTACTACCGCGACGAGCAACCCGGGAGCTTCACCGATGGCTGGCTGCGCACCGGTGACATCGCGACCATCGACCCCGACGGCTACCTGGAGATCGTGGACCGGGCCAAGGACCTGATCAAAAGCGGGGGAGAGTGGATCAGTTCCGTGGCGCTGGAACAGGCGCTGCTGGCCAACCCCGCGGTGGCCGAGGCCGCCGTCATCGCCGTACCACACGCCCGCTGGCAGGAACGCCCGCTCGCGCTGGTGGTGCTCGGCAAACCGGTCGACACCGCGGACCTGCTCGCCGGCCTCGACGTGCCGCGCTGGTGGCGGCCGGATGACGTCGTGGTCGTCGACGAACTGCCCAGGACCAGCGTCGGCAAGCTCGACAAGAAAGCGTTGCGGGAACGCCTGTCCGCGCGGAGGCCGGCATGAGATTCGGCCTGTTCTACGTGCTCGAATGCCCCGACCACGACTTCCGCCGCGCCTACCGCGAGATGCTCGCGCAGATCGGTTACGCCGAACAGCTCGGCTTCGACGAGGTGTGGCTGGCCGAGCACCACGGCAGCGACTACGGTTCGATGCCCTCGCCCCAGGTCGCCGCCGCCGCGGTCGCCGAACGCACGAGCCGGATGCGGATCGGCATCGCGGTCAGCAACCTGACCTTCGACTGGCCGGTGCGGGTCGCCGAGGACTACGCGATGGTCGACGTGCTCTCCGGCGGCAGGCTCGATTTCGGCGCGGGCCGCGGCTACCAGCCCGGCGAGTTCCGCAACATGGGCGTCGGGGACCGGCAGGACGTCAGCCGCGCCGTGTTCACGGAGGCGCTGGAGATCATCCGCGGGCTGTGGAGCAAACCGGTCGGCGAGCTGTTCTCCTACCACGGCGAGCATTTCCACATCGACGCCGTGGACTGCAGGCCCGCGCCGGTGCAGAAACCGACCCCGCCGATCTACGTCGCCTCCATCAGCCCGCAGACCTTCGAACTCACGCGACGCGACAACCTGCTCATCACCCCGACGCTCATGACGCTGCCCGAGCTGAACCGGCTCGTCGTCGGCATCAAACGCGAACTCATCGCGGGCGGGCGCGATCCGCTGTCGCTGGACTTCCCGATGAACTGGCAGATCCACCTCGCCCGGACCGAGGGCGAGGCACTCGCCGACGTCGCCGCCCCGCTGTCCTGGTACTACCGCAACGTCCTCGACCTCGTGCCGCACGGCGCGCACGTGCCCCACACCTACGAGCGCTACGCCGAATTGGTCGCCGCGTCGGAGGAGGCGGGCGGGATGACGGTCGACGGGCTGCGGGAAAGCGGCGTGGTGTACGCCGGCGAACCGGCCGGGCTGATCGCCGAGATCGAGAACCTGTACCAGGAAACCGGTCTGCAGCACCTGATCTGCTGGATGCGCTTCGGTGGCCTCGCGCACGAGAAGGTGCTGAGCTCGATGGAGTTGTTCGCCGAACACGTCATCCCCAGATTCCGCGACCGCCCGCCCGTCGTGCCCCGCGCGCTGCGCGCGGAGGCCGCCGCGATCAGCTGAGAAGTCCCACCCACAGGAAGGCGCCGACGATGGCATATCTGGAAACCGAGGGAAGCAGGCGGATCTACTTCGAGCACCACCGGGGCCAGGGCCGTCCCGTCGTGCTCGTGCACGGCTGGTGCGCCAGCGCGCGCTGCTGGGACACCGTGGCGCCGGCCCTGCGTGCCAACGGAAACGAGGTCGTGCTCGTTGACCTGCGGGCATGCGGCCGGTCGGACAACGACTTCGAGGACACCTCCATCGACGCACTGGGCTCGGACGTGGTGGCCCTGTGCACGCGGCTCGGGCTGCGCGCGCCGGTGATCAACGGCTGGTCGCTCGGCGGGGCCGTCGCGGTCGACGCCGTCGCGAAACTCGGCGCCGGCGCGGGCGGGCTCGTGCTGACCGGGGGCGCCACCCCGCGCTACACGTCCACATCGGACTGGCCGCATGGCGGAACCACCGACGACGTCGAGGGTGTGCTCGCCGGCCTGGCCGCCGACCGCGCCACGACGTTGAAGGGTGTGGCGGACGCGGTGTGCGTGAAACCCGTCAGCCCGGAGGTGGTCGCGTGGATGTGGGGCATGTTCTGCGAAATGGGCCCGAGCGGCGACGACTCGCTGCGTGATCTAGCCGTGCTCGACCAGCGCAAGGAGATGGCCTCGCTCGCGGTGCCGGTGCTGTTCCTGCACGGCGACCAGGACGGGTTCGTCCCGTTCAGCGGCGCACAGGCGGCGGCGGAACTGTGCGCGGACGCCACCCTCGTGCGGTTCCCCGGGTGTGGCCACGCCCCGTTCCTCGAGGACCGCGACACCTACCTCGCCGAGCTGACGGGCTTCCTCGCGCGATGAGTACCTGGCTGGTCACCGGCGGCTCGCGGGGCATCGGCCGGGCGGTCGTCGAGTATGTCGCGGCGGCCGGGGAGCAGGTCGCCGCGCTGTCCCGCTCGCCGGCCCCGGAGTTCGCCGAGGGCGTGCTCGAGGTCAAGGCCGATGTGACCGATCCGGAGTCCATCCGGCGCGGCATCGACACCGTGCTGGAGCAGTTCGGCTCGCTCGACGTCGTGGTCAACGTGGCGGGAGTGCACCGTGGCGGGCGGATCGATGGGCTGGAACGCGAGGCGTGGGACGAGGTGCTGTCCACGAACCTCACCGGCGCGTACGAAGTGTGCCGTGCGGCGGTGCCGGTGCTGCCCGCCGGTGGTGCGATCGTCAACGTCGGCGCGGTCGTGGGGTTGCGCGGTTTTCCCGGCGACGCCGCCTACGGTTCGGCCAAGGCCGGGCTGAGCGGGCTGACCCAGGTGCTCGCGGTGGAACTGGCCCCGCGCGGCATCCGGGTGAACCTCGTCGTGCCGGGCTTTGTGGATACCGACATGACCGCGGGGCTGAGTGAGCGAGCGCGGCAACGGGTGCTCGACACGATTCCCGCCGGCCGCACCGGAACCCCGCGCGAGATCGCGGAGGTGATCGTCGCGGTGGCCCGTTCGACGTACATGACGGGTGCGACGGTGCCGGTCGACGGCGGGCTGCTCGCCACGTTCGGGGGCGGCAGGTGATGCCGTCGTTGTGACAACCCCCAACCCCGCGCGAACGCGGGCGATGCGCACGAAGACAGCAGCGGGCTAGCTTTCCCACGAACCGTTCAACGAGGAGCGATGCGATGACCGCGGGAACCGGGACGACCACCGAGGCACGGAACAAGGAACTCGTCGCCGAGTTCATGGAGGTGTTCTCGGCGGGCGACGTGCCCAAAATCCTTTCCTACCTTGATGAATCGGCCACCTGGTGGGTGGCGGGCAACCTGGAGGGCATCTCCGGCACCAAGAACAAGAAGGAATTCGGCGAGATGCTCGCCGGCCTGTCCGGACTGACGGTGTCGGGCGCCATCACACTCACCCCGCTGGCGTGGACCGCCGAGGGGGAGCGCGTGGCCGTGGAGACGGAGTCCTATTCGGAGCTTCGCAACGGCCGTGTCTACAACAACCTCTACCACTTCGTGTTCGAGGTGCGCGACGGCAAGATCCGGAGCATCAAGGAGTTCCTGGACACCGAGCACACCAGGGCCGTCTTCCTGGCCCCCTGAAATCACCGACAGAGAAGGAGATTCACCGATGGACGTCGGCATGCTGCTCGTCTTCCAGAACTGGTTCGACAACGTCAGCGACGAAGAGGTCTTCACCCGCGAGCTCAAGATGGGGGTGGCGGCCGAGCGGTACGGATTCGATTCGGTGTGGTCGGCCGAGCACCATTTCGACGACTACTCCATGTGCCCGGACAACCTGCAGATCATGGCGTGGATCGCCGGGCAGACCTCGCGCATCAAGCTCGGCACCGGCGCGGTCATCCTGCCGTGGAACGACCCGCTGCGCGTGGTGGAGAAGGTTCAGATGCTCGACCACATGTCCGGCGGCCGCGTGCTGTTCGGCATGGGCCGCGGCCTGGCGAAGATGGAGTACGAGGGTTTCCGCGTCGACATGAACGAATCGCGGGACCGGTTCGACGAGGCCGCCGAGATGATCATTCGCGGGCTGCGCAACGGTTATGTTGAGAACGACGGGCCGTACTACAAGCAGCCGCGCGTGAACGTGCGGCCGGGGCCCGGTGCCAGCCCGCGCTCCTGGGACGGCCGGCTGTTCGGCGTCGCGATGTCACCGGACTCCATCCCGGCGGTCGCCGAACTCGGCGCCCAGATGATGACGTTCATGCAGTACGACTTCCCGCAGCACGCCGAGGCGCTCAACCGCTGGCGTGGCCTGCACCGCGAGAAGCACGGCACCGAACCGGGCCCGGCGCTGATCCAGGACTTCGTGTACTGCCACGAGGATCCCGACGAGGCGAAGGCCATCGCGCACGAGCACATCTCGCGGTACTTCCTCTCGGTCATCAAGCACTACGACTTCGCCGGCTCACACTGGCGCGAGACCAGGGGATACGAGGCGTACCAGGCGGGCGCCGACATGATCCGCGAGGCGGGGATGGAGGCCGCGGCAAGCGCGTATGTCGAGGCCAACGTGTACGGCACGCCCGAGCAGATCGTCGAGAAGTACGCCGAGCGCCGCGAGATCGGCGGCGACTTCATGGCCAACGTCGCGTTCTGTTTCGGCGGGCTGCCGCTGGACCGGGCCGAGGCCAGCATGAAGCTCTTCGGCGAGAAGGTCGTGCCGGAACTGCACAAGATGACGGCCCGTACCCCCGCGGCGGTGTGACCGGAAAGCTCGTGGTCCCCGGGCGACGGGGGCCACGAGCGGAAAGGCGGTGAGCATGCCGGCGCTGGCGGAGGACTTCCGCGACGTCATGGCGGGCGTGTGCACCCCGGTCTCGGTGGTGACCACGATGGACGGCGCACGCCCGCACGGCACCACGGTCAGCGCGTTCTCGTCGCTGTCGATGCGGCCGCCCATGGTGCTGGTCGCGCTGGACCGGAACTCGGAGCTGCTCGCGCTCGTGCGGCGGAGCGGGCGGTTCGGGCTCAACGTACTGGCCTGCGGCCAGTCCGGGCTGGCGAAACGGTTCGCGGGCAAGGGAAACGCGAAGTTCGACGGCGTCGAATGGGCACCGGCCAACGGATTGCCGCGGCTGCCCGGGGTGACGGCTTGGCTCGCGTGCTCGGTGGCGGAGGTGGTGGAGGGCGGCGACCACCTGGTCGTGCTCGGCGAGGTCGAGGCCGCGCAACGCGGCCTTGCGCCACCGCTGACATACCACGCCCGCACGTTCGGCACGCACTCCAGGCGCGAGGAGATCGCGGGCTGAACCGCGCGTTGCCCGATCGGGGGCATGGACGCGAGCGGGTGCGGTCAGGCACAGTGGGACCGGCCGGCGTTCACTGGTGAAGGCGGTGGCGATGCGCGACTCGACGATGAGTGTGCCCGCGGCGCGTGACGCGCGGTGGCGCGCGCGGCGTGAGCGCGAGGTCATCGCCGCGTTCGGTGAGATCACCACCGAGGCGCTGACCAGTACTCCGCTGGAGAACCTCCTCGGGCTGCTGGGCAAGCAGCTGTGCCATCTGCTCGGCGTCACCCGCTGCTCGGTCTACCTGCGCGGTGAGGACGACCGGTTCCGCGGCGCGGCCGGGTACTGCGAACAGGACGGGGACATCTCCGCGGCCGTGCGGGCGCAGGAGGCCGGCATCCCGGGGGACCGGTTCAGCCGCGAGGTGATCGAGACCGCCGCACCGGTGCTGATCAACGATGTGGCCCGTGATCCGCGCCCGCACCGGCGCACCATGGAGTACTGGCACGTGCGCGCGATGCTGGGCGTGCCGCTGGTCTTCGACGGCAAGGTCATCGGGCTGGTCTTCGTCGACAACGTCGAGCAGGACCACGTCTACTCCGACGAGGACGTGGCACTGGCCGAGCTGTTCGCCAGGCTGGGCGCGATCTTCCTGCGCCAGGCCATGCTCAACGCGCATCTCAAGCGCAAGGCCGCGGAAGTCGTGCGGCAGAAGAACATTCTCGCCTACCTCGCCGACGTGCACCAGAAGCTCACCAACGCGGTGCTCGACGGCGCGAGCATCCAGACCGTCGTCACGTTGCTGGGGGAGCTGTCGGCGAAACCGGTGGTGCTCTACGACGAGGACTTCCGGGTGCTCGCGTGGGCGGCGCCCCCGGGGCTGAAAATGGCCGAGGCGCCGGTACTCGCGCCACGCGTGCGGGATCTGCCGTCGGTGAAGGAAACCCTGGCGACGCTGAGCGCCAGCAGGCCCTCGGCGGTCGTGCCGCACACCCTGGCCGTCGGGCTCGGGCGAAGGCATCTCATGTGCCGGCTGGTCATCGAGGGACAGCCCAGCGGGTACCTCGGCATCGTCGAGGTCGGCCGGAGCCTGGAACACCGCGACAGCAAACTGGCCGAGCACGGCGCCACGGTGCTGTCGCTGCAGATCCTGTCGGAGCGGCGCCAGGCCGAGGCCGAGGGCCAGGCGCGCGAGGACTACTTGTCGGACTTGCTGCACAGCACGCGGGACGCCGAGCAGCTGGCGCGGCGCGGCCCGCAGTTCGGGGTTGACCTGGCCCGGCCGCACGTGCTGGTGCGGTTCGTGCTCGACGCGGTGTCCCAGAACGTGAGTGTGTCGGCGGGGCGGAAGCTGGTCGTGCGGCGGCTGGCCGCCACGCTCGGCCTCACCGACCCGGCCGCGGTGAGCCTGCCCGGCGCGGTGATCGCGTTGCTGCGGCTGCCCGAGGGCGGCACGCCGGAGGATCTCCGGGCGGCCATCGCGGAGGTACGCGAATCCCTGGCGCCGCGGCTGCACATCCGCACCGCTGTGATCTCGGCCGTGTGCCGCACGGCGGAGGATTTCCCGATCGCGCACCGGGAAATGCGCGAGATCGACGAACTGGCTCGCTCGTTCGGCTGGCGCGGTGGCGTGCTGACCGCGGACGAACTGGGTCTTTTCCGGGTTATCGCGGCCAGCGGCCGGGTCAAGGAGGCGGTGCATTTCGCGCACGGCTTCCTCGAACCGCTGCGCGGCGATCAGGATGACACGCTGCTGGCGACCTGGCGGGCGTTCGTGCGGGCCGAAGGCAAGGTCCAGGCCACCGCGGCCGGGCTCGGTGTGCACGAGAACACCGTCCGGTACCGGCTCGGCAAGATCAAGCGGCTGATCCAGCGTGATCCGGCCGGTTTGGACTGTCTGCTGCAGGCGAGGATGGCATTCCAGATCCTCGACCTCGCGGGCTGGTGATCTTGATTACGGCGTAACGCCAAGTGCCGGCGATCATCCACTGCGGACAACCCTCGTGCGGTGCGAAAACAAACCACCGGTATGTCCCGCCTGTTATTTGTCTCGCGAGCGAGAGAACAGTGTTCAATATCATCTCGGAATAGGGGGACTTGTATTTCGCTTGAATGTTTTGTCACGATGCCCGAGCCTCGATGAGTTGATGCAGGAGGGGAGCTCGCGATGGCGAAGCACCGGATCGACGACCAGTCGAAGAACGGAAGATGGGGCGGGCCCGAGCTGGTCCGCTCCGGTGGTGAGCGTCCGGCGAACCAGCACCCGGCGCGGCATGACCGGGACCGCCGCGAACAGCCGCAGTCCGGCGAGGCCGTCGCGGAGGACGTCGGCGCGGGCTGACACAATCTGGGTTCGTCCCGTCACGAACGGTGGGCAGGCACGTCTCGTGGGTGGCCAGACCGCCAGTCGGGGAGGGATCCGGTGAACAGTGACATCGAGCCCAGCGGGGATCCGCTCGCGGTGCTCTACCGTCTGCACACCCAGTTACGCCTGCTCACGCCGGTGCTGACCGTCGCGCCGGACGCGCGCGAGGTCGCTGCCATGCTCGACGGGCTCGCCGACACCACCGCCGCGGCGAGGCCGCTGCTGGCCGCCGCCGAACCGGGCACGCTGGCCGCGCTGCACCGCGCCTTCGGTCATGCCCGAGCGGGCCGGCACAACGAGACCGCCTCGGAACTGGTCGCCGCGCATGGCCGGCTGTCCGTGCTGCTCCGCCGCGACCAGCCGCGCCGCCCCGGCGCCGCCCACGAGCCGACGAAACGCTGGAAGCTCGAACCCTGAGCGCTCGGGTTCTCGCGGCCTGAACTGCGGGCCGTGGCCCTCGACGGGCTGTCCCTCGCCCGTCGTGGCCTCCCCCGGACGGAGGGTTTCAGCCTGCGCGAGTCGGGCCGTCCGCCCCCGCGAGTCGAGTTCTCCAGTCCGCCGACTTCGGCGTTAATCACGTTTCCGGTCGCGCGGGGACGACAGTCCGGTATTCTGAACCCGACGTCGAATACAGGTTTGGAGCGTGCTATGACCGGGGCTGTCAACGAGGCCGCCGTGGACGCGGCCGAGGAAGAGCCGAGGCAGCTGCCCGTCACGGCACGCGGCAGGCGCAGCAGGCAGGCCCTGCTGGATGCCGCCAAGGTGGTTTTCGCGCGGGACGGGTTCGCCGAAGCGCGGATCACCGACATCGCCGACACCGCGAAGGTGGCGCATGGCTCGTTCTACACGTACTTCTCCTCGAAGGAAGAGATCTTCGTGGCGTTGCTGCGTGAGCTGGAGGAGGAGCTGCGCAGCCCCGGCGGCACGGAACACAAGGCGCACCACGAGCCGTACGAGTCGATCCGGCGGGCGAACGTCGCCTATTTGCGGGCCTACCACGAGCACCGCGCGGTGATGATCGTGTGGGAGCAGGTCGCGACACTCAATGGCGAGGTCGAAGGCCTCCGCCGCGACGCGAGCGACCGGTTCGCGAGCCGCATCGAGGCCGCCGTCCGGCACTGGCAGGAGACGGGGGTGGCCGATCCGGCCCTGGACGCGCCCACCGCGGCTGCGGCTCTGACCGGCATGGTCAGCAACTACATCTACCGGGAATCGGCCAGGGGAGCGGACTTCGACCTGGAAACGGCGGCCGACCAACTTTCCCTGCTGTGGGCGAACGCGCTCGGCGTACGGGTGCCGGAGCACCGGCGGTAGGGCGGAACCGGGGAAACCCGCGGCGAACACACGAGCGGCCCGGCGTGCTCACCCACGCCGGGCCGTCTCGCGCCGGTGATCAGGGCCCGCTGCGGACCGGGCGGCTGCCGCGGTCCGGGTCCTCGGTGAACTTCAGCCACAGGCTTTCCGGCCCGTGGAACAGGAAACTCGGCCGGTACGGCGGTGGGTACTCCTTGCCGGGCGCCAGTTCGATGGCCGAGAACCGGTCGGTGAGTTCCTCCAGCGCGACCTTCATCTCCTGCCGCGCGAGGGGCGCGCCGATGCACAGGTGCGGGCCCCAGCCGAACGTCATGTGCCGCGTCGTCTGGTCCTCGTCCAGGTCGACCTTGTCCGCGTGCAGACCGTAGGCCTCCTTGTCGTAGTTGGCGCCGGCGAAGGACAGCCACACGAAGTCGCCCGCCTTGACCTGCCTGCCGCCGACCTTGATATCGGCCCTGGCACGCCGGAAGATACCCAGCGCGGGACCGGCGACGCGCAGCATTCCCTCGATGTAGTTGGGAATCTTCTCCGGCTCGCGGCGAAGACGCTGGTAGGTCTCGGGATTGGTGGCGAGGTCCTCCAGCATCCGCGACATCGCGGCGTCGGAGGTGTCCGCGCCGCCCACGACCAGCAGCTGGTACACCATCATCAGATCGTCCCGGCTCATCCGCTCCGGGCTCTTCTCGTTCTCGTGCACCACCATCGACGTCAGATCGTCGGTCGGGTTGTTCATCCGGTCCTCGGCGGCGGCGTTGAAGTAGTCGTCGAAGTCGAAGCGCGTCTTGGACAGCTCACGGATGTTGTCGTCGGAGAGGTCCTCGGTCGCGATCATCGAGTTGAGGTCGGTGACCCAGCCGCGCAGCTTCTGGCGGTCCTCGGCGGGCAGGCCGAGCACCGCCGAGATGACCGCCATCGGGTACGGCTCGGCGAACGTCTTGACGAACTCGACCTCCTCGCCCCGCGCGGCGACGTCGTCGAGCAGGGTTCGCGCGATGCGCCGCATGTTGTCGGCGTTCTTGCGTACGGCGGTCGGGGTCAGCGCGCGGTTGATGATCCGGCGGTGCCGCGTGTGGACCGGCGGGTCGGAGAACAGCAGCACGCGCCGGGCGCCCGCGCCGTAGCCCTCGATGCGGTGCTTGGTCTCCGGGTTCTCCCGCGCGAGTTCGATCATGCGGGTCCACACCGCGTCGGCCTTCTCGCCGATGCACTGCTCCGCGGAGAACTCGGTGTTGTCGTTGAGCACCTGGGTCGCGAGCTCGTAGCTGGTCACGACCCAGAAGTTGCCGTCGCCGTACCAGGAGATCGGCGCCTCGTCCCGTGCGGCGTCGAAATGCTGGAACGGGCAGCGGAGTGCTTCCTTGTCGAACTCGAAGACCGGCGCGTACTTGGGCCGGGTCGTCTCGGGAGTGGTCGTCATGATGTCTCCTGCTGCGTCGAAGGATGAGGTCAGGCGCGGACGAGCTGTCCGCCGTCGACGGGAACGCTGATGCCGGTGATGTAGCGGGCCTCCTCGGAGGCCAGCCAGAGCACCGCGTTGCTGACGTCGACAGGCTCGAGCCAGGGGTTGGGCAGCACGGTCAGGCCCTTGTAGGCCCCGGCGATGTCCTCCTGCGTCGGGTTCGGGTTGTCCGGCAGGAACTGCGAGATCAGCGCCTTGTTCATGGACATGTCGGTGTTGATCAGCCCCGGGTTGACCGTGTTGACCCGGATCGCGTGCGGCCCCAGCTCCTGCGCCAGGGTCTGCATCAGCCCGATGATCCCGGCCTTCGACGCGGAGTAGTGCCCCATGCCGCCGAAGCCCCGGATCCCGGCGACCGAGCTGACCAGCACGATCGACCCGCCGGTCGCCTGCTCGATCATCGCTGGTGCCGCCGCCTTGACGGTGTTCCAGGTGCCGGTGAGGTTCGTGTCGAGGATCGCCTGCCACTGCGCCGGCGTCAGCTCCCAGGCCGCGCCGAGCGTCGAGATCCCGGCGTTGGCCACGACGATGTCCAGTGAACCCAGCTTCGTCCTGGCTTCGGTGACCACCGCCTCCAGTGCGGCGAGGTCGCGGATGTCGGTCCGGGACGTGATCACGCGCCGGCCCTGCTTCTCCACGAGCGCCGCGGTTTCCGCGAGGTCCTCGGGCGTGCCCATCGGGTACTGCACGCCGTCCTCCTGCGTGCAGTGATCGAGCGCCACGATGTCCGCGCCCTCCTCCGCGAGCCGGACGCAGTGCGACCGGCCCATCCCCTTCGCGGCACCCGTGACCAGCGCAACCTTGTTCGATACGCGCGCCATCACACTCTCCTCATCGAGTACATGTCGGTTGGCTCACAACCGTAAGCGAACGCGAACTTGACTGCAACTTCAGATCGAACTTGAAGTCGAAGTCGAGTTATCCTAGGGTCGTGACATCGTCGGCGAGGGCGCCGCGAAACAGGACCGAAGGAGGCCGGTGTGTCAGGCGTGTACTCGGATCTGCGGGTCGTGGACCTCACGCAGGGCATCGCGGGCGCGATCACCACGATGCTGCTCGCGGACGCCGGCGCCGAGGTGATCCGGATCGATCAGCCGGACGACCCGTTCGCGGACCTGTCCGGCTACCGGGTGTGGCACCGGGGCAAGCGGCGCGCGAACCTGGACCTGGAGTCCGATGTGGACACCGTCCGCGCGCTGATCGCGGGCGCGGACGTCCTGGTGGAGACCTTCGAGCACCCGAGAGCCGGGCTGGACGCCGAAACGCTCGCCGCGCTCAACCCCGGCCTCGTGCACTGCTCGATCACCGCGTACGGGGACGCCGCCGCGCACCGCGGCCGACCCGCCGTCGACTCCCTGGTGGCAGCGAGGACAGGACTGCACTGGGAGGCGCGCGGCGTCCCCGGCACGACCATCGGGGCGCTGTCCGGGCGCGTCGACCCGCTGGCCGATCTGGACGTGGACCCGGCGATGGCCGTGGGCCCCGACCGTCCGGGTCCGATGTTCACCGGCATTCCGTGGGCCAGCAACGCCGCCGCCTACCTCGCGACCATCGCGATCACCGGGGCCCTGCGCGCACGCGAGGTGTGCGGACGCGGCCAGCACGTCGCGACCTCGCTGCTGCAGGGCGTCATCTGCGCGACGAGCATTCCCTGGCAGCGCGCGGAGTTCCCGGACAGCGAGAGCTACCTCGGCTGGACGACGGATCCCCGTGCCCCCAAGGGTTTCTACCGCACCTCCGACGGCAGGTGGATCCAGCAGTGGGTGCAGCTGCCCGGTTTCATGCTCGGCGTGAGCGAGGGCGACGAACTGGTGCTGCCGGAGCGGGGCGCCTCGCCGAAGGACGCCGATCTGCGGATCTCCACCGACTACACGGAAATGGTGCTGCTGCACCACTTCCATCCCCAGATGGAGGCCGCCGCGGCGAAGTTCCCCGCGGACGAGTGGGAGCGGATCGCGAAGGCGGCGGGTGTGCCGTTCGAGATCGTCCGCCCGCCGGAGGAGGCACTGCTCGACCTCGGGCTGCTGGCCGACGGTTGCGTCGTCGAGGTGCCCGATCCCGACCACGGCGCCATCCGCACGGTCGGCTCGGTGATGCGGCTGTCGGAGTGCCCGGCGAAGGTCGAACGCGGCACCGTGCCGCCCGGCACCGACACCGAATGGGTGCGCGAACAGGCCGCGGCCACGCGCACACCCGCCGCGCCCGCCCCGGCGGCGGAGCCCAGCGCGCCGCTCGCCGGGATCCGCGTGCTCGATCTGGGCCTGGCCATCGCCGGCCCGTACGGCGCGCAACTGCTCGCCGACCTCGGCGCGGACGTCATCAAGGTCAACGCCAAGCACGACGACTTCTGGATGCGCACCCAGTACTCGCACATGTCCAACCGGGGCAAGCGCAGCCTCGCCATCGACCTGAAGGATCCGCGCGGGCTGGCCGTGTTCTACGACCTGGTGCGCCGCGCCGACGTCGTGCACCACAACATGCGCTACGCCGCCGCGCAGCGCCTGAAGATCGACTACGACTCGCTGGCCGCGATCAATCCGGAGCTGGTCTACTGCCACACGCGTGGCTACGAGCACGGCGAGCGCGACAGCAAACCGGCCAACGACCAGACGGCCGCCGCGCTGGCCGGCACCGAATGGGTCGACGGCGCGGCGGACAACGGCGGCACTCCCATCTGGCCCTCGATCTCGTTGGGCGACACCGGAAACGGGCTGCTGTCGGCGATCGCGGTGCTGGAGGCGCTGTACCACCGCGACCGCACCGGCCGCGGCCAGTTCGTGGACACCTCGATCGTCTACGCGCACCTGCTCAACGCGTCGATGGCGTGGACCACGCCGGACGGTGCGGTGCGGGGTGGGCGTCCCGTGGTGGACGGGCAGAGCTGGGGAATCTCGGCGCTGCACCGGATCTACCCCGCCGCCGAGGGCTGGCTGTGTGTCGCGGTGACGTCCGAAAAGGACTGGCAGCGGCTCACCTCGGCGGTGCCTTGCCTTGCCCGGCCGGAGTTCGCGACGGCGGCGGGCCGCCGGGACAACGACGGCGCGCTGGCCGAGCTGCTCGGTGCGGCGTTCGCGAGCGACACCGCCGAGGCCTGGGGCAAGACGCTGGACGAGCACGGCGTGCCGGCCGAGGTGTGCGCGAGCGCGCCCGGCCCGGTCCTGTTCGACGATCCGGATCTCAAGGCCCGCGGCCTGATGACCAGCTACCGGCATCCGGTCACCGGCGCCATGGAGATGGCGGGCAGGCTCGCCGATTTCGCCGGCAGCCGCGCGTCCGGACGGCCGCCGGTGATCGGGGAGCACACCAGGGAGATCCTCGTCGAACTGGGCATGGGTGACGTCGACGTGGACGCGCTGCTCGCGGCGGGCGTGGTCGCGGACGGTGCCGCATGAGCCTGGACTACGCACCGCACCGCGACCGCTGTGCGATCGCCGGCATCGGCGAGACCGCGTACACGAAACGTTCGGGGATGAGCGAGCTCGCGCTCGCGGTCACCGCCTGCGCCAACGCGCTGGAGGACGCGGGCATCCGGGCGAGCGACGTCGACGGCATCGTCCGCAACGACTTCGATCTGGTGACCCACAACGAACTCGCCGACGCGCTGGGCATCCCGAACCTGACCTACTGGGGCATCAGCGGCGCGGGCGGGTCCGCGGCGCCGGCGCAGGTGGCGCAGGCGGTCGCCGCGATCGAGAGCGGCCAGGCCTCGACGGTGCTGGTGTTCCGCGCGCTCAACGGGCGATCCGGCGCCGACCGGTACAGCCAGACCCGCCGGGCCACCGACGGTCCGCCGGAGGTCGGCGGCGGCAGCACCTACGACGAGTACTTCCTGCCCTACGGCCTCGCCGCGGCGGGCCAGGCGTATTCGATGGTCGCGCGCCGGCACATGATCGAGTACGGCACGACGTCCGAGCAGCTCGCCGCGATCGCGCTCGCCTGCCGCGAGCGGGCCAACGCGAACCCGCGCGCGCAGATGCACGAGCGCAAGATGACGATGGCGGACTACGAAGCCGCCAGGATGATCTCCGACCCGCTGCGGCTGTTCGACTACTGCCTGGAGACCGACGGGGCATGCGCGGTGGTCGTCACCTCCGCCGAACGCGCGCGCGACGGCCGCCGCGGCGCAGCACTGATCCGCGCGGTGTCGATGGCGACCGGGCCCGCGCCCAAGGGCGGGGTGCTGTTCCCGATTCTGTTCCGCGATTCGTACACGACCTTCCCGTCCGCGGCGGTCGCGGAAACCCTGTACCGGCGCGCCGGAGTAGGCCCCGGCGAGATCGGCGTCGCGCAGATCTACGACTGCTTCACCATCACCGCGCTGATCCAGCTGGAGGACTACGGCTTCTGTGTGAAGGGCGAGGGCGGCCCGTTCGCGGCGAGCGGCGCGCTGCGGCTGGAGGGGCGGCTGCCGATCAACACCGGCGGCGGCCACCTGTCCGAGGGCTACATCCACGGGCTCAACCATGTCGTCGAGGGCGTGCGGCAGATCCGTGGCGAGTCGACCTCGCAGGCGCCGGACAGCGAACTCTGCCTCGTCACCGGCGGTTCGCCGCCCGCGTCGAGCGCGCTGATCCTGAGGAGGGACACATGAGCCTGCCCGTTCCCCGCACGAGCGATCCGGACTCCGCCGAGTTCTGGGCAGGCGCGGCAAGGGGCGAGCTGCTCGTGGCCATCGGCCAGGACGGCACGCCGGTCCACCCGCCGCGGCTCACCGGTGCGAACACGCCGGTCCGGTGGGTCAAGGCCTCGGGCGCCGCCACGGTGCACACGTGGACGGTCTCCCGGCACACCGTGGACCCGGCGTTTCCCGCGCCCTACACCGTTGTGCTCGTCGAGCTCGACGACCACCCCGGCGTCCGCTTCGCCGGGCACCTGCCGGGAACACCGGAGCTGCGCGCGGGCATGCCGATGCGCGTGCGGTTCGAAGACCGGGACGGCGTCGCCGTTCCACAATGGATACCCGCCTGACCGGCCGTTCAAGGAGGAACGTCATGGCAGAGACAGACCAGGACAAGCTCGCCGTCGTCGACAGGCTCGTCGAAGCGTTCAACAAGCCCGACTTCGCGGCGCTGGAGGAGATCCTCGCCGAGGACATCGTGTTCAGCCACAAGAACAAGGGCATGGAGGGCAGCGGGCGCGACCAGCTGATCTCCAATATCAGGATGATGAACGACGCCTTCCCCGGCCGGACGATCACCGCCACCAAACGCGGCGCGGTCGTCGGCGACGTCGTGTTCCGCGAGGCCGAATGGGGCGGGACCGCCGCGGTGGACGTGCCCGGTTTCGCGGAGGCGGGGCAGCAGGCCCACCTGGACACGATGACGATCTTCGTGATCCGCGGCGGCCGGATCCACGAGTGGAGCGATTTCGGCTGACATGCGAGGAGATGCTGTGGGCACGCTGACCGGAAAGGTCGCGCTCGTCACCGGTGCCGCGCGCGGGCAGGGCCGCTCGCACGCGGTGCGCTTCGCCGAGGCCGGTGCGGACGTCATCGCCGTCGATCTCTGCGCGCCGGTCCCGGAAATGCCGTATGCCATGGCCTCCCCCGAGGACCTGGCCGAGACCGCGCGGCTCGTTGAGGCGTGCGGGCGCCGCGCCGTGGTGTCCCAAGTGGACGTCCGGGACGGCGACGCGCTCGCGGCCGCGGTGACGAAGGCGGCCGGGGAGCTCGGCTCGCTCGACGTGGTCGTCGCGAACGCCGGGGTGTCGACCATCCTGGTCGCCGACGGTGTTCCGCCGAGGGCGGCCTGGGACGCGGTCGTGGGCGTCAACATGACGGGCGTCTGGCAGACCGTCGAGGCGGCGCTGCCGGCCCTGCGCGCGGGCGGCCGGGGTGGCTCGATCATCCTGATCAGCTCGACGGCCGGGTTGAAGGGCCTGGTCGGCGCGCCGGGCACCCCGGCGACGCTCGCGTACACGGCGAGCAAGCACGGCGTGGTCGGGATGATGAAGGCGTACGCGGTGGGGCTGGCGAAGGAAAGCATCCGGGTCAACACGGTGCATCCGACCGGAGTGGACACTCCGATGGTGGCCAACGAGACGCTCGGCACCTACTTCGCCGAGCATCCGGACGCGATGGAGATGATGGCCAACGCGCTGCCCGTGGACCTGCTGCGGCCCGGCGACATCAGCGACGCGGTGCTGTGGCTGGCCTCGGACGCGGCCAAGTACGTGACGGGTGTGGCGTTGCCGGTCGACGCCGGTTTCCATGTGCTGTGAGGAAGGAACACGATGACCATCAAGCCTGGGGCACGGTACTGGTCCACGACCTCGTCCACGACGATCGTCGTGGTGAAGGTCCCGGCCCAGGACGTGAAGCTGACCTGCGACGGGGTGCCGCTGGCCGACACCGAGCAGCCGGCGCGAGGCGGCACGCCCACCAGCGAGGCCGACGGCGGAATGCTGCTGGGCAAGCGCTACTCCGATCCGGACAGCGGGCTCGAGGTGCTGTGCACCCGCGCCGGTGCCGGGGTCGTCGCGGTGGACGGCAGGCCGGTGCGGCTCGCCGGTGCCCGCGCACTGCCCACTTCGGACTGAGGACGAGCATGAATCCTTCGCTGCTGCTGGAAATGGTCGCCGGTGCCGCCGGGGACCGCCGGGCTGTCGGCGAGCTGACCTACGCCGAACTCGACGCCCGCGCGACCGCGGTCGCGGCCGGGCTCGGTGAGCTGGGTGTCGCGCACGTCGGCTACGTCGACGAGTACTCGGAGACGCTGCCGGTGCTGTTCTACGCGGCGCAGCGGGCCGGTCTGCCGTTCGTGCCGCTGAACTACCGGCTTTCCGACGAGGCGTTGCGCGCGGCGCTGGCCCGGATCGCGCCGGCGGTCGTGCTGGTCGGTGAGCGGCAGCGCGAACGGTGCCGCGGTGTCGAGGGAATCACGCTGGTCACGGCCGGCGAGCTGCCCGCGGGCGACGGCGAGCCGGTGCCCGCGGACGGTGACGTGAGCGTGCTGCTGTTCACCTCCGGCACGAGCGGTGAGCCCAAGGCCGCCGTGCTCCGGCCGGGGAACCTCACGTCGTATGTGCTGTCCACTGTGGACTTCCTGTCCGCCGGTGCGGACGAGGCGCAGCTGGTTTCCGTTCCGCCGTACCACATCGCCGGCATCTCCAGCATTCTCACCAGCCTGTTCGCCGGGCGCCGGATCGTGGTGCTGCCCTCGTTCGAACCCGGGCGGTGGGTGGAGCTGGTCGCCGAGGAGAAGGTCACCCACGCGATGGTCGTGCCCACGATGCTGGGCCGAATCCTGGACGTGCTGCAGGCGCGGGGAACGAGCCTGCCGGAACTGCGCGCGCTGTCCTACGGCGGCGGCCGGATGCCGGCGCCGGTGGTCGAACGCGCGCTGCGGCTGCTGCCGCACGTCGATCTCGTCAACGCCTACGGGCTCACCGAAACCAGCTCCACGATCGCCGTGCTCGGACCACAGGATCACCGGGACGCGATCGCGTCGGCCGATCCCGCGGTGCGCGCGCGGCTCGGTTCGGTGGGGCGGCCGTTGCCCAGCGTCGAGGTCGAGATCCGTGACGCCGACGGGCACGCGCTCGGTCCCGGTGAGCCGGGGGAGATCTTCGTGCGCGGTGAGCAGGTGTCTGGGGAGTACCTGTCGCACACCGCGACCGACGAGCACGGCTGGTTCCCGACGCGCGACCGCGGCTACCTGGACAGGGATGGCTACCTGTTCCTGGACGGCCGCGCCGACGACGTCATCGTGCGCGGCGGCGAGAATCTCTCGCCCGGCGAGATCGAGGACACGTTGCTGAGCCATCCCGCGATCGACGACGCGATGGTGCTCGGTATGCCGGACGTGGAGTGGGGCGAGGTGCCGGTGGCGGCCGTCGTCCCGGTCGCGAAGGACGCCGACCCGGCGGAGCTGGAGCACGAACTGCGTGAGTTCGTGCGCGAGCGGTTGCGGTCGGCGAAGACCCCGGCGCGCATCTACGTCCGGGATTCGTTGCCTCACACCGAAACCGGCAAAGCTCTCCGGCGCGTGCTGCGGGCCGAGCTGAGCGCGAACGCCTAGGAGTCTCTCGTGCGGATCAGTCACAACGCCGACGCCGAGGAGCTGCGTTCGGTCGTGCGCGAGTTCCTGGCGCGCCCCGAGCACGATTGGCGGCGCTTCGCCCTCGAACTGGGCGCCGCGGCACTGGACGTGCCCGAGTCGCTCGGCGGTGCGGGCGCGAGCTTTCGTGAGGTCGCGGTCGTGGCCGGGGAACTGGGCCGGTCGCTGACGCCATCGCCGTGGTTCGGCACCGCGGTGCTCGCGGCCGGTGCCTTGCTGGCCTGCGAAGGACCCGTTCGCGACGAACTGCTCGCCCGGCTCGCGACGAGCGCCACCACCGCGACCTTCGCCTACCGGGACGGCACCACCGCGGTCGAGGACGGCCAGCTGTACGGGGCGCAGTCCCTTGTCGTGGACGGCGCGAGCGCCGAGCTACTGCTGGTGACCGCGGGTGGGAGGCTGTTCGCGGTCGAGGGCGACGCGCCCGGGCTGGTGCGCACGCCGGTCACGGCGATGGACCCGAACCGTGAGCTCGCGTCGGTGGCGTTCGACGGGGTTCCGGCAACGCTGGTCGGCGACGCGACGGGTATGGCCGGCCGGGTGCGCACGCGGGCCATCGCGGCGCTGGCGTGTGAGCAGACCGGTGGCGCGGCCGCCGCGATGGAGATGGCGTGTGAGTATGCCCGCGACCGAGTCCAATTCGGACGTCCGATCGCGACATTCCAGGCTGTCAAGCACCGGTGCGCCGATATGGCCGTGCACGTCGAGGCCGCCCGGTCCGCGTCGTTGTGGGCGGCGGCCGCCGTCGCCGAGGACAGCGCCGATGCCGCGCAGGCCGCCGCCGCGGCGGCGTTGACCTGCGGTGCGGCCTACACCTGGGTGGCCGCGGAGAACGTGCAGGTGCACGGCGGAATCGGTTTCACGTGGGAACATTCCGCGCATCTGCACGTCCGCCGCGCCGCCACGAGCGCGGTGCTGTTCGGGCAGCGCCGCGACCATCAGGAAGAGCTGCTCGCCTCGGTGGGCGTCTGACCGGAGGAGAACCATGAACGTCACTGTCGACAAAGGACGGTGCTGCGGCGCGGGACTGTGCGCGATGACCGCCCCCGCGGTGTTCGACACCGACGACGCCGAGGGCACGATCATCCTGCTCGACCCGGCACCGCCCGTCGAGCAGGCCGGGCTCGTGCGCGAGGCCGCCGAGCTGTGCCCGAACGAGGTCATCACGATCAGCGAAGGAGACCATGATGGCGCGTGACCCGTGGCGGCTGGACGGCCGCTGGATCGTGATCACCGGTGGCAGCAAGGGAATCGGGCTCGGCATCGCGCACGAGGTGCTGCGGCGCGGGGGGCACGTCGGCATCGTCGCGCGCAACGAGAACGACCTCGAGGTGGCCCGCAAGGAGCTCGCCGCGGCCGCGCCCGCCGGTGCCGAGGTCGCGGCGTTCCGGGCGGACACCAGTGACGAGGCGGACGTGGCGCGGCTGGAAGGTGAGCTGCGGGACCGGGTCCCGGTGCTGGACGGGTTCGTGGCCAATGCCGGCACCGGGGGGCTGAGCTCGTTCCTGGAGCTGGAGGTCGCGGAGTGGGACCGGATCATGGGGGTCAACCTGCGCGGCACGTTCCTGGTGAGCCAGCTCGCGGCGCGGCTGATGGTGCAGAGCCGGGAGTCCGATCCGGACGGTGACCGGTCGCTGCTGGTGGTGTCGTCGGTGCGGGCCCAGCAGTTCCGGCCGGGGACGCTGCCGTACTCGTGCACGAAGGCCGCGCTCGGGCAGTTCGTCCGCGGCGTGGCGGTGGAGCTGGCGCCGCACCGGATCCGGGTGAACGCGGTCGCACCGGGTATGACCGTGACGCCGCTGATGCTGGAGCGCACCCCGGACGTGGAGGAGATCGCCGCGCAGCGGATCCCGTTCGGCCGGGCGGGACAGCCCGCGGACGTGGCGCAGGCGTCGGCGTACCTGCTCAGCGCCGCGGCGGGTTTCGTGACCGGCGCGAACCTGGCGGTGGACGGCGGAGAGGCGCTGGTTTAGCAGGTCCAGCGTGGTCAGTCACGCCGTTGCGGTGGCATCAGTGCCGGGAACCAGATGTCGCTGAGTACCTCGGCCGCCTCCTCGGCGGTGGAGTCGATCGTGCCCTGGACCGCCCAGCGCGTGAAGAACCGCTCGAGTTGGCTGACAGCGGGTGGCAACTGGCTGGCGTCCGCGCTGCAGCCGGTTTAGCGATCGGCGAGGCGCTGGGAGAGCCGGGGGAGGCTTTCCGTGGTGGTGAGCGCGAATTCCGTGCAGATGGCGACGAGTTCGTCGCGGTCGCAGTCGAAACCGCCGTCCAGCCAGACCAGCACGAGTTCGGCGAACCCGCCGGTCAGCACGAGGGAGACGGCCTGCAGCAGGCGTTCGCGTTCGCCGGGCAGGTCGACGAGGTCGCGGATCTGGCCGACCATCGCCTCGGCGACGGCACGCATCGCGGTGAAGCGGCGGCGCATCAGCACCTCGCTGCCGTGCGCCTCACTGAACGTGACCCGCGCGCGCCGTGGATCGTCGGTGAGATCGGCGATCATCGTTTCCAGTGCCGCGTGGGTTTTCGCCGCCAGATCGTCCGGCGCGGCGGCGACCGCGGCCAGCGTGCGGGTGAGGGCGCTTTCCACGATCTCGTCGTGCACGGCCGCGGCGAGCGCGTTCATGTCCTCGAAGCTCTCGTAGAAGAACCGCGGCCCCACATGGGCCTGCTCGCACACCGCGCGCACCGTCGCCGCGGCCCAGCCCAGCGTGCCGATGACCTCGAGCGCGGCGTCCATCAGCCTGCGGCGCCGCTCGGCACGCCGCTCGTCCGCGGTGGCTCCCCGGTAGATGCCGGTCAGTGTGCGTGTCACCCGGACAGTCTGTCACACCAATCGGGAAACAAGCGTTTACGGATAAACGGGTTTCCTGTTATGGTCGGCGTGCAGCGTCTTGTAAGGCGGCGGAGCCGGTTGCTGTGAGGACGGCGGCTTGCGCCGCTACCGGCACCGCTACGCAACGCCGGACAGTCTCTAATCGCACCGTGGCGAAGAGAGGTACGCGATCATGGCTACCGCACTTGCCGACCGCCTCGGGTCGGCGCTCGGCCGGCTCAGTGTCAGGGCGCCCTCACCGAGCCGCCCGCTGGCGATCCCGCCGCCTGGTTCCGGGTTGCGTCCCGTGCCCGGTGACTTCGGGCTTCCGCTCATCGGGCACACCCTCGACCGGCTCTCCAACCTGCTCGAAGCCTCGCGCGGGCGGTACGAGCGCTACGGCCCCGTCGAATGGGGCGGCATGCTCGGCACGAAGATCGTCGGCGTGTACGGGCCCGAGGCCACCGAACAGGTGGTGGCCAACCGGGACAAGGCGTTCTCCAACGGCGGGCTCTACGAGTACCTGATCGGCCCGTTCTTCCATCGCGGCCTGCTGCTGCTCGACTTCGGCGAGCACCTGCACCACCGGCGGATCATGGCCAAGGCGTTCACCCGGCCGCGGCTGGCAGGCTACCTCGCCGCGATGAACCCGCGGATCACCCGCACCCTGCAGAGCTGGCGGCCCCGCGGCGGTTTCCCGGTCTACTCCGCGGCGAAGCAAATGACGCTGGACATCGCCACCGAGGTGTTCGTCGGCGAGACCTCCGGCGATCACCGCAAGCTGGAGAAGGCGTTCGTCGACGCCGTCCACGGTGGACAGGCGATCCTGCGGTTCCCGGTGCCGGGTGGCATCTGGGCGCGTGGGCTCAAGGGGCGGCGGCTGCTGGAGGAGTACTTCTACGCCCGGCTCCCGGCGCGCCGGGAGGGTGCGGGCGACGATCTGTTCAGCGTGCTGTGCCGCGCCGAAAGCGAGGACGGGCACCGGTTCAGCGACGAGGACATCGTCAACCACATGATCTTCGCGTTGATGGCGGCGCACGACACCAGCACCATCACGATCGCGATGATGGCCTACTACCTCGGCCGGCATCCGGACTGGCAGGACCGGGCCCGGGCGGAGTCGCTCGCGCTGGGCAGGGACGAGGTCGACCACGCCGACCTCGACCGGCTGTCCACATTGGACAAGGTGTTCAAGGAAACCCTGCGGATCAACGCCCCGGTCGGTGCGCTGTTCCGGCAGGCGATCAAGGACACCGAGATCCTCGGCTACTACATTCCGAAGGGCACCAGGCTCGCCGTGTCGACCTACGCCTCGCACCGGATCGCGGACTGGTGGCCGAATCCCGACGTCTTCGATCCCGACCGCTTCGCCGAGGACCGGCGCGAGGACAAATCGCACAAGTTCGCCTGGGCGCCCTTCGGCGGCGGTGCACACATGTGCATCGGCCAGTTCTTCGGCGCCATGGAAGTGAAAGCGGTGGTGCACCAGATGCTGCGCCGGTTCCGCTGGACCGTGCCACCCGGCTACGAACCGCCGATCCGCTACGGCACGGGCCCGATGCCGGTCGACGGCCTGCCCGTCGACCGGCGGCCGCTGCACGCCGGATGACCGGGGCCGTTTTCGTGGTGATGGTCAGAACCGCAGGGCCAGGAACACGATCACCGCGCTCGAGGCGAATGCGGTGATCAGCCGGCCGCGCCGTCCGGTGAGTAGCCGCCCCAGTGCGGCGCCGCCACCGGCCAGCGCGAGTTGCCAGCTCGCCGACGCGAGGAACGCGGCGAGCACGAAGGCGGACCGGTCCGGCAGGGTGTTCGCGACGCAGGCCTGGCCACCCAGCACCACGGCGACGAAGTACACGACCGTGGTGGGGTTGAGCGACGTCATCGCCACGAAGGTCGCGTACGCCCGCAGCGGACGCATCGCGGCGGTCTGGGGTGCCGGGGTCCGGTAGGCGCGGATGGCGGTGAGAGTGATCCGGACCGCCACCACGATCAGCACGGCCGCCGCGATCCAGCGGAGCGTCTCGGCGAGCGGGGCGAGTGCTCGGGCCAGTGCGCTGCCGCCGGACACCGCGATCAGCGCGTACACCCCGTCCACCGTCGCGATTCCCAGCGCGGCGGCCGCCCCGCTGCGCAGTGAGGTCCGTGCGGTCAGTGCGATGAGGTAGGCGCCGACGGCTCCGACCGGGATCGCGATCCCGTACCCTGCCAGGAGCCCCGCGACGACCGCGGCCGTCACGGCAGTGCCGCGCCGCGCCTCCCCGGCCGCACCTGCTGCTTGCCCGCCACGCGCACGGTGGCGGACAGCGACGCGGCGGCAGTACGAGAAATCATGACCGGATCACCGCGACCGGGCCGCCACCTGGGCAACCGGTTTTCGTACTGTCCTTTGTCGACAGACGGCTCAGCTCATGACGTCCGCGAACTCGCCGGGCTGGTAGGAACCGCCCTTCTGGCGCAGGATCACGCCCATCCGGTTGGCCGCGTTGATCAGCGAGACCAGGACGACGAGCGCGACGACCTCGTCATCGGTGTAATGCTCGCGGACCCGGGCCCATGTCTGGTCCGACACGCCTTCGTACGCGTCGGCCAGGCGGGTGCCCTCCTCGGCCAGCGCCAGCGCGGCCTGCTCGGCCTCGGTGAACACGCTGGTCTCGCGCCACACCGCGACGAGGCTCATCCGCTGCGCCGTCTCCCCGGCGGCGGTCATCTCCTTGATGTGGTGGTCGACGCACCAGCCACACCCGTTGATCTGGCTCGCCCGCAGCGCCACCAGTTCCCGCGTCGTCACCGGCAGCGAAGACTGCGCGAGCACCGCATTGAGGTTCGCGAACCGCTTGATGAACTTCGCGCCGAGCTCGTTGCCGAACATGTTGAACCGCGCTTCCATGACTTTCTCCTTGCGTGTTGGCGTCGCGTGGACGAACACAAGACACCGGCACCGCGAAGCCTGTGACGTGAGCTGGGTCACGGGTTACCGGCCCGTTCCGGTGCGGGCCCACGCCAGACGGAACCCGGCCGGGCTGCCGTGTGCGGGGCCGGTTACTGTGGTCGTGCGGCGACGGGAACTTTCCGGCAATCCGGGACGTTGTGCCGGTAAGTCGCAAGTCTTGCGTGTTCGTGTTCTGTCGCGCTCGGCGGAATTCTCGATGCGGGCGTGTGCTCTTGCTTTCGCAGCAGCTGCCGTGACCATTTCGAGCCTGTGGCTCCGGCGGCCCGCATGGTGCGGGCAGCCGGCCGACCAGCTCCGGGAAGGAGACAGCCGGCCGCTCCACGCTCGCCGAACAGACCTCCGGTGGTGTTCCGCCACCGCTCCCGCGGGATGCCGCTGTGCCTGCCGCGTCAACAGAAAGTGCCGAAATCCATGGCATCTACCGGTGCTCCGGCTCCTGCCACCACGTCCGCCAGCGACTTCGCGGAGCTCACCCGCGCGATCAAGGAACGGGGTCTGTTCGACCGGCGCCCGTGGAGTTACGTGTTCAAGTTCGGCCTCAACGCGGCCCTCATGGCGGTGGGCTGGACGGCGTTCGCCCTGCTCGGCTCGTCGTGGTGGCAGTTGCTGACCGCGCTGTTGCTCGCCGTGGTGTTCGCCCAGCTCGCGTTCATCGGGCACGACGCCGGCCACAAGCAGATCTTCCGCGGCCGGCGTGCCAACAACGTCGTCGGCTACCTGCACGGCGCATTGGTCGGGCTGAGCTTCGAATGGTGGGTCGGCAAGCACAACCGGCACCACGCCAACCCCAACCACGAGGACGACGACCCCGACCTCGACATCCCGCTGCTCTCGTTCACCCACGAACAGGCCGACGGCAAGCGTGGATTCCTGCGCTGGATGACGAAATACCAGGCGTTCCTGTTCTTTCCGCTGCTCCTGCTGGAGGGCCTGAGTCTGCACGTCTCCAGCGTCCAGGCGGTGTGGCGCAAGGAGGTCAAGGCCACCAAGCTGGAGGCCGTCCTGCTGGCCGCGCACATCGCCGGCTACCTGACCGCGGTGTTCCTCGTGCTCAGCCCGCTGCAGGCGATCGCGTGCATCGCCGTGCACCAGGGGCTGTGGGGTGTCTACCTTGGCTGCTCGTTCGCGCCCAACCACAAGGGCATGCCGACGCTGTCCGCCGGGCAGAAGCTGGACCACCTGCGCAAACAGGTGATGACCTCGCGCAACGTCCGTGGTGGCCGGATCGTCGACTACCTGCTGGGCGGGCTGAACTACCAGATCGAGCACCACCTGTTCCCCGGGATGCCACGCGCGAACCTGCGCCGTGCGCAGCCCGTCGTGCAGGAGTTCTGCCGCCGGCGCGGCCTCCCGTACAGCCAGACCAGCGCCGCCGGCTCCTATGCCGACGTGCTGCGCCACCTGCACGCGATCGGCGCCCCGCTGCGAGCGCGGCGTCCCCAACCCGAACACTCGTCTTCGTGAGGATTCGCAGCCGACCACGGGGAGCTCGTCGTAGTCGATCGCCTCGTCGGGCGGGCGCCGGCTGGTCGATCGCCGTGGAGCCCACGCCCGCGACGCGCCTGGCCAGGTACGCCGCGGCCGGACATCCGTTCGTCCGTGCCGACGGAAGCGCCCGGGGCCGTTTGTCCGCGACGACGAACTTTTTCGGTACCGGCTCAAGCGCTTGGCGGAGGTCGCGGAGCTCGACCTGACCGATCCGCAGGCCCGGTTCGCGGCGATGCTGCGACTGCGGGTGATCGCGCCGCCGGAGTAGGCCGGGGAGATGGCGCGGTGCACCCTCCGGCGCCATAATGCGCCATGGCCTACGACCGCGAACTGGCTGACCGCGTCCGCGACGTCCTCACCGGCGAGGACGGGCTCAGCGAGCGCGCCATGTTCGGCGGGCTGGCCTTCCTCGTGCACGGGCACGTCGCGGTGGTCGCCAGCGGGCAGGGCGGCCTGATGGTGCGTGTGCCGCCGGAGGACTACGACGCGCTCCTCGGCGGGCCGGTGCGGCCGGTGGAGATGCGGGGCCGCGAGATGCGCGGCTGGCTGCGAGTCGAGCCGGTGGCCGGTGGGGAGGAACTCGAGCGATGGGTGAGGCTGGGCCTGACGTTCGCGCGGTCGTTGCCCGCCAAGGCCGGCCATGGGTGAGCGGCGCGGGGCGCTGCTGTTCCTCGCCTGCGCGCTGACCGTGATCGCACTGGTGTCGGTGCCGCTGATCCTGCGGGCCGGTGGCAGTGCGTACCGATGGGGCACGCTGGTCGCGGCCGTCGTGCTGGCGATTCCGTGCTGGGTGGCGCTCGTCCGCCGCCCCCGCTAGCGGCGCCGTCCGCGCTTGCCGCCGCGGGGCGCGCCCTGGCGGCGGGTCTTGCCGGGAGCCGGTTTCCGTGTCTCTGGCTGGGAGCGCTTCTGCTTCGGCTGGGGTTGCTGCTGGCGGCCGCGAGTGCTGTTCACCGTGCGGCCGCGGACGATGCCGATGAACTGCTCCATGAGCTCGGAGGTCTCCTCCTCCGGCCACGACAGCGCCACCTGCGAGGCGGGCACGTCCACGAGCGGCCGGTAGGTCAGGTCCCGGCGGTGATGCAGCCGTGCGAGCGACTGCGGCACCACCAGCAGGCCGACCCCGGCCGCGACCAGCTGGATCGCGTCACCGGTGGTGGCGGGGCGCTCGATCGCGGGCCGGCCCGGCGGACGCTCCCAGCCGAGCGTGTCGTCGAGCGGGTGGAGCACGACGTCGTCGGCCAGATCGTCCGGCGTGACCTCGTCGCCGGCGGCGATCAGGTGGTCCTTCGGCGCCACGACGACCGTGGTCTCGGTGTAGAGCGGGATGGCGTGCAGGCCGGTGCGGTCGATCGGCAGGCGCAGCAGCACGGCGTCGGCGTGGCCGTCACGGACGACACCGGCCGCGTCGGCGGCGGGTACCTGGATGAGGTCGAGCGGCACGCCGGGGACCCGCTCGCCCCACATCCGCACCCACTTGCCGGGCGTGACGCCGGGAACGTACGCGAGCCTGAAGGTCACCGGCCCAGGTTACCGGGCGTGACCTATCCTGGACCGCATGACGTCGCGCAAGACCACCCAGACCATGAAACCGTCGACCGCGGCGAAGAAGCTGGGCGTGTACCTGGAGGCCACCCCGGCCGAGTTCCAGGACGGCGTCGTCTCGCGCGACGAGCTGAACGCGCTGCAGGCCGATCCGCCCGAATGGCTGCGCGAGCTGCGCCGCAACGGCCCGCACCCGCGGCCGGTCGTCGCCGCGAAGCTCGGCGTGTCGATCAGCGGGCTGGCGCGCGGCGGGATCACCGAACCGCTCACCACCGAGCAGATCAACGCGCTGAAGGACGAGAACCCGGACTGGCTGCGGCGCGAGCGGGCCACGCAGGCCGAGGTGCGCCGGGAAGCCGCCTCCCTCAAGGACAAGCGCTCCTGAACGGCTGAACCGCGACCAGGGTCCGAAATGAGTGGATCTTGGGAAACCGTTGCCTCGGCACCATTTTCCGTTCACCTCGATTAGTGACACTCGTGCGTCACTTGTTGAGGAGGCCAGATGAACCGGGTACGAGTCACCGCCGTCGCGGGCGCGCTCGCCGTATCGCTCACCGTCACCGGCGCCGCCGAGGCGCGGGACGGCTACCACGTCCAAACAGGACACACGCTACGCGGCCAGGTGCCGGCCGGCGAGGGAACCGTTGTGTCGCATACGTCCGCGGCGCACGGTTCGGTCGCGATGGGCCCGGACGGCTCGTTCAGCTACGTGCCCGCGGCCGGTTTCACGGGCACCGACATGTTCACCTACACCGCGAGCGACGCGGTGCGGCTCTACGAGACGAACCTGCCGCCGCTGGCAACTGTCGGCGGCGTGACGATCACCGGTGGCGCTTACGGTTCGTCGCTGACGCCGGTGCCCGGCAGGCCGGGGGAGTACTACGGGCTGACCGACCGCGGCCCCAACGTCGACGGGCCGGACGGCGAGAAGATCGAGCCGCTGCCCGGCTTCACGCCCGCCATCGGCCGGTTCAAGCTCGTTGACGGGCAGGCCGTGCTGAAGGAGTCGATCCCGTTGCGCGCCGCGGACGGCACTGCGTACAACGGGCGCGTCAACACCGGCGCCGACACCGGTGAGTCCATTGTGGACATCAACGGCAACGCCCTGCCCGCCGATGAGAACGGTTACGACTCCGAGGGTCTGGTCGCGCCGGCCGACGGCACGTTCTGGGTGTCCGACGAGTACGGCCCGTTCATCACGCACTTCGACGCGCACGGCAAGGCGATCGAACGCCTCTCGCCCTACGACGGTTCGCTGCCCGCCGAACTCGCGAACCGCGTGCCCAACAAGGGAATGGAGGGGCTGACCGTCACGCCCGACGGCCGGACACTCGTGGGCATCATGCAGTCGGCGCTGCAGCAGCCGGACCTGACCGGCAAACCGGGCAACGTCGCGCCGGTCCGCATCGTCACCTACGACCTGCGCACCCACGCCACGCACGAGTACCTGTACCTGCTGGACGATCCCAAGGACAACGGCGGGGCGGTCAGCGAGATCACCGCGCTGAACGCGACGACGTTCCTCGTCGACGAGCGTGACGGCGATTTCGAGCCCGGTGCGTACAAGCGGCTGTTCAGGATCAGCCTCGACGGCGCGACCGACGTCGGCCCGCAGGCGAAGGTGCCCGGCGCGACGTATGACGCCGGGAAGGGCGGCCTGCTGGTCGGCGGGACGTCGATCGAGGCGCTGACCGGTACCGGCGACACGAAGGCCGCGACGGCCGACCTGGCGAGGGCCGGGATCACGACGGTGCGCAAGACGGCGGGCATCGACCTCGGTGGCCTGCTGACCGGTCTCGATCCGGCGGGCGGTTTCTTCGGCCACGACAAGATCGAGGGCATCGCGACCCCGGACGGCGGCCGCACGATCGTGGTCAGCAACGACAGCGATTTCGGCATCGACGGCGTCACCAACGACACGCCGCCGTACCAGCTGCACGCGAAGACGCTGCCGAACGGCAAGCAGGACGACGGCGAGATCCTGGCCATCGACACCACGAAGCTCCCCGCGAAGACGAAAACCGTGACGGTGCGGATCGAGGTCACGTCGCGCTGATCCGCCTGGCGGGCCCCGCGCATCGCCGCCGGTTCCCGAATCCTCGGCCCGGCCACAGTCTCCAAAAACAGACTCGATTTATCCGCATAGTTGTGCGATAGTCGGTCCTGCTGTGGCCGGGCCTCGTGCCTGGCTCGGGTCTTGCGAAGGAGCGGACATGGCTGGTGCCATCGAGGAATCCCTGATCGGCAGGCTGCGGGAACTCGCTGACAAGGACGAGATCCGCGACGTCGTGTACCGCCGCGCCAAGGCCACCGATCGCAGAGATCTCGAACTGGCACTGTCCTGCTATCACCCCGACGCCACCGAGGACCACGAGGGCTTCGACGGGCCGGTCACCGAATACCTCGCCGGCGCCTCGCCCGTCTTCCTCGGCACGTCGCCGGTCGAGGTCGGGGTGCATCTGATCGGCAACGTCGAGATCGAACTCGACGGGGACCGTGCCGCCGTCGAATCGGTCTTCGTCTGCACACTGACCGCGAACGAGAACGGGCTGCGCCGCGAGTTCATCAACACCGGACGCTACGTCGACGACTTCGCGAAGCGGGACGGCCGCTGGGCGATCTCGCGCCGGCGCTGCGTCTACGAGTGGTCTCACGGCGCGGAGCCGACCGAGCGCTGGTGGTCACGTTCCATGCCCGCCTCGAGCTGACCTCACCTGCGGATTTCCGGGCCACCGCGTCATTGACGAACGCTATTTATTCGCATTAATGTCATAGACCATGTCTCAATGAGGAGGCCGTGTGTCAAGACGAAACCGCCGGCTCGCGGCGGCCGTGCTCGCCGCCGTCAGCCTGACCGCCACCGCGTGCGCCGGAGCGTCCGGATCACCGAACTCCTACAAGGTCGGCTTCGTCAGCGACCTGTCCGGAAAGTTCGCGCTGAACGGCGTCGGCCAGCGCAACGGTTTCAAGGCGTACTTCGAACAGCTCAACGCCGAGGGCGGGATCAACGGGCACCCCGTGCACGTCACCTACCTCGACGACGGCGGCGAGGCCAGCCGCGGCTCGGCCAACGTGACCAGACTGGGCACCGATCCCGGTATCTCGGCCGTCGGCGGCTTCCTGCTCAGCAACTCCTGCGGCGCCGCCGCACCCCGCGCGGAATCCCTCGAACTGCCGCTCGTCTGCAGCGCCGTCGCCCCGGATCTGCTGCATCCGGTGCATCCCTACATCTTCGGCGCGCGGACGTCCCAGTCGAACCAGGCCGCGCCGATGCTCGAGTTCGCCGGCACGATCGTCAAGACGGAACGGCCGAAGGTCGCGGTGATCGTGTTCGGCTCCGCCGCCAGCATCGGACTCGGCGCCGCGGTCCGGAAGGCGGCGGCGGCCCGCGGCTGGGACGTCGTCGCGAACGAGACGGTCGCCTTGAGCGCGACCGACGTCAGCCCGCAGACGGCCCGGATCATCGCCGCCAAACCGGACGTCGTCGTCGGCGCGCTGTACGACCCGCTGGCCATCCTGTTCATGCGCAGCCTGGCGGCGCGTGGCGTGGACACCCCGTTCGTCAACTACGAGGGCGCCACCGCGGCCGGCGGGATGATTCCGTTGAAGGACCCCAACTTCTACGTACTGTCCAATGTGTCCGCGAGCGGCGCCGGTGACGAACCGGGCGTGGTCCGCTACCGCCAGGCGATGCAGCGCGCGGAACTCCCGCCGACGCAGCCCTACGCCAACACCGGTTACCTGCAGGCGATGGAGATCGCCGAGGGGCTGCGGAGCTGTGGCTTCCCGTGTTCCGGCGCGGACATGCGCAAGGCACTGGAACGGCTCAACCACGACTCGCAGGGCTTCGCCAGCGGCCCGATCTCCTTCTCCCCGCAGAACCACGAAGCACTCGACACGGTGAGCTTCTACGTCTGGGACGACAGGACCCAGACCGTCGTCGAAGCCGCGAGCGGCGTCCGCGCCGGTTCGCAGGCCCGCTCCTGACCAGCCCCTGCCCACCGCGGAACCTCCCCGGCTCCGCGCACTCACCCACCCACGGGGAGTCGTCATGTCCACCGAACTGGCCCAGGCCCTGGTCGGGACACTCGTCCTCGCCGGGCTCTACGCCGTCGTCGGGATCGGCTTCGTGATCCTCTACAAGGCGACCGGCGTCCTCAACTTCGCGCAGGGCGCGCTGATGCTGCTCGGCGCGCTCGTCTTCTACTCCGCGACCCAGACCTGGGGCCTGCCCTGGGGTGTCGCGATCCCGGTCAGCCTGCTCGCGCTCGGCGTGGTCGGGGCACTGACCTACGTGGTGTTCTTCCGCCGGCTCGTCGGCGCGGCCGAGTTCTCGCTCGTCATCGCCACCCTCGGGTTGTCCGTCGTGCTCGTCGTGGTGGCGCTCATGGTGTGGGGCCCGAGCACGAAAACGCTGCCCCAGCTGCTCGGCCGCTCGGCCGTGCTCTCGCTGGGCCCGGTCGAGTTCTCCTCGCTCGACCTGTTCCTGCTGGGCTTCTCGCTGCTGGTGATCCTGGTACTGGATCAGGGGATGCGCCGTACCAGGATCGGCATGCAGATGCGCGCGGTCGCGGACGGCCCGCTGCTGGCCGGCCTCGTGCGGATCAACGTGCACCGGATGTCGGCCATCGCGTGGGGCATCGCGGCGTTGTGCGCGGGCGGCGCCGGGGTCATGCAGGCGATGCGCCTGTCGATCGACCCGACCGGCATCCAGGCACTCGGGCTCGCGGCGTTCCCCGCGGTGCTGCTCGGCGGGCTGGACTCGATCCGCGGGGTGCTGCTCGGTGGTCTGCTGCTCGCCGCGGCCCAGAACGCGACCACGTTCCTCTTCGGCGGTATCTGGGCCGACGTCGTGGCCTACGCGGTGCTGCTGGTCGTGCTTCTGGTGCGGCCCAATGGCTTCTTCGGTTCCCGGAAGGTGGTCCGGCTGTGAGTGAACTACAGATATCGAGTCTTGCCCCGCCCGCCGAGGACACTGTCCCCGCGAGCCGCGCGCGCCGGCGTGTCCCGGCCTGGGCGGTGTGGCTGGCCGCGTCCGCGTTGTTCGTCGTGTTCGCCTTCACCGCCAACCTTTTCGTGTTGCTGGTGGCCGGCACCGTGCTGATCTACGCGATGAGCGCGGTCGGCCTGAACCTCGTGATGGGCCAGGCGGGCCTGCTGTCGCTGGGCAATGCGGCGCTCATGGCGGTGGGCGCCTATCTGACCGGCATGCTCTCCGGGGTGCCCGGCTGGGGCGTGTTCCCGATCCCGTTGCTGCTCAGCGCCGTGATCGGCGCGGTGGTCGGGCTGCTGATCGCGTTGCCCGCGCTGCGGTTGCGCGGGGTCTACCTGGCGCTGGCGACGCTCGCGCTGCAGTTCATCGTCGCGTTCGCGGGTGATCAGTACCAGGAGGGCGCGAACGCGGTCTCCGGGGTGCAGGTGGACCCGATCCGGATCGGCGGCGCGGAACTGGAGCTCGGTCCCGGGATCATCCTGCTGCTGGGCGCCTTCCTCGGGCTGACGATCGCGGTGGTGCGCGGGCTCACCCGGCACGCGCCGGGGCGGATGTGGGCCGCGATCCGGGAAAGCGAGCTGGCGGCCTCCGCGCTCGGCGTCAACGCCACGCGCTGGAAGGTCGCGGCGTTCGTGGTCAGCTCCATCATCATCACGATCTCGGGCTCGCTGCTGGCCTCCTACAACCTGCTGGTGTCCTCGGAGAGTTTCTCGCTGGACTTCGCGATTTCGTTCATCGTCATGCTGATCATCGGCGGGATGGGCACGATCAGCGGGGCCGTGGTGGGCGCGCTCATCGTCGTCGCCCTACCGTTCGTGCTCTCGACGGTGGCCAACGCGCTGCCGCAGGAGGGCTTCGGCGAATGGCTGGGCGACAACGTCTTCTACATCAACAACGGCCTCTACGGCGTGCTGGTGCTCGGCTTCCTGTTGTACCGGCCGGAAGGCATGGTGCCGGCACTGCGCGCCGCCTTCGACCGCCGCCGCCGCGCGGAACCCGCGACGGTCGCGGCGCCCAGCGTGCCGGACGAGGCACCGGACACCGGGCCCGCCGTGCTGGAGGTCCGCGATCTCACCGTCACCTACCACAGTGGTGCCCGCGCGGTGGACGGCGTGAGCCTGCGGGTGCCGGAGGCCTCGATCGTGGCCGTGCTCGGCCGCAACGGCGCGGGCAAGACCAGCACCCTGCGGGCGATCAGCGGGTTCTTCAAGACCGAGCAGGTCGGCCTGACCGGGCGGATTCTCCTGGACGGCAAGGACATCTCCCGCACCTCACCGTCGTCGACGACCGCACTGGGCGGCGTGCTGGTGCCGGAACGGGACAAGGTGTTCCCCAGCCTCACCGTCGGCGAGCATCTCGCGCTCGCCGCGCCGCACGGCGCGAGGGACATCCTCCAACGTCCGCATTTCGCGCGGCTGGCCGAGCGCCTCGACCAGCCGGCCGGACTGCTCAGCGGCGGCGAGCGGCAGCTGCTCGCGCTGTCCGTGGCCGCGCTGCTCACACCGCGGGTGCTGCTGGTGGACGAGTTCAGCCTCGGCCTGGCACCGGCGATGACGCAGAAGGTCAGCGAGGTGATCCGCGAGCTGCGGGACGAGCAGGGCCTGTCGGTGCTGCTGGTCGAGCAGAACGCGGCGGCCGCACTGGCGCTGGCGGACTGGGTGTACCTGATGGAGGGCGGCCGGGTCGTCGGCCAGGGCCCGCCGGAGTCGATGGCCGACCACGACCTGCTGATGGGAGTGCCCAACCATGCCTGAGACCGCCTTGGAAGTCAGCGACGCGGTACTGCGTTTCGGCGGGATCACCGCACTCGACGGGGTCGGCTTCGACGTCGCGCCCGGCGAGACCTACGGGATCATCGGGCCCAACGGGGCCGGCAAGACCGCGCTGCTCAACTGCGTTTCCGGGGTATACCGCCTGGATTCGGGCAGCGTCCGGCTCTTCGGGCAGCGCATCGACCGCACCGCGCCGAACCGGATCGCCGCACTCGGGCTGTCCCGGACCTTCCAGAACACCGAGCACTTCACCCGGTTCACGGTGCTGGACTACGTGATGCTCGGCCGGTTGCGGCGGAGCAGGGCCTCGGTGCTGCGCTCCGCGTTCGCCTGGCCGCTCGCCGAACGCGAGGAGCGCGGGGAACGGCGGCTGGCCCACGAGGCGCTGGCGCGCTTCGGTCTTGATCACGTCGCGGCCGAGGAGATCGCGGATCTGCCTTACGGGGTACAGAAACGGATCGACATCGCCCGCGCGGTCCAGGGCGAGCCGAGGGTGCTGCTGCTGGACGAGCCGACCTCGGGCACCACGACGGGGGAGCGCAAGGACGTGTCGCAGGCCCTGCGCGCGGTGAGCGAGCAGGGCATCTCGACCGTCGTGGTCGACCACGACGTGGACTTCGTGTCCCGGCACTGCACCCGGGTGCTGGTGGTCAGCCACGGGAAGTCCTTGGGCTGCGGCACCCCGGCGGAGATGCTGCGCAGGGCCGATGTCGTCGAGGCCTTCCTCGGGGTGCCCGCGGCATGACGCACGTGGGGATCAAACTGCCGAGCTGGGGCACCCGTGTGCGCCCCGAAGCCGTGCGCGAGGTCGCCGAGGCGGCCGAGGCGTGCGGTTTCGGTTCGGTGTGGGTGTCCGACCATGTGGTGCTTCCCGCCAAGGGCTCGCCGCTGCCTCCGGGCACGACGTTCCTCGACGCGCTCGCCACATTGAGCTTCGCCGCGGGAGTCACCACGACCGTGCAGCTGGCCACCGGCGTGCTCATCGCCCCGCTGCGCGACCCGGTGCCGCTGGCCGCGCAGATCGCCTCGCTCGACGTGCTGTCCGGCGGGCGGGCCGTGCTCGGCGTCGGAGCGGGCTGGCTCGAAGGCGAATTCTCGTTGCTGGAGCGGGACTTCGCCGACCGGGGCAAGGCGACCGACCTGCTGCTCGGCACTCTGCGCGAGTGCTGGGCACCCGATCCGGTCGCGCTCCCGGCGGGCCCGGCGTCCGTCCGGCCGAAACCGGCGCGCGGCCGGGTGCCGCTCGTGGTCGGCGGACACGCCGCGCCCGCGCTGCGACGGGCCGCGGCACACGGCGACGCCTGGTACGCCTCGGGTCTGGCCCCGGCCCGGTTCGCCGCGACCCGCGCGAAACTGCGCGCGCTCGGCGGCGCACACGTCGCGACGGGAGCGAAAACGCCGGTGACCGGCCCCGGGGACCTGCCCGCCGCGGTCGGCGCCTACACCGCCGCGGGTGCGGACTTCGTCGTCGTCGAACTGCCCCCGGATGCCGGGACCGGGGACGTGCGCCGCGCCGCCGCGTCACTCGGCCTCGGCGACCGCCCGCCCGTCCCGCTCGCAGCCGAAACCGGAGGAGCACTGTGATCACGACCTCGCTGGACGCCGATCTGCACCGCTTCTACGCCATGGAACCGGCCACATTGTCCGATCCCTACCCGCTCTACGCGCGGCTGCGGGAACGTGGCGCCTACCGGTTCGGCGAGCGGGTGCTGGTGCCGGACTACGCCTCGGCGCGCGAGGTGCTCACCGCGGCGACGACGCGGCAGGGACTCGCGGTGCGCAGCAGCCGGTTCCGCGCGGCGTTCGGCGAGCTGAGCCCGGCGGACCAGGAGCGGATCACCGAGATCTTCGCCTTCTACGAGAAGCGGCCCTCCGGTGTGGACGGTGCGCGGCACAACCGGCTGCGCAAGCTCGCCGTACGCGCGTTCACCGTGCGCGTGGTGAACGCGATGGAGGACCGGATCCAGGCCGTGATCGACGAGCTGCTGGCCGGGCTCGGCGGGCGCACCCAGATCGAGTTCATCGAGGAGTTCGCCTACCACCTGCCGCTGATCGTCATCTGCGACATGCTCGACGTGCCCACCGACCGGCGCGACGATCTGCGCCGCTGGTCGGCCGACCTCGGCACGTTCGTCGGCTCCACCTGGTCGGATCCCGGCAACGTCCGCGCCACGCACAGCAGCGTGTTCTCGTTGCGTGAGCACTTGCGCGCGGTGTTCCAGAGCAGGCGCGAACAGGAGACGACGCCGCTGCTGCGGGCGTTGCTCGACGCGCAGGGCGAGGATCCCGGTGACGGCGAGCCGTTCACCGAGGACGAGCTGGTCGCGATGATCACGCAGTTCGTCTTCGCCGGGCACGAGACCACGACGAACCTCATGGGCAACTCGGTCATCGCACTGCTGCGGGACCGCCGTGACCAATGGGAGCTGCTCCGCGAGCGGCCGCAGGTCATCCCGGTCGCGGTGGACGAGCTGCTGCGCTTCGCCGGGCCCACGCAGTACATCGACAAGATCGCCGCGGAGGACTGCGTGATCGGCGGCGTCGAGGTGCGGCAGTGGGACACCGTGTCGGTCATGCTGGCCTCGGCCAACCGCGACGCCGAGGTGTACACCGACCCCGAGACGCTCGACGTGACGCGCCGCGAGAAGCCGCATCTGTCGTTCGGCCTCGGCGCGCACCACTGCCTCGGGTCTTCCTTGGCACGGATGGAAATGGCACTCGTGCTGCGCACGCTCACCACTCGCTATCCGGGAGCGCGGCTGGCGGACGACACCGTCGAGTACCACCGCAATCACATGCTGCGCGGGCCGCGGCGGCTCGACGTCGTACTGGGGGCGTGATGGGAACCCTGGACGGGCGGTGCGCGCTGGTCACCGGTGCGGGTTCGGGTGTCGGCCGGGCGGTCGCGTTGCGCTACGCGCGGGCCGGCGCGCTGGTGATCATGGTGGACGTGTCGGCGGAGGGCATGGCCCGCACGATCGAACTGGCCGGCCCGGAACTGGAGAAGGCGCTGGTCCCGGCGGTCGCCGACGTCCGCGAGATCGGCCAGGTGCGAGCCGCGGTCCGGGCCGCGCAGGATCAGGCCGGGGGAGTGGACGTGGTCGCCGCGATCGCCGGCTTCTCCAAGGCCGGGCGCATGGGCGAGATGGACCACGCCACGCGGGACGCGATCCTCGGGGTCAACCTGACCGGGGTCTGGAACACGATGGAGGCCGCGCTGCCGAGTCTGCTCGCGCGCGGGCCGGGTGGCCGGATCATCGTGTGCGGTTCGGTGGAATGCGTGCTGGCGGGGGAATCGCTGGCTGCCTACGTCGCCTCGAAACACGGCGTGCTCGGGCTCGCCAAGTCGATGGCGCTCGAACTCGCCACGTCGGGCATCACGGTCAATGTCGTGTCACCGGCCGGGGTGGACACCGAAATGCTGCGTGCCGTCGTGCCGCCGGAGGACATCGCGCACGTCGCCGCGACCACACCGGTGCCGCGGCTGAGCACACCGGAGGAGGTCGCGGCGTTCTTCGAATTCCTGGCCGGTCCCGAAACCGGCTACCTGACCGGGGAGAACATCATCGTCGACGGCGGGCTGAAGCTCGTCAACGCACACACAGCCGGTGTCCGGCTGGGACAGTCCAAGGAGGACCGATGACGGTCGGAGTTTCCGAAGCACAGATCGAGGCGGCGCTGGGCGACATGCGCACGATGCTCGCCGCGGACGGGTACGAGGTCGCGGTCCGGGTGGGTGACAAGGTCGGGATCGAGGTGGTCGCCGGGCCGGACGCCTGCGCGGACTGCCTGGTGCCCAAGCAGGTCATGGCCGGTGTGGTGACGCAGATGCTCGCCAAGGGCGGTGTCACCGTGGCCGAGTCCGACATCGAGCTGACGTATCCGGCGGACGCGACGTGAGCGTCCGGGATGTGGTGATCGTGGGCTCCGGGCCCGCCGGCTACACCGCCGCGGTGTACGCGGCCAGGGCCCAGCTGTTCCCGCTCGTGTTCGAGGGTTCGCAGTTCGGTGGCGCGCTGATGACCACCACCGAGGTGGAGAACTATCCCGGTTTCCCGGACGGTGTCGACGGTCCCGATCTCATGGAGGCCATGCGCAAGCAGGCCGAGCACTTCGGGGCGGACCTGCGTGCGGACGACGTCGACGCCGTGGACCTCGCGGGCCCGGTGAAAACGGTGCGATGCGGCGACGAGACCGTCCGGGCGCGTGCGGTGATCCTCGCGATGGGTGCGGCGCCACGCTATCTCGGCGTGCCCGGCGAGCGGGAACTGCTCGGCCACGGGGTGAGCTCGTGTGCCACCTGTGACGGTTTCTTCTTCCGTGGCAAGGACATCGCCGTGATCGGCGGCGGGGACTCGGCCATGGAGGAGGCGACGTTCCTCACCCGGTTCGCGGCATCGGTGACCGTCGTGCACCGCCGCGCCGAGCTACGCGCCTCGCCGATCATGGCCGACCGGGCCCGGCGGGATCCGAAGATCCGGTGGCGTTGGGACAGTCGCGTCGTGGAAGTTCTCGGTGACACCACGGTGACCGGGCTCGCGCTCGAACACCACCCCACCGGCGAGCGGTCGGAACTGGCTGTGGCGGGCATGTTCGTCGCGGTGGGCCACGATCCGCGCTCCGCTCTCGTGGCCGGGCAGCTCGATCTCGACGAGCGGGGATACGTGCGCGCCGAAGGACGCACCACGAGAACGTCGCTGCCCGGGGTGTTCGCGGCGGGTGACCTCGTCGACCACAGCTACCGGCAGGCGATCACGGCCGCGGGTTCGGGCTGCGCCGCGGCCATCGACGCGGAACGCTATCTCGCCGGGCCGGGTGCGGGCTGAGTGCGGTCAGCTCCAGTCGACGGTGTCGTCGAGCCGCGCGGGGTACCGGAGTTCGCAGTACTGCTGGTAGTACTCCATGTGCTCGCGCATGAGCCGCTCGGCCTTGCGTGTCTCGTGCCGTTCGATCGCCTTCGCGATCTCGGCGTGCGCCGCGTCGATCCCCGGCCGCATCTCCGGCGGGAACAGCACGGCGGTGACCCGGACGGTCCAGATGTCCTTGAGCGCGTTGGCCGTCAGCGCCAGCACCGGGTTGCCGCTGGCCTCGAAGACCGCGGTGTGGAAGTCGGAATGCGCGACGGCGTATTCCTCGTCGTCGCTGAGCGTGTGCTGGCGGCCGTGCTCCAGCGCCTCGCGCACCAGCAGGCCGGCCTCGGGTCCCTCCCGGCTCGCGGCGCGCGCGGCGAGCATCGGTTCGAGCGCGACACGGGAGTCCAGCAGTTCGCGGAACGTGGCGCCGAGCGCCTGGTAGTGCAGCGTCGACATCTGCCCGAAGTCGCGGCTGTCCGGGGTGGCGACGATCGGGCCACCACCGGGGCCGGTCTTGATCGTGATGAGGCCGTTGATCTCCAGGATGCGCAGGGCCTCGCGCACGGACGCCCGGCCGACGCCGAAGCGTTCCACCATCGCGGTTTCCGAGGGGAGCATCGTGCCCGGCGCGAGCTTGCGCCGGTGGATGTCCCGCATGACCTGCTGGGCGATCTGTTCCGACATCTTGCCGGTGCCGCGGCCGTCGCGCCTGCGCGACTGCCGGACGATGGCACTGTCGTTCACCCTGTACCCCCGCGAGTTCGTCGGTGGCGACGGGCGGCGCCGCCGGTGGTGGTCCACCAGAATAGCCTGCCATTTCTTCGGTTAATGCGCAGACCCGCCCCGCTCGCGAACCCGGCGTGGGTTGACGCACGTCGCAAATTCATGCTAATAAATCGATTAGAGCAAGGATGCCTGCGGTGGGAGGACGATGTGAGCGAACCGTCGGATCGGGCCGGGGCCGGTGCCCTCGCGGGATTGAAGGTCGTCGAGCTGGCACACGTGATCGCCGGACCGCTCGCGGGCACGCTGCTCGCCGACCTCGGTGCCGAGGTCGTGCACGTCGAGAACCCGGCCACCGGTGACACCGCCCGCACCCAGGGCCCCGCGAAGGACGGCGTGCACCTGTGGTGGAAGGTGTCCGGCCGCAACAAGCGCTCGGTGACGCTCGACCTGCGCACCGAGGAAGGCCAGGCACTGGCGCGCGAACTGGTCGCCTGGGCCGACGTCGTCATCACGAACATGCGCGCGGGCACCCTCGAAAAGTGGGGCCTGGACTGGGCGAGCCTGCACGAGAAGCACCCGAAACTGGTGATGCTGCAGATCTCGGGCAACGGCGCCTCGACCACCGCCCGCAACGAACCCGGCTTCGGCAAGGTCGGCGAGGCCCGCAGCGGAGTCGTGCATCTGACCGGATTCCCGGACGGCCCGCCCGTGCACACCGGTTTTTCCCACGGGGACAGCGTGACCGCGCTGATGGGCGCGTTCGGCGTGCTGGCCGGTCTGCACCGCAGGCACGAGCCGGACTTCCGCGGCGAGTGGATCGACCTCGCGTTGTTCGAACCGCTGTTCCGGCTGGTGGAGTGGCAGATCATCGTGGCCGACCAGCTGGGCACCGTGCCGAACCGCTCGGGCAACCAGCTCGCCGTCGCCCCGGCGGCGGTGGTGAACACCTTCGCCAGCGCCGACGGTGTGTGGATCACGGTCACCTCCGGCACCCCGCGCTCGGTGCGCAACATCGCGGCACTGCTGGGAGAACCGCCCGAGGAGTACGAGACGGTCGCGCAGCAGACCGCGCGCAAGGACCGGCTCGACGAGCTGCTGCGCGGCTGGATCGCCGCACGGCCCGCCGCGGAGGCACTCGCCGAGATGGCCGCGCGGGAGGTGGTGGCGTCGCGCGTCTACACCGCGGCGGACATCCTCACCGATCCGATCTACGCCGAACGCGAGGACATCGTGGAGATCGAGGACCCCGACCTCGGCCCGGTGCGGATGCAGGCCGTGGTGCCCCGGCTGGCCGAGCGGCCCGGCCGCGTCTGGCGCACCGGCGCCGCGCTCGGCGAGGACAACGAGCTGGTGTTCGGCCAGTGGCTCGGGCACAGCGGCGACGAGCTCGCCGAGCTGAAAACGCAGGGGGTCATCTGATGGAACGCGTGCCCTACCACGACTACCGCAGTATCCGCAGCATCCTCGAAACGCCCATCATGGACGACCGGAAATGGGCGAAGGTGCCGGACATCCCGGCGGACATGATCTTCCTCGACCTCGAGGACTCGGTCGCGCCGGAACAGAAACCCGAGGCCAGGCAACGAGTTCTCGCCGCACTGCGAGACTCCTCGGGGCTGGGCGACAAGCTCCTGCTGCCCCGGCCCAACCACATCGAGACGCCGTGGGGCCGCGACGACGTGATCGCACTGGCCGAAGCGGGCGCCGAGGTCATCTGCTATCCGAAGATCCGCTCCGCGCAGGACGTGCTCGCGGTGAAGGAGCTGTGCGCCGAGCACGGCGCGGACCCGGACATCTTCGCGATCATCGAAACGGCGCAGTCCGTGGTGGAACTCGCCGAGATCGCGCGCGTGCCCGGCGTCATCGGGCTCATGTCCGGGCCCGGCGACATCAGCGTCGACGCGGGAATGGCGCTGTACGAACCGGACGGCTCGCTCAACCACGGGTTCCTCGTCACGAAGACGATGACGGTGCTGACCGGCGCCGCCTACGGGCTCGCGACGACCGATATCGCCTACGCCAAGGATGTCCGGGACTTCGCGGAGATCCGCAGGCGGGTCGAGCAGTCGTACCGGCTTGGTTTCACCGCGATGACGACGTTCTACCCGCCGCACGTGGACATCATCAACGACGTGTTCACGCCGAGCGCGGACCAGCTCGATCACGCGCGGGCGATCGTGACCGCGTACGAGGGTGTGCTCGGTGACGGCAGGGCCGCCGCGCTGGACGAGAACGGCACGCCGATCCTGGTGCACGAGTACGACAAGGCCCGGCGCCTGCTGGCCAAGGCGGGCCGGCGGTGACCGGCTGGCCGGATCTCCCGCTGCTGGTCGGCGGCGAGGCCGTTTCCGGTGCGGGGGAACGGTTTCCCGTCGTCGACCCGGCGACCGAGGAGGTCCGGGCCGAGGTCGCCGGCGCGGACGCCGGTCAGCTCGACGCGGCGGTGGCGGCGGCGCGGTGGGCCGCGAAAGCCTGGCGGGCGGCCGATTCCGGCGAACGCGCGGAGGCGATCCGCCGCCTCGCCGACGCGATCGACAAGCACCGCGACGACCTGGCCGAGGCCATCGTGACCGAGGTCGGGTCCCCGGTCACGCTGGCCAGGGGTCTGCAGGTCGGCATCCCGCCGGTGCACCTGCGCTGGTACGCCGATCAGTCCACTGTGGACCGGACGGCGGACCTCGGCCCGCACAGCGATCCGGTCGCCTCGCGCAGTGTGGTGGCGTACCGGCCGATCGGCGTGGTCGCCGCGATCACCGCATACAACTATCCGCTGCTGCTGGCCACCCACAAGATGGGCGCGGCACTCGCGGCCGGCTGCACCGTGGTGCTGATGCCGTCGCCGCGCACGCCGGTCGCGACCCTGCTGCTGGCCCGGCTGGTGGCGGAGACCCTGCCGCCGGGCGTGGTGAACGTCGTGGTGGGCGGGGCGGACGTCGCGCGGCGGCTGACCGAACATCCCGGTGTCGACGCGGTGAGCTTCACCGGCTCGGCCGAGGTCGGGGCGGCGGTGATGCGGCAGGCCGCGTCCGGTGTGCGGCGCACCGTGCTGGAACTGGGCGGGAAATCCGCCGCAATCCTGTTCCCGGACGCCGATCTCGCCACGGTTCTGCCGGAGCTGCACCGGCGTTACGCCCGCAACGCCGGGCAGGGCTGCGCGTCGCCGACGCGGCTTCTGGTGCCGCGCGAGCGGTGGGACGAGTTCGTGGACGCCAGCCGCGCGATCTACCCGGACATCCCGGTGGGCGACCCGTGGGCGGAGGAGACGATCGTCGGGCCGGTGATCAGCGCGGCGCACCGCGAGCGCGTGGAGGGTTACGTGTCCGGTGCGCTCGCCGACGGGGGTGCGTTGCTGGCCGGTGGTGGGCGCCCGGAGCGGGAGCGGGGCTGGTTCGTCAACCCGGCCCTGCTCACCGGGGTGGCGCCGGAGTCGAGGATCGCGCAGGAGGAGATCTTCGGCCCGGTCGCGGTCGCGTTCCCGTACTCCACTGTGGACGACGCGGTGGGGCTGGCGAACGCGACCCCGTTCGGCCTGCACGCCTACCTCTACACCGGCGATCACGAGCGGGCGATGGCGGTCGCGGGGGAGCTGCGGGCCGGGACCGTGTCCGTCAACGGCGGCGGCGGTTTCCGCCCCGACGCGCCGATGGGCGGGGTCGGGGTGAGCGGCGTCGGCAGGGAACTCGGCGAATGGGGAATCCACGAGTTCCTCGAACCCCAGCACGTGCAATGGCGGGAACATCCGTAACGAAACCGAGGAGCGAAGACCTCGAGGACGGCAGGAACATCCGCGGCCTCATCGATTACTCGCTGTAGGAGGACGGTCAATGAAGACACGAGCAGCGTTGCTGTGGGACACGCCGAGTGAATGGGACGTCCGGGAGATCGATCTCGATCCGCCGAAGGACCGCGAGATCCTGGTGCGGATGAAGGCCAGCGGCCTGTGTCACTCCGACGATCACTTCGCCAAGGGCGACATTCCCTTCCACACCTACCCGGCCTGCGGCGGGCACGAGGGCTCGGGCATCGTGGAGGCGGTCGGCCCGAACGTCACGCGCGTGAAGCCGGGCGATCACATCGTCACCTCGTTCGTCCCGGGGTGCGGCCACTGCCGGATGTGCGCCTCGGGAAATCAGAACATCTGCGACAACGGCGCGATCATCACGATCGGCTCGCAACTCGACGGCACCTACCGGATGCACGCCGAGGGCAAGGACGTCGCGCAGAACGGCTGCATCTCCACGTTCTCGGAGTGGACGGTTATGCCGGAGCTCTCCGCGGTGCCGGTCCGCAAGGACATCCCGTTCGAGGTCGCCGCGCTGGTCGGCTGCTCGGTCCCGACGGGCTGGGGCTCGGCGGTGCGCGCGGCGGAGACCCGACCGGGCGATGTCGTGATCGTGATGGGCACCGGCGGCATCGGCATGCACGCGGTGCAGGGCGCGCGGTTCGTCGGCGCGGACCGGGTGATCGCGGTGGATCCGGTGGCACACAAGCGCGAGCTGGCCAGGGAACTCGGCGCGACGGACACCTTCGCCTCGATCGAGGAGGCCGAGGAGCTGGCGAAGCAGGTGACCAACGGGCAGGGCGCGGACGCGACGATCGTGACGGTCGGCGTGGTCACCTCCGAGCATCTCGGCCAGGCCTTCGCGACCATCCGCAAGGGCGGCACGCTCGTGGTGACCAGCGCGGCGGCGCACGACCTCGTCGGGATCCCGGTGAACATCCTGGACATGACCATGCACCAGAAGCGGATCCAGGGCTCGCTCTACGGCATGGGTTCCCCGGTGCGGGAGATCCCGCTGATGCTGGACCTCTACGTGCGCGGCCATCTGCAGCTGGACAAGCTGATCACCCGCACGTACGACCTCGCGGAGATCAACAAGGCGTATAACGACTTACACGCCGGCGACAACGTGCGCGGGGTGATCACCTTTGCCTGACGCGACAAGGATCTGGGCTTTGGACGGGGCGATGGCCACCGTCAAGGCCGAGGCGCTCGTCGTCGGTGTCCCGGGCGACATCCGGATCCCGTTCCCGTCTTTCCTGATCGAGCATCCGCGGGGCCTCGTGCTGGTCGACACCGGGCTCGCGCCGGAGGCCGTCGGCAGGCCCACCGAGGTCTACGGCGCGATGGCCGAGGCCGTCGACTTCCGGTTCGAGACCGAGCACCGGGTGGACAAGCAGGTGCAGGCGCGCGGCTACCGGGTCGAGGACATCGTGCACCTGATCATCACGCACGCGCACATCGATCACACCGGTGGGATCGGGCTGTTCCCCAACGCCCGGCTGCACATCGGCGCGCTCGACCTGCCCTACGCGCTGTACCCGCCGGCTGAGGACACGTTGCTGTACCGGGCCGAGGACTTCCGGTCGTCGCTGGAACGCCCGTGGAACCGCATCCGCGGCGACCACGATCTGTTCGGCGACGGCAGCATCACCATCCTCGCCATGCCGGGGCACACCCCCGGCAACTGCAGCGTGCTCGTCCGGCTGGAGCACCGCACGGTGCTGCTCACCGGGGACACCGTGCACCTGCAGGCCGCGTTCGACGAGGAGCTCTACATGCCCGGCGACTACGACGAGCGCGCCGCGGTCGCGTCGGTCAAGCGGCTCAAGGAGATCGCGGCCAAGGAGCAGGCGGAGATCTGGATCCCGCACGATCCCGGGCACTGGGACCGGTTCCGCGCGCACGAGGGGTACCTCGTATGAACCGGGTCCTGGTCGACTACCGCTGCTCGGGATGCGGGCGCGTGACGGAATCGTGGGTCGCCAGGCCCGTGCCCGACACGCGCCCGTCACCTTGCTGCGGCGCCGAGGCGCGGCGAAGGTTCGGCGGCAGCATCCTCGGCCGGGCCGGTACCGCCGGAAAACCCGGGCCCGCACCGGAAATCCCCGGGCTCTGCACGCTCAGCCCCACCGCCGCCAGGGCGATGACCGCTCGGGTGCGCGGCGACACCCGCGCCCTCGAACGCGAGATCGCCCACCAGGAGGCGACCCGGCCCACGACCGCGGTGACGCCCTTCCGCGGCGCCCCTTCGACCCAGCAGGGAAAGGACAACTCACGATGACCACCGTTGTTTCACCACAACCCGCGGTCGCGGCCGCCGGCAAGCCGAAGTGCTCGCCGGTGGGTGCGTTGCGCGGCCGGACGATCGGCCTGCGCCGCGACCGGTTCTGGCTGTCCTGGGACTGGATCACCGACGAATGGGCCAAGGCGTTCGAGGCCGACGGCGCCAGGATCGTCATCTGGCGTGCCCCGGTCGGCAAGGGCGACAAGGAAATGGTCGAGGGCGGCGAGGAGTACGCCCGCTTCCTGCACGAGGCCGACGTCGTGGTGAGCGGGCTGGCGAACTGCGGTTCGTGCACGCTGTGGGCGATCCACGACGCGGTGGGCGCGCTGGACACCGGCCTGCCCACCGTCGCCGTGTCCAGCCGGCACTTCGAACCGCTCGCCCGCACGCTCGCCGCGCAGCGCGGGCACGACGACCTGCGGCTGCAGGTGATGCCGTATCCGATCGAGGGCCGTCCCGAGGACGAGGTCCGGCAGATCGCCCGTGACCACTACGAATCCCTGCTCGCGGTGATGGGAGCTGAGCGCTGATGAGCACCTTGTCGCAGGAACGTGTCGAGGTCGGCGGCGAGATCGAGGACGTCGTCGAGTTCTCCGCCGAGGCACTGGCCAAGGGCTGGTCGGACGGCCTGCCGTGCGTGCCGCCCACCGAGGAACGGGTACTGGCGCACATCGCCGCCAGCGGGCTGCCGCCCGGGCACGCGCTCGGCCGGTTGTTCCCGAGCGGGGCGATGTGCACGGTCGAACTGCTCGCCGTGAACGCGGTCATGGCGGGCGCCCCACCGGCGTCGATGCCGCTGTTGTGCGCCGCGGTCTCCGCGGTGACCGACCCGGCCTTCGACATCGCCGGCGTCAACGCCACCACTGCGTCGGTCGTGCCGGCCCTCGTGGTCAGCGGCCCGGTGCGGGATGTCCTCGGGATTCCGCACAAACACAGCGCGCTGGGTGGCGAGGCCGGTCCGGCGCCGGCCATCGGCCGGGCGCTGCGGCTGGTGATGCGCAATGTCGCGGGGCAGGTCGCGGGCCGGACGTCGGAGTCGGTGTTCGGCCAGCCCGGCCGGGTGGTCGGGATCGTGACGGCGGAATGGACCGAGGAGTCGCCGTGGCCGTCGCTGGGCGAACGACGCGGGGTGCCCGGTGATTCGGTGACCGCGTTCGGCGTGCTCGGCACCGCGAACATCCTCAACAGCTACGGCAGCAGCGGCGCCGAGATCCTTGAGGTGATCGGGAAATCGCTGGCGTACATGGGCAACAACAACATGGACCATTCGGCACAGTTCGCGCATCAGGTCGTGGCGCTGAACCCGGTGTGGGCCAGGATCGTCGCCGCCGAGTTCCCGAAGATGGAGGACGTCCAGGAGCGGCTCTACCACCACTGCGCGGTACCCATCGAGTCGTTCCCGGAATCGCTGCGCGGGCCGCTGGAACGGGCCGACGACATTCGCGAGGACGGGCGCGTGTACCTGATGGACAGCCCGGAGGACGTGTCGGTGATCGTGCACGGCGGCAAGGGAAGCCTGCATGCCGCGATGCTGCCCGGCATGTCGAACCATCTGCCGGTCACCCGCTCGCTCGATCCGGCGACCTGGCCACCAGCCTCTTGATTTCTTCGATTTAGTCGCATAAATTCGGTGGTGGCCCGATGGCTGGGCCACCACCGAATCCGGGCCGCCGGAGAAGGGGTAGTTCACGACGATGTGGGACTTCGAGACCGATCCCGGGTACCAGGAGAAGCTGGACTGGGCGTCGGATTTCCTGCGCACCAAGGTCGAGCCGCTGCAGTACGTGCTCAACCATCCGCTGGACCTGCGTGACCCGGTGCGGCAGGAACTGGTGCCGCCCCTGCAGCGGGAGGTGCGCGAGCACGGGCTGTGGGCCTGCCATCTCGGTCCCGAACTCGGCGGCCCCGGCTACGGTCAGGTGAAACTGGCGCTGCTCAACGAGATCCTCGGCCGCACCGGTCCCGGTCCGACCATCGGCCCGGTGGTGTTCGGCACGGCGGCGCCCGACACCGGCAACGCCGAGATCCTCGCGCATTTCGGCACCCCTGAGCAGAAGGCCCGCTACCTCAAGCCGTTGCTTGACGGGACCATGTTCTCGGCGTTCTCGATGACCGAGCCCCAGGGCGGTTCGGACCCGAAGGTCTTCACCACGAAGGCCACTGTGGACGGTGACGACTGGGTCATCGAGGGCGAGAAGTGGTTCTCCTCCAACGCGCGCTGGGCCGAGATCCTCATCGTGCTCGCGGTGACCGATCCGGAAGCGCCGCCGTCGCGGCGCATGTCGATGTTCGTGGTCCCCGTCGACACCCCCGGCGTGGAGTTCGTCCGGCACGTCGGCGTCGCCGGCTGGGTCGAGGGCGATATCGACGGGCAGCCTGGCGGCGACCACAGCTACATCCGGTACAACGAGGTCCGCGTGCCCCGCGAGGCGATCCTGGGGGAGCGCGGCGAGGGGTTCCACGTCGCGCAGACGCGGCTCGGCGGCGGCCGCATCCACCACGCGATGCGCAGCGTCGGGCACATGAAGATGGCGCTGGAGATGATGCTGGAGCGCGCGGTCTCCCGCTTCACGCAAGGCGAGCAGCTCTCCCGTAAACAGCTCGTGCAGGACATGATCGCCGAGGCCTGGATGGAGATCGAGCAGTTCCGGCTGCTCGTACTGCAGACCGCCTGGAAGATCGACCGGTACCAGGACTACAAACGGGTCCGGATGGACATCTCCGCGGTGAAATCGGTGGCCTCGCGGGTGCTCGCGGACGTCGCGACCAAGGCGCTGCAGATCCACGGTTCGCTCGGCATCTCCGACGAGATGCCGTTCGTGAGCATGCTCGTCAACGGCCTGCACGTCGGTCTCGCGGACGGGCCCACGGAGATCCACAAACTGGCGGTCGCGAAGCAGCTGCTCGCGGACGCGGCGCCCGCGCCGGGGCTGTTCCCGACCCAGCACATCCCGGCGTTGAAGGCACAGGCGGCCGAACTCTACAAGGACACCCTCGCCAAGTACGGGAGGACGGTGTGACCGGGCCGGAGCGCCGCGGCCGCGCGCAGGGAGCCAAGGCCGCGAAGTTGCAGAACGCGTTGCACGAGCTGGATCCGCGGCTCGCGGACTGGGCGGACGGCTTCATTTTCGGGGACGTCTGGGACAGCGAGCACCTGGAGTTCCGGGAGCAGATGCTGGTCGCGATCACCGCGCTCGCCGCGACCGGGAAAACCCGGCAGCTCAAGAACTACCTGCATGGTGCGCTGCAGGACGGGATCAGCGCGGACACACTGCGGGACGCGCTGCGGATGCTGGTCGTCTACTGTGGATTCCCGACCGCGATCGACGCACTGTCCGAACTGGACAAGGCGGTCTCGCGATGACCGCCACCGTCACGGTGCCCGCCGCCGGGCACGCGACCGCGGTGCGGGCCTGGCTGTCGGAGCACGTGGAGCAGCTGGCGGCGTTCCGGCGCCGTCCGGCCGGGGGACTGGCCGAAGCCGTCGAGCACGAGCGGGGCCTGCTGCGGCTGTTGTCCGACGCGGGATGGTCGCGCTGGGGCTGGCCGGAGGCGGCGGGCGGTCTCGGCGGCGGTCCGGTGCTGCGCGCGGTGCTGTACGACGAATTGGCCGCGGCCGGGCTGGAGGTGCCCGAGGCCTTCGTCATCCTCGAAACGCTCGGCCCGGTGCTCACGCACTACCGGCCTGACCTTGCGGCTGCGCACCTGCCCGGTTACCTGCGAGGCGAGCAGATGTGGGCGCAGGGATTCTCCGAGCCCGAGGCGGGCAGCGACCTGGCGTCGTTGCGCAGCAGGGCGCAACCGGTCGACGGCGGATACCGGTTGTCGGGGCAGAAGATCTGGTCCACGCTCGGCCAGTTCGCCGACCACGCCGCCGTCCTCGCCCGCACCGGCGGTCCGGGTCACCGGGGGATTTCGCTGCTGTGGGTGGATTTACGCGGCCCTGGCGTCACCGTGAAACCGATCGAGGCGGCCAACGGCCGGGCCGAGTTCGCCGAGATGTTCTTCGACGACGTGGCCGTTCCCGCGGCGAACGTGATCGGCGAGCCGGAGGGCGGCTGGGCCGTCGCGATGTACCTGCTGCAGTTCGAACGCGGGATGTACGCGTGGCTGCGGCAGGCGGTGTTGCAGCGGCAGTTGCGGGAGACGGCGGCGGTCGCGGGGGACCAGGCCACACCCGCGACGCACCGCGCGCTCGGCGCCGCGTACGTGGCCGCGTCGACGTTGCGGGCCCGGACCGCCACCACGGTGGGGCGGCTGGACGCGGGGGAGAACCCCGGCGCGGAGATCTCGGTCGACAAGATCCTGCTGTCCCGCGCGGAACAAGCCGTGGCCGACGCCGCCCGCGCCGCGCGCCACCTGGATTTTCTGCTCTCCGGCGAGCACGAGGCGCGGGTGCTGCGCGAGACCTGGTTCTACAGCCGCGCGACGTCGATCTTCGGCGGCGCGGTCGAGGTGCAGCGCGACATCGTGGCCGACCGTGTACTCGGCCTGCCGAGGGGAGGCCGACGATGATCTCGGACGATGAGCTCGCGATGCTCGCCGCGACGGCGCGGCAGATCCTGACCGGCTCCGATCCGGGGGCGCTTGTCGCCGAACTGACCGATGCCGGCATCGACCCCGACGTGCGCACCGCCGGGGCGCTGCTGGCCGTGCAGGGCGAGCTCCTCGGCCGTTCCACACTCCTGGACGCGATGCTCGGCGGACCGGACGCCCTGCCCGGTTCCCGCGTTGTACTGCCACTGCCGGGAAACCGGCTGCCGCCCGCGCGGACGAGCGCGGCCGGGGTGGAGGTCGACGGCCTGATCCTCGTGCCCGAGGGTGCGCGGTATCTCGTGGTGCACACCTCCTCCGGCGCGGTCGCGGTGCCCGCCGACGGGCTGGTGCTGGACACCGTGACCGGGCTCGACGCCGAGCTCGGCGTGGCCAGGGTGCGCGGTCCGCTGCCGCCCGGAACCACGCTGCCAGGGCCGTGCTGGGACGCGCTGGTGGATACCGCCACCATCGCGCTCGCGCACGAACTCACCGGGGTGGGGCAGCGGGCGCTGGACATCGCGCTCGGGCACGTCCGGGAACGCGAGCAGTTCGGCAACCCGCTGGGCGTGCTGCAGTCGGTCAAGCACCGGCTCGCGGGCGTGCACGTCGACCTCGAAGCCGCGCGGGCCGCGCTCGGCGCACTGGGTCCCGACCCCGGCGAGATCGACGCGCTGGCCGTGAAGATCGCCGCCGGGCACGCCGCGCTCGGGGCGGTGGCCGCCGCGCAACAACTGTGCGGCGCCATGGGTTTCACCGCCGAGCACGGCCTGCATCGCACCGTCCGCCGCGCCTACCTGCTCGACGCGCTGCTGGGCTCCGCCGAGGACCTGGAGATCGAACTGGGCGCACTGCTCGCCGCACGGGCAACCGTCCCGGTTCCCGCGGCACGACCGGGAGGAATCCATGCGTGACGTGGTGATCGCCGGCGTCGGGATCCACCCGTTCGGCCGGTTCGAGCACGGCTACCGCGAGCTCGGGGCCTACGCCGCCGAGGACTGCCTGCGCGACGCCGGTATGACGGCCGACGAGGTCGACCTGGTCCTCGTCGCCAACGTCGGCGCCGAGATGGCCAAGGGGCACAACGTGATCGGCCGGCTGCGGCACATCGGCAAACCGGTGATCAACGTGGAGGCGGCGTGCGCGTCGAGCGGCTCCGCTCTCGCGATGGCCGCCGCGCTGATCGAGGCCGGCACACACCAGGCGATCCTGTGCGTCGGCGTGGAGAAGGCGCCGCGCGGGTTCATCGCGGCGTCCGGTTTCGAATCGTGGCAGATCGACAACGGGCTGGGCGTCAACCCGATCTACTTCGCGATCCAGGCCGCCGAACTGCTGCGCGACACCGACGCCGGGGAAGCCGATCTCGCGGACGTCTCGGTCAAGAACCACAAGCACGCCGTGCACAACCCGAATGCCATGTACCGCAAGGAGATCTCCCGCGGGGACGTGCTCGCCAGCCGCGAGGTGTGCCCGCCGCTGCGGCTGCTCATGCTGTGCGCCCCCAACGAGGGCGCGGCGGCCGCGGTGCTCATGCACGCCGACGAGGCCAGGCGCCGCGGCATCACCGGCGCGGTCCGGCTCGACGCCGTCGGGCTGGTGTCCAAGGGTCCCGACGACTGGTTCGTGCCCGCGCCCGCGTTCCCGGTCAACCGGACGAGGCTGTCGGAACGGGCGGCCGCGCTCGCCTACGAGCAGGCCGGGATCGAGCCCGCCGACATCGACCTCGTCGAATGCCAGGACACCGACGCGGCCTCGGAACTGCTGGCCTACCGCGAACTCGGGCTGTGCGAGGAGGGCGGCGAGGCCGCGCTGCTGCGCTCCGGCGACACCGCACTCGGCGGCCGCATCCCGGTCAACGTCTCGGGCGGGCTGCTGTCCAAGGGCGAACCGCTCGGCGCGTCCGGGCTCGGGCAGGTGCACGAACTGGTCACCCAGCTGCGCGGGCGCGCCGGCGCCCGGCAGGTCGAGGACGCGAAGGTCGGCGTCGGGCACGTGATGGGCGCCGGGCACAACGCGTGCGTGGTGGTGGTGTCGCGATGACCACCTTCGACCCTGCGGACCTGTTGTCCCACAGCGAGTTGTTCGTCCCCGCCGAACCGGGGGAGGCGACCGCGCTGCTGGCCTCCCGCTGCCCGGGCTGCGCGCGCACCGCGTTCCCGCGGACCGTCCGGTGCCCGGCCTGCGGCACCGGAACCGAACCCGTCGAACTCGCCGGTCCCGCGGTGCTCGACATCCGCACCGCGGTGACCAGCGCGCCTCCTGGGGCGAAGGTCCCGGCGCCGTACGAGGTGGGTGTGGCCCGCTTCGCCGAGCACGGCATCTGCGTGATCGGGCTGCTGGACGGACCTGCCGGCGCCGGGGACCCCGTGCGGGTCGTCGTCGCCGAACCGTATCCGGACGGGCGGATCTTCGCCTTCCGGGCCATCACCGACAACGAGGAGTACGCATGACAGCGACGCTGCCCGCGAAGAACGATGTGCTCGCCGACGTCAAGATCATCGACTGCGACGCGCACCTGACCGAACCGGCGGACCTGTGGACCTCCCGCGTGCCCGCCTCGATGAAGGACCGCGTGCCGGTGCAGAAGACCATCGACGGCGTCACCGCCTGGTACCTGCACGACGAGATCTGGGCCAGCACCGGCGGCAACACCATCTCCACCGGGCGGGAGAAGGTGCTCGGTTCCCATGTGGTGCAGCCGTTCGCGAACATCGACGTGTCCTCATGGGACGTCAACGAGCGGCTCGAGCTGATGGACGAGCAGGGCATCTACGCCCAGATCCTCTACCCCAACGGCATCGGCTTCGCGTCCAACCACATCTTCGCCATCGAGGACGAGGAGGAGCGGACGCTGATCCTGCGGATCTACAACGACTTCCTCGCCGAATCGCAGGAGGAGTCCAACGGGCGGCTGTTCCCGCAGGCGCTGCTTCCGGTGTGGGACATGGATCTCACCGTCAAGGAGATGACCCGGCTGATCGACAAGGGCATGCGCGGATTCACCCTGTCCGACAAACCGGAACTGATCGGGCTGCCCGAACTGCCCGAGGACTACTTCGCGCCGATGTGGGACATCTTCAACGAATCCGGCCTTGTCGCGAACTTCCACATCGGGGCGGGCGCGCGGCGCGAGGACCTGGAAGCCATGCGCGGCAACGTCGGGCAGAAGGCGCCCAACACGGCGGGCCCGGCGGCCACCGGGGTCGCGATGCCCGCCTGGCGCTCGTTCGGCAAGCAGCGGCGGCTCGCGGTCGGCGCGACGCAGATGTTCATGTCGAACGTCCGCATCATCGTGAACCTGTGCATGTCGAACCTGTTCGACCGCTACCCGAAGCTGAAGATCGTCTCGGCGGAGTCCGGCATCGGCTGGATTCCGTTCCTGCTGGAGGCCATGGAGTTCCAGTTCGACGAGATGGTCACCGAGGACCACGAGCTGAAGGCGGCCAAGCGGCGGCCCACCGAGTACTTCCGCGACCACATGTACGCGATGTTCTGGTTCGAGGAAATCGGCGCGGCGAAGCTGATCGAGGACATCGGCGTGAACAACATCCTTGTGGAGACCGACATTCCGCACCCGACCTGCCTGTTCCCGGGGCCGCGTGAGCACTTCACCCGCGTGATGGGCGGCGTCGGCGAGCACGCGATCAAGCGGGTGCTGCAGGACAACGCGGCCGAGCTGTACAAGATCGAGCTGGGATGACGGGCAAGGACCTGGACGGCCGCGTCGCGATCGTCACCGGCGCGTCCCGCGGCATCGGGCGCGCCGTGGCGGGGCGGCTGGCCGAGCGGGGCGCGGCCGTGGTGCTCAACGGACGCGACCCCGACGTGCTCGACGCGGCCGTGGCGGAGCTGCCCGGCCGCGCGATGGGCGTGCGCGGCAGCATCAACGACCCCGAGCTACCGGGACGGCTCGTCGCGGCGGCGGTCGCGGAGTTCGGGGTGCCGGATCTGCTCGTCAACAACGCGGCCGTCAGCGCGCACTACGGTTCGCTGCTGGCGGCCGAGCGTGGCGCCTTCGAGAAGACGATGCTCGCCAACACCTGGCCCGCGCTTTCGCTGGTGCAGCAGGCGGTGGCGGCCGGGATGGGGCCGGGCGCGGTGGTCAACATCTCGACCACCGGCGCGTCCAGGGTCCACCCGGTCACCGGCCCGTACTGCGCCAGCAAGGCGGCGCTGGAGGCGATGACCGCGACGCTCGCGCGGGAATTGGGGCCGCGCGGCATCCGCGTCAACGCCGTGGCACCCGGCCTCGTCCGCACGGATCTGGCGAGGGTGCTGTGGGAGGGGGAGCGGGGGCCCGCGGAGGAGCGGCTGGTTCCGCTGCAACGGCTGGGCGAGCCCGAGGACATCGCCGCGGCGGTGTGCTGGCTGCTCGGCCCGGAGTCGGCGTGGGTGACCGGCACGGTCGTGCGCGTGGACGGCGGCCGCTTCCACGTCGGCGGGGAGCCGGCCGATTTGATCGGGGTGTATTCGTGACCTGGGCGGAACGGCTTCGCGCACAGCTCGCCGAGGCGATGGGCGAGGATCTCACGGTGCCGGTGCCGTTGGAGGGCGGGCGTTCGGGAGTGACGCTCGCCGCGCGGCTCGGCGACCGGGAGGTGGTGATCAAGGCCGCGCCCGAGGGCCGTCCCGCACGCGGGCGGCACGACGTGTTGCGGCAGGCGGACGTACTCGACGCGCTTGCCGGCGTCGAAGGTGTTGCCACGCCACGGGTTCTGGCCCGGGTGTCCGGTGTGGACACCGCGTTCGTCATGGAGCGCGCGGCGGG
>Ga0164243_10000729_pt1 | contig 57831 bp, 53 predicted proteins | sample OricompcompostOP_FD_108781 | JGI IMG/M metagenome (GOLD analysis project Ga0164243, IMG submission 108781) | Organic Plus compost microbial communities from Emeryville, California, USA - Original compost - Organic plus compost (OP) | ecosystem: Engineered > Solid waste > Mixed feedstock >... | reverse complement strand
GCGTGACCTACGTCGGCGAGGGCGAGGTCGCCCGGATCGTCAAGATCGCCCACAACGTGTACCTCGGCATCGTCGCGCAGTCCCTCGCGGAGATCACGATCCTCGCGGAGGCGCACGGCGTGAGGCGCGCCGACTTCCTCGGCTTCCTCAACGACTCGGTGATGGGCTCGGACTTCAGCCGCTACAAGAGCCCGGCCTACGTCAACCTCGACTTCGCGGCCACCTTCACCCCGGTGCTGCTGCAGAAGGACCTCGACCTCGGCCTGGCCGCAGCCGCCGAGGCGGGCGTCGTCCTTCCGGTGACGAGCGTGACGCGGAACATCGTGGCGCAGGAGGTCGGCAACGGCAACACCGAGCAGGACTTCGCCTCGCTCATCCTCACCGTCGCGCACGGCTCCGGCATGGACATCCAGCCGGAGAACGTGCCCGTGGACGACGGCCTGAGCGCCTGAGACCGGGACGCCGGCGGACGCCCTCCCGAGCAGCCGCCGGCGCAGCGCGGCCGCAGGCCGGACGTGAGCGTGCCGCGGCTCGAGCCGGTTCGCCCCGAGGGGCCGCGCTCAGGCGATCTCGAGAATCAGGTCCCCCGCCTCCAACGGCCCCGGCGAGGTGACGGCCAGCCGCCGGACCGTCCCAGCGATCGGAGCAGTGATCGCCGCCTCCATCTTCATCGCCTCGATCACCGCGATCTGCTGCCCCGCCTCGACCTGCTCGCCGGCGGCCACCTTCACGGTGACCACGCCGGAGAACGGTGCCGGGACGTGCCCGGGCACGCCCCGGTCGGCCTTCTCAGCCGCGGCCGTCTCGACCGCGATCGACCGATCCCGCACGGCGATCGGGCGCAGCTGCCCGTTCAGCGTCGTCATCACCGTGCGCATGCCCTTGCCGTCCGCCTCGCCGATCGCCTCGAGGCCCACGAAGATCTGCACGCCCTTGGAGAGGCGGACGACGTGCTCCTCGTCCGGCCTGAGGCCGTAGAGGTAGTCGAGGGTGTCCAGCACGGAGAGGTCGCCGTAGCTCTCCCGCCAGCTCGTGAAGGTGCGGGTCGGGCCCGGGAACAGCAGCCGGTTCAGGGCGGCGCGGCGCGCGGGCGAGTCGGCATCGAGGGCGGCCTCGTCCTCCGCGGTCAGGGCGGCCACGCCGATGCTGACCGTGCGCCCCTCGAGGGCCTTGGAGCGGAACGGCTCCGGCCAGCCCCCGGGCGGCTCGCCCAGCTCGCCCGCCAGGAAGCCGATCACCGAGTCGGGGATGTCGTACTTCTGCGGGTTCTGCTCGAAATCCACCGGATCCGCCTGCGCGGCGACGAGCGCGAGCGCCAGATCGCCGACGACCTTCGAGCTGGGCGTGACTTTCGGGGGACGCCCGAGGATGCGGTTGGCCGCGGCGTAGGCGTCCTCCACCTCGCCGAAGCGCTCTCCCTGGCCGAGCGCGATCGCCTGCTGGCGGAGGTTGGACAGCTGGCCTCCGGGGATCTCATGCTCGTAGACGCGCCCGGTGGGCCCGGGCAGCCCGGACTCGAAGGGCCGGTACGCCGCGCGCACGGCCGCCCAGTAGGGCTCCAGCTCGCTGACCGCCTGCAGGGAGAGCCCGGTGTCGCGCTCGGTGTGCATGAGCGCGGCGACGAGGGCGGACAGCGACGGCTGGCTCGTCGTTCCGGCCATCGGAGCGCTGGCCGCGTCCACGGCGTCCGCTCCGGCCCGCGCCGCGGCGAGGAGGGTCGCCAACTGCCCCCCGGCGGTGTCGTGCGTGTGCACGTGCACCGGCAGATCGAAGCGCTCCCGCAGAGCGGCCACGAGCGTGCCGGCAGCGCCGGCGCGCAGCAGGCCCGCCATGTCCTTCACCGCGAGCACATGCGCCCCCGCCTGCACGATCTGCTCGGCCAGGCGCAGGTAGTAGTCCAGCGTGTAGAGCCGCTCGCCCGGGTCGAGCATGTCGCCCGTGTAGCACAGCGCCGCCTCCGCCACGGCCGTGCCCGTGGACAGGACGGCGTCGATCGCCGGACGCATCTGCGAGACGTCGTTCAGCGCGTCGAAGATGCGGAAGACGTCGACGCCCGTCTTCGTCGCCTCCTGGACGAACGCATCCGTCACGCGGGTGGGATAAGGGGTGTAGCCCACCGTGTTCCTCCCGCGCAGGAGCATCTGGATGGCGATGTTCGGCAGTGCCTCGCGCATCGCCGCGAGGCGTTCCCACGGGTCCTCGCCCAGGAAGCGCAGGGCGACGTCGTAGCTGGCCCCGCCCCAGGCCTCGACGGAGAGCAGCTGCGGGGTGAGCCGGGCGTAGGCCGGGAGGATCTCGACGAGGTCCTTGGTCCGCACGCGGGTCGCCAGGAGGGACTGATGGGCGTCGCGGAACGTCGTGTCGGTGACAGCGAGGGGCGTCTGCCGTCGCAGCTCGGCGGCGAAGGCCTGCGGGCCGAGCTCGGCAAGACGCTGCCGGGAGCCGGGCGGGGGCGCATCGAGCATGTCCACGGCGGGCAGCCGCTCCTGCGGCGACACCAGCCCGGCGCCGGAGCCGTAGGGCTGGTTGACCGTCACCTCGGCCAGCCAGCTGAGCAGGCGGCTGGCCCTGTCCTGCGATCTGCGGGCGCTGAGCAGCTCGGGGCGCTCGTCGATGAACGCCGTGGAGAGCTCCCCCGCGAGGAAGGCCTCGTCGTCCAGCACCGCCTGCAGGAAGGGGATGTTCGTGGCCACGCCGCGCAGGCGGAACTCGGCGAGCGCTCGGCGAGCCCGCGCGACCGCGGTCCCGTAGTCGCGGCCGCGGGCGATGAGCTTCACGAGCATCGAGTCGAAATGCGGGGAGACCTGGGCACCCGCGGCCACCGTGCCGCCGTCCAGGCGGATGCCCGCGCCGCCGGGAGAGCGGTAGGTGGTGATGCGACCGGTGTCGGGACGGAAGTCGTTCGCGGGATCCTCGGTGGTGATGCGGCACTGGATCGCCGCGCCCCGCAGGCCGATGCGGTCCTGGGTGAGACCGAGCTGCGCGAGCGTCTCGCCGGCGGCGATCCGCAGCTGGGCGTGCACGAGATCGACGTCGGTGACCTCCTCCGTGACGGTGTGCTCGACCTGGATGCGCGGGTTCATCTCGATGAACACGTGCTGCCCCGCGCGCTCGCCCGCGGTGTCCAGCAGGAACTCCACGGTTCCGGCGTTGACGTAGCCGATCGAGCGGGCGAAGGCGATCGCATCCCGGTACAGCGCCTCGCGTGTGGCCTCATCCAGCCCGGGGGCGGGGGCGAGCTCGACGACCTTCTGATGGCGCCGCTGCACCGAGCAGTCCCGCTCGAAGAGGTGGACGGTCTCCCCTTCGGCGTCCGCGAGGATCTGCACCTCGATGTGACGCGGTCGCAGCACGGCCTGCTCGATGAACATCCGCGGATCGCCGAAGGCCGCGCCCGCCTCCCGGGAGGCCGCCTCCAGCGCCTCGCGCAGCTCCTCCGGCCGCTCGACGCGGCGCATCCCGCGCCCGCCGCCGCCGGCGGCCGCCTTCGCGAACACGGGAAAGCCGATCTCCTGCGCCGCGGCCACGAGCGCGTCGAGGTCGTCCGTCGCCTCGGTGGAGGCGAGGACGGGCACACCCGCGGCGATGGCGTGCGCCTTGGCCGTCACCTTGTCTCCGGCCATCTCGAGCACACGGGCGTCCGGCCCGACGAACGCGATCCCGTGCTCAGCGGCCGCGCGCGCGAGCTGCGGGTTCTCCGAGAGGAAGCCGTAGCCCGGGTAGATGGCGTCCGCCCCGGCTTCGAGCGCGACGCGGATGATCTCGTCCACATCGAGGTAGGCCTGCACCGGCCGCCCCCTCTGCCCGATGACGTAGGCCTCGTCCGCCTTCTGGCGATGGATCGAGCCACGGTCCTCCCACGCGTACACCGCGACGGTCTTGAGCCCGAGCTCGTATGCGGCCCGGAACGCACGGACCGCGATCTCCCCGCGGTTCGCTACGAGGATCTTCTGGAACACTGCTCCCCTTGACGGTTCACGGCGGGGCACTCCGCGGCTTCGTCGTCGCGGCGCGCTGGCTCCCACGCCAGGCGGGCGCGCGATCGCGCAGCCCGCGGCTATCGTTGTCCAGCCAATCCGACCATATGAGGCGGACGATGCGCCATCCGAGCAGGCCGCGCAGGGGCTTTTCGTGATCGATTCGCGTTGAATTGCGTAGCAGGCAGCGTCTCCAGGCCGCGATCGGGGTGCTGCGCACGAGTGTCAGCCGGGCGATCCCGCAGCATCCGCTCCCCCACCCGGGTCGGAGTCTCCGACCGGAGCGCTCCGGCGCCGGAGGACGAGCCGCGCCAGGCCGAACAGGGACACGAGGGACCAGCTGCCCTCCAGGATGAGGAACCCCCACTGCTGCTCGAGGAAGGCGAGCACGGCCAGCACGCCCGAGCCGACGGCGTTCGCCACGAGGTACGACAGGGAGTTCGTGCCGACGCGCCCGAACTGCGCGGCGGCGAAGGCCGCGAGGACGAGCAGCGAACCGGCGATCTGCACCAGCTGCGCGATCACGATGAGACACCTCCGCAAGGAAGCGTCGTCTTGTCAGTCCGGGTACGGCGCACCTCGTCCGGGCCGCCCGCGGCGCGGGGGCGCCCCCATCATCGCACGCGACGGCGCGGGCGCAGGGAAGACAAAAGCCCCGGTTCGCTAGGGAACCGGGGCTGTCTGGCGCGCCTGGAGGGACTCGAACCCCCAACCGTCTGATCCGTAGTCAGATACTCTATCCATTGAGCTACAGGCGCCCGGGCGGATCGAGCCGCCCTGTGGCTCCGCCGCAGCGGAACGACTTGCTAGCCTACCCGATCCTCGCGCCGGGCGCGAACCGCGCGGCCGGCGGCCACAGCCCCTACTCGGCGCGAGCGCGGCGCGTCACGTCGACGACGATGCCGATCACGAGCCCGATCGCGACGGCGATGCCGAAGCCCCACCAGCCGACCGGGGCGAAGGAGTACAACAGCCCTCCGCCGACCACTCCGGCGGCCAGGCCGGCGAAGGTGCCGAGGAAGGCGTCGGCCCGGGAGCCGCGGGAGGGCTTGCGCCGCGTGTTCGCCATCTACCGAGTATCTCAGGCCGGGACGCCCGAGCTCGCCTCGGGGATGCGAGGATGACCGCATGAGCGAAGACGCCGAGCAGGACGCTGCCAGGGAGGCGCTGCGCCTCGCCGTGGTGATCGAGCGGCAGTACCGCCTGCTCGGCAGGTGGCTGCGCGCGCTGGACGCGGACGACGCGCTGCCGCTGACCGCCCCGAGCTCACTCGAGGGCTGGACCGTCGCCGAGCTTGTCACGCACATCGGCAGGGGGATGAGCACGATCGGGCTCGCCCGGCCGGCCGACCCCGGCGTCCGGCCGATCACCCTCTCGGCCTACGTGAGCGCCTATCCTCTCGTCGCCGAGGAGACCGCCGAGGTCACGCGGCAGCTCGAGCGCGAGGTGGGTGACACCCGGCTGGAGGCCAACGACGCGGTCGCCGAGCAGGCCTTCGCCCAGCTGGCCGCCCTGGCGCCGCTGGCCGTCGTGCAGGCCCTGCGCGGACCGCTCACGGCGCCGGACTTCTTCATGACGCGCCTGTTCGAGCTCATCGTCCACGCCGAGGACCTCGCCGCGTCGATCCCCGGCGCCGGCGACGCTGCGCTGGACGAGGAGGCGCTCGCGCTCGTCGCCGAGGCGTTCGCCGCGATGACCGCCGAGCGGCTGGGCGGGCAGGAGCTGCAGGTGAAGGAGCCGCGGGGCTGGGTGCGCCTCGCCGCCGGCCGCGTGCCCCTGGACGAGCGCTCCGCGGCGGTGGTGCGGCTGCCCGGCACGGCCGAGCCCCTGGAGCAGCTGCGGCGGGCGATCCCCCTGTTCTGACTCGAGCAGGTGGGCGAGCGAGCCTGCTGGCTCCGCATGAGTTGGGGGACTGGACGATTCGCAACAGGCTCGCTCACCCATAGAGGAGACGCGGACCGCGGGATCATGACGGGATTTCCCGGAATCATCCGGCGCTGCAGGGCGTTTAATGAGACATGGCAACCTCAGCCCTCACCCTCGCCGCCCACGACGAGACCGTCTCCGACGGCATCGTCCTCATCGACTTCTGGGCCTCCTGGTGCGGCCCGTGCCGTCAGTTCGCCCCTGTTTTCGAGGCAGCCTCCGAGCGCCATCCCGACATCACCTTCGCCAAGGTGGACACCGAGGCTGAGCAGCAGCTCGCCGCGGCGTACGGCATCACCTCCATTCCCACCCTGGTGGGCTACCGCGACGGCATCCCGCTGTTCGCGCAGCCCGGTGCGCTCCCCGAGCCCGTGTTGGAGAACCTCATCGAGCAGGTGAGGGGTCTGGACATGGAGCAGGTGCGCGCCCAGTACGCCGAGGCGGTCGCCAAGCAGCAGGCCGAGGCGACGCAGCAGACGGGCGCCCCGGCCCCTGAGGACAGGCCCGCCGCCGGCTGACTCGGCGCTGCCGCCGGGCTGCGTCGGCGCTGCCGCCCGCTGACCGGCGCTCAGACGAAGCTGACGCCGTTCTGCAGGCGGGTGCGCAGCTCGAAGAGCTCCGTGCCGCCCACAGGGCGTGCCCCGGGCAGACCCTCGCGCAGGACGTGCGCGAGCACGCTGCGCCGCACGGCATGGACCGGGGTGCCCCGCACCGAGCCGAGCCGGAGGGAGGGGTCCTTCAACGCGTCGTCCGGCAGCACGACCAGGCCGCCGCTGAAACGCACCTTCAGCGTCCGGGAGAGGGCGCGCATGCGCGAGACGAGATCCGCCACGGGCGTCTCCCCTGCGACCGCCTCGCCGATGAGCTCGCCCCGGCGCGCCCGCACCGGGCCGCCGAAGTCCTCGGACAGCAGCGCGTACAGACCGCTCGGGCCGAGCACCACGTGGTCGAGCTTCGCATCGGGATCACCGGCCCGCCTGCCCCGGCCTGTGCTCACGTCGTGCCAGACGGTGTAGCCGATGCCGAGGGTCACCAGCACGCGCGCACTGGCCTCCTCCGCAAGGGCGTCGGCGAGCATGCGCCGCAGCTCGCGCGGGGCGGAGCGCACGAGGGCGTCGTCGTACGGGTCGCGGAGCTCGACCCCGCGCCCCGCCCATTCGCGCACCAGCGTGAGATAACGCTCCCTGCGCCAGCCGCCCGGGTGGCCGTGGACCCTCGCACGGGGGCGGCCGCCGTCCGTGCGCCGCGCCTGCTCGTGCTCCGGCGGCGGGGGCGCCGCCGCACGCGAGCCACGATCGTAGACCGCTCGCGCGGCGGGCTCGCCGACGAGCTCCCAGGCCTGCTGCACGGCGATGAACGCGGCCGGGTCGCCGCCGGTGTCGGGGTGGGTCTCGCGCAACCGAGAGCGGTACGCACGTCGCAGCTCCTCCTCGCTCGCGTCCGCCCGGACGCCCAGCACCTCGTACGCCGAGGCGGACAGGGGGCTCTCGCTCACGCGGGCGAGGCTAGCATTCAAGCGTGAGCTTCCCCTTGGACGATGTGCTCGACGGCTTCGAGGCCGATCCGGCGAGCGTAAGCTACGCCGACGCGCTGGCAGCCTGCCGTCACCGCTTCGGGGAGCCCGTGCTCGGCGGGCAGGGCTACGCGGTTTTCCGCACGCCGTGGGAGAGCGACCCGCGGCTCAGCGTGCTCAGCGTCCGCGGCAAGGTCAAGCCCTTCCAGCTCGCCGTGATCGTCCGGGCGCTGCGTCGTGACGACACGCCTTCGCCGCTGCCGCCGGCGCCCGAGCGCAGCGCCGGGTCCGAGGACTCGGAGTGGATCTATTCGCACTACGTGGGCTGGGACGGGGTGAACAAGGTGCACATCTCCGGTGTGGAGGAGTTCCCCTCCCTGACCTGGTGCGGGCCTTTCCACGGGCGCGCGCTGTACGGGATCCAGGACCTCACCGAGCGGGTCGTCAAGCAGATGCAGCAGGCCGGCGAGCCGGTGCCGCCGCCGGCGATGGAGATCCCGGCCAGCAGGGCGGCCCGCGCTCTGAGAGCGCTGTTCGGACGGGACTGAGCCTCCTGCGGCTCAGTCGACCAGTTCGATCTCGACCGCCACGCGCCTACCGGGCAGCAGTCCCTCGCGCTCGCGGACCTGCCGCTTGATCGGCAGGACATAGGTCCTGCGCCCGCCGTCGGGGAAGATCGACGTCCGCCAGACGGTCGCGCCCACCCTCGCCTGGACGCGCAGGGAGCCGAAGCCGCGCTCGTAGCCGCGCATCCTCGCCTCGATGCGGTCGGAGAGCTCGAAGGGCAGACTGACGAAGAACCAGGCGGCCCGCGACTCCCACTCCCAGAGCTCGGCCTCGAAGCGATCGCTCATGAGTTCGAGCGTAGGACCGGGACAGACGGTCAGGGGCCGATATACCGGCCGGAGGGTCGCAACCGGAGCGGACGCTGCTCGTACTCGTTCAGGGCGTGGGCGATCCAGCCCCCCATACGGCCGATCGCGAAGATCGCCGAGCCGGCGTCCTGCCGCAGTCCGGCCGCCAGCACGAGCGCCGCGAGGGCGAGGTCGAGGTTCGGGTGCGCACCGGCGCGGCGGCGGACGACCTCCGCGACGGCGTCGAGGGCTGCGAGTGCGCGCGGCCCGGCGGGCAGGCGGTCGATCACGGGTCGCAGCGCCGCCACCCGGGCGTCGGGGCCGCGATAGACGGCATGGCCGAATCCCGGGACACCGCGTCCGCCGTCGCGCAGCGCGAGCGCGATGGCCAGCTCCGGCTCCTCGCCCGCCATCACGCTTCCCAGCAGCTGGACCGCGCCCCGGCTCGCGTTGCCGTGCAGCGGCGAGTCGAAGGCGCCCAGCGCGGCTGTGACGACCGCGTATCCGGAGCCACGGGCGGAGGCCGCGACCCGGGCAGCGAGGGTCGACACCGCGAGGTCGTGGTCGACGACGAGGACGAGCGCCGCGTCCAGCGCTCGCAGCTGCGCGGCGGACGGCGGGCCCTGGCCCAGAGCGGCCCACAGCGCCTCAGCGACCGAGACGCCCTCCGCCGGCCGCTGCCGGGCCAGCGCCGCGGGGACGCCCAGTAGGAGCCGTCGCCCCACCCGCCGGAGGCTGTCGGCGGTGGCGTCGTACCGCAGCGGATCGTCCGCCGCGAGGCCCGTGACGGCCAGCTGGATCCGGTCGAGCATCGAGGCGCTCGGCGGCAGGGAGGCCAGCAGGCTCCCCGCCGTCGTCGACTCCGCCTCGGACAGGCGGAAACGCCTTCCGGTGAGCAGCTGCTCGCCCCACAGCCATGCCGCGACGGCCTCCAGGCCCTGCTCCGCGGCGAGCTGCGCGGCGGGCAGACCGCGGAAGTAGAGCTCGTCGTCCTCGATGAGGGCGATGTCGGTGTCGAGCATGAGAAGCGGTGCGCCACCGGCCGACGAGGAGCGACGCAGCTGGCCCGGCTCGCCACGGCGGGCGCGACGGGCGAAGCCCTCGATCTCCAGCGGATCGAAGGTGGACCCGGCCGCGGTCCGCTCGCGGCTGAGCAGCCCGCGCGAGACGTAGGCGTAGAGCGTCGCGGGTTTCACGCCGAGCCGTGCGGCCGCCTGGGCAGCGGTGAGGCGCGGAAGAGGCTGAGGCATATTGATCCGATCAACATTGACGAATGACGATCACGTTCGCACACTGACGGTACCGCGGTCGCCGCGGTCGATGCGAATGGAGGGCATCATGCAGCTCGACCGGATGGACGAGACACTGATCGAGGTGCCGCGCGGACTGACGAACGTCGCGGTCGCCGAGACGAGCATCAGCGACGTGCACGGCGTGGAGGGCTTCTACCAGTACCGCGACCGCTCCGCCGTGGAACTGGCCCGCACCGCGAGCTTCGAGCAGGTGTGGCATCTCCTGCTGCACGGCGAGCTGCCCACGCCCGCGCAGAGCGCGGAGCTGCGCGAGCGCATCAGGCAGACGCAGGCGCGGCCCGAGCTGGCTGCGGTCGCCGAGGCGGTGACGGCAGCGAGTGCGGGTCCCCTCGATCCGCTCGCCGGGCTCAAGGCGGCCTGGCCGCTGCTGTCGGCGGCCTGGGGCCTTCGCCCCCTCTACGATCTGGACGAGGACGCCCGTGCGGCGTCCTCCATCGAGCTGGCCGCCGCCACCCCGGTCATCCTCACCCTGCTGCACCGGCGCGGGCTCGGCCTCGGGCCGCTGCCGCCGCTGCCAGATCGCGGGCTCGTGGCGAACTACCTGTACCAGCTCACCGGCGAGCTCCCCGATGAGCGCAAGGAACGGGCGCTCACGGCGTACCTCGTCGCCGCCATGGACCACGGCTTCAACGCCTCGACGTTCACGGCTCGGGTCGTCGCATCGACCGGCGCGGACGCGGCCTCCTGCCTGGCCGGGGCGTTGGGGGCGCTGTCCGGACCTCTGCACGGCGGGGCGCCCTCCCGCGCACTGGAGAGCCTGGATGCAGTGGGCAGCCCCGAGCGCATCGAGCCGTGGCTGCGCGAGCAGCTGGCCTCCGGGCATCGCCTGATGGGCTTCGGGCACGCCGTGTACCGCACCGTCGACCCTCGCTCCGTGCTGCTCAAGGAGGTGGCGGAGGGCTTCGGCGGCCCGAGGGTGGAGCTCGCCACCCGCTTCGAGCAGACCGCCGAACGGGTGCTCGCCGAGCTCAAGCCGGGGCGCGGCCTGCATGCCAACGTCGAGTTCTACGCCGCCGTGGTGATGGAGCAGTGCGGCGTGCCGCGCGCGATGCTCACGCCCACTTTCGCCGTCGCCCGCACGGTCGGCTGGACCGCGCACATCCTCGAGCAGGCCAGGGACAGCAAGATCATCCGGCCTTCCGCCCGCTACGTGGGCCCCCCGCTCGCGCCCGTTCCGGCCTGAGCGGGCGGCCGCCGACGGGAACCCCGGAGGCGCAGGCCCGCTCAGAGGAGCACGCGGCGCACGACGCGGTCGATGGCCTGGGCGGCGAGCGCGACGGAGGCGACGTCGATGCGCTCGTCCACGCTGTGCACGAGCTGACGGAAGTCGGCATGCTCCCACCGGCGCGAGAACATGCTGAAGCCGTAGGCGGGGATGCCACGCTGGCGGAAGAAGCGGCTGTCCGCCCCGCCGGGGGCGATGACCGGGACGGCCTTCGCGCCGGGGTACGCCGCCGCGGACGCATGCGCCAGGGCCTCGTAGAGAGGCGTTCCCAGGGGCGAGCGCGTGGCCGGAACGGTGTCCCCCAGGGGATGGATCGTCACCCGGTCCATCAGCTCGCCGATCGCCTCCCGCAAATGCGAGTCGATGTGCGCGGGGCTCGTGCCCGGGAGGGTGCGGATGTCCAGATCGACCGTGGCGCGGCCGGGCACCACGTTGAGCTTGTCCCCTCCCCGCACAAGGTCCGGCGAGTAGGTGGTGTGCGTGAGAGCGTGGGCGAGCCCGCCGAGCCGCCCCAGTGCCGGCAGCGCGGCATCGATCCGGGCCGGGTCCGCGAGCGCGTCGCGCAGCGCCTGCGGGACGTCCAGGGCGGCCACATAGTGCGGCCAGAGATCGTCCAGCTGCGCCGGCTCGGGATGCTCCGCGATGCGGCGGATGACCTCCGCCGCGCTCACCACCGCGTTGTCAGCGCCCCACGGCGTCGAGGCATGACCGGGCCTGCCGGCGACCTCCAGCCGGCGTGCGGCGAGGCCTTTCTCCCCCACGGTGACCGTGACGCCGCGCACCTCGCCGCCGACGGTCAGCGGCACCCCGCCGGTCTCGCTGAGGACCGCGTCCGCGGCGACCAGCTCCGGGCGGTTCTCCACGATCCAGCGCGCGCCGTAGCGGCCACCGGACTCCTCATCGGCGACGGCCGCGAAGACGAGCCGGCCGCGCAGCCGAGCGCCTTCGAGCGCGAGTCGACGCATGACGGCGGCGTACGCGGCCGTGAGGTGCAGCATGTCGAGGGTGCCGCGGCCCCACACCACGCCGTCCACCAGCTCGGCGGCGAAGGGATCGCGCGTCCAGCCGGCGCCCGCGGGCACCACGTCCAGATGCCCGAGCAGCAGCAGCGAGGGACCGCGTGGCTCCGTGCCGGGGAGCTCGGCCACGAGCGAGGTGCGCCCCGGATGCGGCTCGACCACCTCCCAGCGCAGACCCGAGCCGTGCAGGAAGCGCTCGAGGGAGGCCACGCTGCGATGCTCGCCGCCGGCCGAGGCGGTGCCGTCGTTGACGCAGGCGTTGCGGATGAGCTCACGCATGAGCGCCACCGTGTCCGCCGCGAGCGCATCGCCGAGCGCGGCTTCCGTCGTCGCCTTGTCTCTCATCGTGTGCGGTCCAAGCTACCCCATCGGCGCTGCAGGCCGGCCGCTGCCACTGCCTGAGGAGCCGTGAGCACGGAGCCGCGCGGCGAGCACGGCGGGCCCCGCGAGCACGGCTCGCACCGCGAGCACCGTCAGAGCGGCTGCCCGGCCGAGCCGAGGGGGCGCTCCGCGTCGAACTCGTCCCGCAGCATGCGCACCACGGCTGTCAGGTCCTCGTCCTGCTCGGCGGCGACGCGCAGCTGCCGCTCGTATCCCGCGCCGTGCTCCAGGATGCGCCGCACCCCGGCGAGCTCCCGCTCGCAGCCCAGCTCGCGGGCGATGGACTCCAGTTCGGGCAGCAGCTCGGCCAGATGCTCACGCACCGTCACCTCGCGAGCCTGCCGATCGACGATGGTGATCACGTCGAGCCCGTAGCGCGCCGCGCGCCATTTGTTCTCGCGGTGGTACCAGGGCTGCAAGGGCTGGAAGCGCTCCCCCGCGTCCAGACGGCGGGAGCACCACTCGACGAGGCACTGCACGAGCGCGGCGATCGCCGCCAGCTCGGCCGGATTGCTCACCGCATCGCAGGCGCGCACCTCGAGGGTGCCCCAGCGCGGCGCGGGGCGCACATCCCAGCGCACCTCCGTGGCGTCGTCGATGACGCCCGTGCGCACGAGGTCGTCGACGTACCGCTCGAAGCCCTGCCAGTCCGACAGCTCCCACGGCAGTCCCGCGGTGGGCAGCTGCTGGAACACGAGCGCGCGGTTCGACGCGTACCCGGTGCGCTCCCCCGCCCAGAAGGGGCTCGACGCCGTGAGCGCCTGCAGATGCGGCAGGTAGGTGGTGATCTCGTTGAGGATCGGGATGACCTTGCTGCGGTCGTCCACGCCCACATGCACGTGGATGCCCCAGATCATCATGTTGCGCCCCCACCACTGCGTGCGCTCGACGAGCTTGTGGTAGCGGGTCTTCTCGGTGACGCGCTGGTCGTGCCACAGCGCGAAGGGATGGCTGCCCGCCGAGAGCAGGCCGACGCCCCGGGGCTCCGCCACCTCCCGCAGCGCCCGGATGCGGGAGCGGATGTCGGCGACGGCCTCGCCGACCGTGGCGCGCGCGTCGCTGGTCACCTCGGCGGTGTTCGTGAGGAGCTCGGCGGTGATGCCCGGGCGATCGCCGAGGGCAGCGAGCAGGGCGGGGGCCTCGGGCGCGAGCTCGCCGCGCCCGTCGACGAGCATGAGCTCCCATTCGATGCCCACAGTGGAGCGCGCCGACTCCGCGAACTCGATCGCCATGCCTTCACGCTCCCCTCAACCTCGCTCCCGCATTCGCGGGCTCCCGCCCGGCGGGCGTCGCCGGCCTCCGGCGCGGTCGGACGGGCCGGCCGCTGCCTGGCTTCGATGATGCCCGAAGCGACCGGCGGCCTGGCGGGAGATGACGGAAGAAGTCGCGCGTCGACGGGAGGTCTCGGCCGGCCAGCCCGGGCCGGCGCCCGCCCCCGGGCCTCCCGCGCCGGGCGGGCCGCTAGCCCTGCTTGCCGGCGACCGCCACGAGGACGCCCGCGAGTGCGAAGTACTTGTTGCTGCCCAGCTCCCGGACGGTCTCGATCCCGAGGGCCTCCTTCAGGAGCGCGTCGTGCCTCTCGGTGAGACCTGCGAGGGCGGAGGGCGGCGCGGCCAGGATCTCGTCGAGCGTCTTGTCCTCGTACGCCTTGTCCAGACCCTTGGAGAGGTTGACCGAGATGGGCATGATGGCTCCTGTCGAGGTGGTACCGAGCAGGCCGCGGGCAAGCGGCCGCGCATAAGGTAACCACGACCCGCGCCGGCTGCGACGGCGCCGCCGGCAGCCTGTGGACAGCGCGTCACGCACGGGCCGATCCGCCTCCGGCGAAGAGCCGACGTGCTAGCCGGGCCAGACGCCCTGCGCCTCCAGCCAGCGCCTGCTGCGCTGCGCGGCCTCGCCGGGGTCGCCCGGGTAGCTGTCCAGCTCCACCATGAGCCAGCGGTCGTACCCGGCCGAGGCGACCGCGCGCAGCACCTCCGCCAGGTCCACATCGCCGTCTCCCAGCGGCAGGAAGGAGCCCGTCGCGCGGTCGAGGTCCTTGAGGTGCACATGCGAGAGGCGGTCGCCGTAGCGGCGAACGAGCGCAGCCGGGTCGGCACCCCCGGCGGCGAGATGCGCGGTGTCCGGGCAGAACGGGATGTCGGTGAGCGCGAACAGCCGCTCCAGAGCGTCCTCCGTCTCGACCAGGGTACCCAGATGCGGGTGGTAGCTCGCCTCCAGCCCGGCCGCGGCGGCGATCCGCGCGGCACGGTCCAGCCCCCGGGCGAGGGCGGCGAAGTCGCCCTCGAGGACACCGCCGCTGCGCCTGGCCCCGCCGCCGAGCACGAGACGGGAGGCGCCGAAGCGCCGCGCCAGCTGCGCCGCCCGCGTGATCTTGGCGAACTCGTCGTCCGCGATGTCCGGGTAGATGAAGTTGGCTCCGGTGTACACGCTCACCAGCTCGACGCCGGCCTGCGCGATGGCCTCCAGGAGGACGTCCGGCTGCCGCTCGAAGGCCAGCAGATCGCCGTCGAAGACCTCCAGGCCGCGGTACCCGAGCGACCCGATCTGAGCGACCGCCTCGACGGTCCGCCCCCCGGCGGTCGCGTAGAACAGATCGGCGACGCTGCCCACTCCCTGGGCCGTGCCCACGACGCCGCCCCAGGTGATCGCGCTGTACCCCAGCCTCATCGCCGCGCCTTCGGCTCCCAGCCGGGCGCGGCGAGGGGCACGTCGATGCGCTCCGTGCCCGCGATGGCCATCGCGGCGATCCGCTCGGCCGTCATGAAGGTCGTCAGCTGCGAGTTCGCCGCCGGGGTGGTCGGGATCACCGAGGCGTCCGCGACGCGCAGACCGCTCGTGCCGTGCACCAGACCCTGCTGATCGACCACCCCGCCGCGCTCGGGCTGCGCCATCAGGGCGGTCCCGGTGAAGTGGTAGCCGGAGGCCGTCTTGGACTCGATCACCTCGTCGAGCCGGGCGTCGTCGGCCATGATCTCCTCGTCGAAGCCGAGGGCGTCGTTCACGAGCTCCGCCATCGGCGGGGTGGTGAAGACCCGCCAGGCGAGCCGGACGATCTCACGGATCGCATCCCGGTCGATCGACCGGTCCAGGTAGTTCGGGTCGACGTCGGGAAGGGCGTTCGGGTCGGTCGAGGTGATGCGCACGGTGCCGAGGGAGCGCGGCTTGTTCAGCACGCACCCCACCCCGCACACGTAGTCGACGTCCTCGCTGCCCTCGCCGGCCAGGCCGCGGTTGCCCTCGCCAGTGGTCTTGGTGCTCAGGTAGGTGAAGGTCGTGAGCTGCCCGTCCAGGCTGCCCGGCTGCACGCTGGTCGACATGCGCAGCACCGTCTGCAGCCCGTACTGCCCCGGCTGCCACACGCCGGGCTTGGGCTGCGCCATCAGGGGGACGTTGAAATGGTCGCCCAGGTTCTCCCCGGCGGGCAGGTCCACGAGCTGCTCGATCCCGAGCGGCCGCAGCACCTCGGCGCGGCCGATGCCTGAGCGCTGCAGGATCGCCGGGGTCTGAATCGCCCCGGCGCACAGGACGACCTCCTGCCCGGCCTCGATGACCGTCCCGTCGGCGAGCAGCACGCCGGTCGCCCTGGTGCCCTCGAAGAGCACCCGATCGACGAGGCTGTCGCCGCGCACCGTGAGGTTCGGTCGGGAGCGCGCCGGGGCCAGGTAGCTCTCCGCGGTGGAGACGCGGCGCTCCCCGATGCGCGTCATGGGGGCGGGACCGACCCCGTGCGCGTCCGGCGCGTTGAGGTCGTACACGTACGGCACGCCGATCGCCTTGGCCGACTCCACGAAGGCGGCCTGGATCGGCGCGAGCTCGTCGTCGCTCGCGCGAGCGAGCGGGATGGGGCCGTCGTGCCCGTGGAAGTCGCCCGGCGCCGGGTCGTTCTCCATCGCGACGAAGGTCGGCAGCACCTTCTCCCAGCTCCACTCCGGGTTGCCGAAGGCCACCCACTCGTCGTAGTCCGCACGGGCGCCGCGCAAGGAGATCGCGCCGTTGATGGCGCTTCCGCCGCCGATCAGCCGGCCCTGGGGGACGTTGATGCCCGCGCTGCCCCTGCTGTGCACGACGAGCCCCCAGTCGTGCTCGGGCATGAACTCCTCCGCATGCCCGCGCATCGGCACCGTCTTGACGTCGAGCACCTCCGCCGGGGTCTGCTCGCCGCGATAGTCGTGGCCCGCCTCCAGCAGCAGCACGCTCCGCGAGGGGTCCTGCGAGAGCCGGGCGGCGAGGATGCAGCCGGCCGCACCGCCCCCGACGACGACGTAGTCGAACGACTCGGTCATGGTGTCACTCCGATCGGTCTCGGTTGTTGCTGAATGCGGCGTCGAAGGAGGCGGCGGGCAGGTCCCAGAGAAGGGACCGGACGAAGCTGACCGCCTCCGCTGCCCCGTGCTCCCTGTCCATCCCCGCGTCCTCCCATTCCACGGAGATGGGGCCGCGGTATCCGATGCCGCGCAGGGCACGGAAGGCGTCCTCCCAGGGCACGTCACCGTGGCCCGTGGACACGAAGTCCCAGCCGCGGCGCGGGTCGCCCCACGGCAGATGCGATCCGAGCACGCCGGAGCGGCCGGAGGAGGGGCGCAGTCTCGTGTCCTTGCAGTCGACATGGCAGATGCGGTCCGCGAAGTCGACGATGAACTGCACGGGGTCGATTCCCTGCCACATCATGTGGGAGGGGTCCCAGTTGAAGCCGAAGGCATGGCGGTGGTCGACGGCCTTCACGGCCTCGACGCAGGTCCAGTAGTCGTAGGCGATCTCGGCCGGGTGCACCTCGTGCGCATATCGCACCCCCTCGGAGTCGAAGACGTCGAGGATGGGGTTCCAGCGGGCCGCGAAGTCCTCGTAGCCCTGGTCGATCACGTCCTGGGGCACGGGAGGGAACTTCGCGACGTAAGGCCAGATGCGCGATCCGGTGAAGCCCGTGACGACGTCGGCTCCGAGCTTCCGGGCGACGATAGCCGTCAGCTTCATCTCCTCGGCCGCGCGCTGCCTGACGCCCTCCGCGTCGCCGTCGCCCCACACGCGGGGCCGGAGGATCGCCTGGTGCCGGAAGTCGATGGGGTCGTCGCAGACCGCCTGGCCGGTGAGGTGGTTGGACAGCGCCCACACCCGCAGCCCCCGGCGTTCCAGGATCTCGCGCCGCTCGCGCAGGTACTCGTCGTCCTGCGCGGCGCGCCAGACGTCGAGGTGCTCCGCCGAGCAGGCGATCTCGAGCCCCTCATAGCCCCAGCGCTGCGCCCGGTCGGCCACCTCCTCCAGCGTGAGGTCGGCCCATTGGCCGGTGAAGAGGGTCACGGGGTTGCTCGTCATGATGCCCTTCCTCCTCCGTGCTCGCGCAGGAAGGCCAGGCCGTCGCGCGCCAGCGCGTCCATGGACGGTGCGACCGGCCGCCAGAGCGAGACCGCACGTGCGATCTCGCGGACCGTCGGCAGGAACGACTCGACGACGAGCTGGCCGTCGTAGTCGATGTCGTCCAGGGCCTGGAAGAACTCGTCCCACGGCACATGGCCGGAGCCGGGAGTGCCGCGGTCGTTCTCGGACACCTGCACGTGGAAGACCCTGTCGCCGGCCAGACGCACCGCGTCGCCCAGGCTCTTCTCCTCGATGTTCATGTGGAAGGTGTCCAGGAGCAGGCCGACGTTCTCCGCTCCGGTCGCCTCGCACAGGGCGAGGCCCTGCTCGACCGTGTTCACCAGGTCGGTCTCGAAGCGGTTGAGCGCTTCGATCGCGAGCCGCACCCCGCGCCCGGCCGCGTAGTCCGCCGCCTCGGCGAGCGCGTCGGCCGCGCGGCGGAACTGGGCGGTACGGTCCTCGGCGTCGAGCATCCGCGTCTGTCCGGTCACCGCGTACATCGGCCCGGCCACGTGAGGAGAGCCGGTGGCCGCCGCCAGGTCGACGCAGCTGCGCAGGTAACCGAGAGCCGCCTCGCGCGTGGCCGGCTCCGGGCTGGACACGTCGCGCCCCGGCCCGAACGCACCGCAGATGCCGACCGCCAGGCCGGTCCGCTCCGCCTGCTGTGCGAGCCATTCGCCCGACAGCAGGGCCGGGTCCTCCACGCACACCTCGATCAGCTCGTAGCCGAAGCCTGCGGTTCGGTCGAAGGCCTCCGCGTCGCGCTCGGAGAAAGGGGAGGCGAGGGTGAAGGTGCTGAGCCCGAAGGTCCTGCTCATCGCACGCCCAGCTCTTCCAGGACGCGCTTGGTGTGGGCGATCGAGGCACCGGTGTACTCGTCGAGGAACTCCGGAGCGCCCGCTCCGGACAGCACGCCCCAGACGTCGCCGGCGGCGGGCAGGAGCTCGTAGGAGATCCAGCCGTCGTAGCCGATGTCGGCGATGGCGCGCAGGATCGGGGCGAAGTCCAGGTGGCCCTGACCGGGCGCGGCGCGATTGGAGTCGGCCAGGTGCACATGCACGAGGCGCTCGCCGGAGGCGCGGACCGCCCCCGCGAGGTCCCGCTCCTCGATGGACATGTGGAAGGTGTCGAGCATCACCCCGACGTTGGGGGCGCCCACCTCGTCCACGAAGCGGATGGCCTGCTCGGCCCGGTTGATCAGATAGGTCTCGTACCGGTTCCACGGCTCGACCGCGATGGTGATGCCCTGCTCGGCCGCATGGCTGCCGGCCGCCCGCGCGGCCTGCACCGCCCACTCCCACTCCTGCTCGAGCGGGGCCTCCGGGGTGATCTTCATGCACGCGGTCGGCGTGAAGGTGACGACCTCCGCCCCGATGGCGCGGGCGAAGTCGACGTTCCCCCTGAGGTAGTCCAGAGCCCTGCCCCGCACCGCGGCGTCGGAGCTGACGAGGTCACGCTCGGGCGTGTAGATGCTGATGACGCTGGACGCGCGGATTCCGTGCTCGCTCAGCGCACGCGTGATCGCGGCGGCGTCCAGCTGCCCGGGCTCGCCGATGAACTCGACGCCGTCGTAGCCGAAGCGCGCCAGGCGCTCGATGCCGCGCTCGATCGGCTCGTGCCCGTAGACGAGCGTGTTGTACGTGAAGCGGAACATCTCATCCTCCCTGCGGACGGCCGGGTGCGGCCGTTGCCCTGCGGTCGCACCCGGCCTGGGGACCGCTACTCCGTCTTGAAGTTGTCCAGCTGGTCGTCCACATTGTCCTTGGTGAACACGAGCGGCTTTCCAGCGTCGACCTCGCCGTTCGGGCCCACGGTGTACGTGCCGAGCTTGCCCGCCTCGAAGGTGTCGCCTTCCTTGCCGGTGATCTGGCCGGTCAGCAGGGCGTTGACGGCGTAGTAGGTCACGTAGCCCATGTCCCGCGGGCTCCACAGCACGAAGGACTTGAGGGTGCCGTCCTTCAGCAGCGCTCCGTCCGAGGGCGGCCAGCCCAGCCCGGTGATGACCAGGTTCGGGTTGAAGTTCTGGTCCTGCTTCGCCTTCACGGCGGCCTCCAGGGCGATCGGCGTGATCGCCAGGATGCCGTCCAGGTCCGGGTACGCCTGGAACAGCGACACCGCCGCGTCGTAGCTCGTCTGCGGCACGTCGTTGCCGTAGACGACCTTCACGAGCTCCATCTGCGAGTACTTCGGGTCCTTCGCCACCTCCGCGGCGGCGGCGATCCAGGCGTTCTGGCCCGCCGCGGTGCTCTGCGCGGAGATGATGGCGTACTTGCCATTGTCGCCCATCTCGTCGGCCAGCAGCTTGAACTGCGTCTCGCCGAGCTCCTGGTCGGCCGCGCCGGTGATCCAGAGGGCGCGCGCGTCCTTCGCGACGTCCGCGTCGTAGGAGACGACGGTCGTGCCCGCGTTCTTCGCCTGCTTCAGCGACGGGGCGAGCGCGTCCGGGTCGAGGCCGGAGACGGCGATCGCGCAGGCGCCCTGCTGGGCTGCGCTCTGGATCCGCTGGATCTGGCCCGGCACGTCGGGCTGCGCGGTGCCGGTGTAGTTCACCTTCTCGCCGCCCAGGTCGGCGGCCGCGAGGTTGGCGCCGTAGGCGGCGGCCCCGAAGAAGGGGTTGTCCGTGTTCTTCGGGATCATCGTCATCTGGCAGTCGGTCAGCGACTTGCCGCCGCCGGCCGTGCCGTTCGCCGTCGATCCGCCGGACGCACAGCCGGCCAGGCCGACGGTGAGCGCGGCGATCGCCGCGATCGCAGCAACTCTGATGCGCATGGTTGTTCCTCTCTGTGGTGTTCGGGTCTGGGGGTCTGAGGGGTCAGGACTTCGAGGGGCGCCCTGCGCGCAGCCGCACGCGCGTGACGATGGCCGGCACGACGACCGCGCCGATCATGAGCAGTCCGACGACCGTGTTCTGGATGTTCGTCGGCACGAAGGCGAGGTTCATCAGGCTCGTGAGCGCCGTGACGAGGATCAGCGCGAGGATCACCCCGACGAAGGAGCCCCGGCCGCCGAACATGCTCACGCCGCCGATGAGCACGATCGCGATCGTGGCGAGCTCCAGCCCGGTGCCGTTGTCGGCCCGCGCGCTGGCCACGTAGCCGGAGTAGAGCATGCCGGCGAGCGCCGCGATCGCGCCGGAGAGCGCGAACAAGGACCGCTTCATCGCGACGACGCGGATGCCGGAATACCTCGACACGGTGGGGCTCGAGCCCACCGCGAAGATCCGCCGCCCGAAGGCGCCGCGGTGCAGGATCAGCGCGGCCAGCGCCGCGATCACGGCGAAGAGGATGAGCGCGTACGGGATGTAGGTTCCCGGGACGGCGTTCTGGGCGAACGACGCCCAGCCGTCCGGGATGGAGCTGATCGAGCGGTTCTCCAGCAGGATGTAGGCGATGCCGCGGTACAGCCCCAGCGTCCCGATCGTGACCACGAGGGACGGCAGCCCGAAGCGGGTCGTGAGCCAGCCGTTGACGAACCCGGCGAGCGCTCCGAGCACCAGCCCGATCAGAAGCGCGAGGACGAGCGGGACGCCGGCGTTGAGCGTCATCCCGAACACCACGCCAGCCAGGCCGAACACCGAGGCGACGGAGAGGTCGATCTCGCCCGCGATCATGAGCATCGTCATCGGCACGACCATGAGGGCGAGGGACATCGCCCCGGTGGTCGTGATCGCGAAGTTCGGACCCGTCGCGAAGAAGGGGGAGGAGAGCGAGCCGTACACCAGGGCGATGATCACGAGACCGAGCAGTGCGATCTCCCACGGGCCGAACCAGGCGGGAAGGCGGCGGCGCGGCCGCGTCTGCTCCGCGGCGCGGTCCTGCTTGATGGGCGCGGTTGCCGTCATGACCGCATTCCTCTCGCTTCGCTTCGCCTGCGGATGAGCGCGTCGACGACGATGGCCGTGACGATCACCGCGCCCTGGATGGCCTGCAGCCAGAACTGCGACACGTTGACGAGCGCCAGGCCGGTGGAGATGACGCTGAGGATCGCGGCGCCGATCAGCACGCCCAGGATCGAGCCGTTGCCCCCGTTGACGCTCACGCCGCCGACGACCACGGCGGCCAGCACGGTGAGCTCGTAGCCGCTCGCGACGGAGGAGTCGACGGTGCCGTACCGCGCCCCCCAGAGCACGCCCGCGAAGCCGCAGAGCAGTCCGGAGACGGCGAAGGTGAGGAACACCCACCTCCTCGCCGGGATGCCGAGCTTCTCGGCGGCGGCGGGGGCGCTGCCGATGGCCAGCAGCGAGCGGCCGGAGTAGCTGTGCCGGGTGAAGACGTGCGCCGCGATCGCGATGACGGCGGCGTACACGACGAGCGCGGGGACGCCCAGAAGCGAGAACGAGGCGATCTCTCCGAAGCCCGGCGGAAGGGAGTTCGCGGTGACCTGCCGGCTGCCGGCGAGCATGGAGTCGACGCCGCGGTAGATGTAGAGGGTGCCGAGGGTCACCATGATCGACGGCACCCGCAGGGTGGCGACGATGACGCCGTTGATGCTGCCGAGGATCAGGCCGAGAAGGCAGGATCCGAGGATCACCAGGATCAGCGGCACCTGCGGGTTGCGCGCGGAGAAGTCGGCGGCGAAGTAGGCGGTGAGGCCCACCATGGAGCCGACGGACACGTCGATGTTGCGCGTCATGAGCACCATCGCCAGGCCGATCCCGACGATGACCGTGATGGCCATGCTGTTGAGGATCTGGGCGGCGTTCCCCAGGGTCGCGAAGCGCGGGGTGAGCAGGCTGAAGACGATCACGAGCAGGATGAGGACGGCAAGCAGGCTCGTCTCCCTGCGCGCCAGCGCGCGGCGCATGATGGACGCCCGTGGTGCGGCCGGGCGGGCGGCCTGGGCGGTCTCAGCGGACATCGTTCACCTGCCCGGTCATCGAGGCGAGCACGGCCTCGGCGTCGAAGGGTCGCTCGGTGAACTCCCTGCCCTGGGATCCCCGGTAGAACGTGATCACGCGGTCCGACACGGCGAGAAGCTCTTCCAGCTCGTTGGAGATGAGCACGATGGCCTTCCCCTCCTTGGCCATCTGGCCGACGATCTTGTACACCTCCGCCTTCGCGCCGACGTCCACTCCCTTGGTGGGGTCGTCGAGGATGAGGATGTCCGGCGCCGTGGCCAGCCACTTGCCCAGGACGACCTTCTGCTGGTTGCCGCCGGACAGCGCCGAGAGCAGCTGCGTCGGGCCGCTGCTGCGGATCTGCAGTCTGCCGATGTACTCCGTGGCGAGCGCGGCGTCGGCCTTCCTGCGGATCAGGCCGAGGCTGGTGAGGGTGCGCAGCACCGCGAGGGACAGGTTGAAGGCGATGCCCTGATCCAGGATGGCGCCCTCGCGCGTCCTGTCCTCGGGCACATAGGCGATCCCGGCGTCCATGGCGTCGCGCGGAGTGCGGACGGCGACCTCACGACCGCGCACCCGGATCACGCCGGCGTCGCGCGGGTCGAGCCCGAAGATCACCCGGGAGATCTCGGTGCGCCCGGCTCCGACGAGACCGGCCAGGCCGAGGATCTCGCCGCGGCGCACCGCGAAGCTCACGTCGTGGAACGCCCCGGTGCGCGTGAGCCCCTGGACCTCGAGCTCGACATCGCCGAGCGCCACCGTCGTCTTGGGGAAGACGCTGTCCAGCTCGCGCCCGACCATGTGCCCCACCGCGCTCTCGGGCGTGAACTCGGACACCGGACCCGAGATGATCGTCCGGCCGTCCCGATTCACGGTGACCCTGTCGGCGAGCTCGAACACCTCGTCCAGACGGTGACCGACGAAGAGGATCGCGACCCCTTCCGACTTCAATCGCCTGATGATGCCCATGAGCTTCGCGACCTCGTGCTTCGACAGCGCCGCCGTCGGCTCGTCGAGGATGAGCAGGGAGGTGTTGTCGGACAGCGCCTTCGCGATCTCCAGCAGCTGCTGGTCCGCGCTGGAGAGATCCTGCACGAGCGCCTGGGGGTCGAGGGTGACGCCGAGGCGATCGAGCTTGCGCGCCGCCGCGTTGCGCACGCCGCTCCAGCTGAGCGTGCCGAGCCGGGTCCGCTGCGGACTGGTGGCGAACATGATGTTCTCCGCCACCGTCAGGTCGGGGAAGACGACGGGATGCTGGTGCACCGTGGAGATGCCCAGCGCGCGGGCGGCGCGCGGGTTGGGGATCGTCACGGGCCGGGCGTTGACCTCGATGGTGCCGGCGTCCGGCTGCAGCGCGCCGGAGAGGATGTTCACCAGGGTCGACTTGCCCGCGCCGTTCTCGCCGAGCAGGGCGTGGACCTCCCCCGGGTAGAGGTCGATGTCCGTGGAGCGGATGGCGACGACGCCGCCGAAGCGCTTGGAGACGCCGCGGACGCGGACCAGGGGCTCGACAGCGTTCACCGACGCGCTCCCTGCTGCTCGGAGAGGTCGAGGTGGGGCGTGTCGACCCAGCTCCCGCGGCGGCTGGAGTCGAGCACGGCCTCGGTGAGCACGGCCGCGCGGTAGCCGTCCGCGAAGGAGGGGATGCCGTCGACGGCCGCGCCGGCGGCGGAACGGTACACATCGCGGACGAACGCGTTGAAGGCGTCCTGGTAGCCCATCGGATGACCCGCCGGCACGATGCTGTAGCCGGCGGCGGAGGCGTCCATCAGCTGCTCGACCCGGGGCACAGCCGTGAAGCCGCCGACCCGGCCCACCCACAGCAGCTCGGGCTGCTCCTGATCGAAGACCAGGCTCTCGTGCTGGCCGCTGATCTCGAAGGTGAGGTGGTTCTTCCTTCCGGCGGACACCTGGCTGACCAGCAGGGTGCCGATCGCGCCGCCCTCGGTCTCGAAGGCGACGGCGACCGCGTCCTCCGTGCGCACCTGCGCGGTGCCACGGCGCGGGTGCACGGTCGAGGCCGTGGCGCTGACGCGGCTGATCCGGTCGTCGGTGACGAACTCGATGAGGTCGCACAGATGCGAGCCGATGTCCGCGAACGCGCGCGAGGGACCGCCGCGGTCCGCGTCGACGCGCCAGTCGTCGTCGTCGTCGGACCAGAGCCAGTCCTGCAGGTATTCGCCGCGCACGGTGAACAGCCGCCCGAGCTCGCCACGGCGCATCCGCGCACGGGCCTCGCGGACCATGGGGTGGTACCGGTACACGAAGGGGACGGCGCTCGCCGCGGCGCTCGCGCCAGCGTGCTCCATCAGCTCACGGGCGGCTGCCACGGAGGTGGCCAGCGGCTTCTCGCAGATCACGTTCTTGCCGAGCTCGATGGCGCGGGAGGCGAACGCCTCGTGGGTGACGTTGGGGGTGCAGATGTGCACGGTGTCGATCTCGTCGGACTCGATGAGATCGATCGCGCTCTCGAAGGCGAGCGGGATCCCGAGCGTCCGGGCAGCCCGCACAGAGCTCTCCGGGGAGGAGGTCGCGACGCCGACCACCGAGCCACCGGCGGCCCGCGCCGCCGCCGTGTGCACCCGCGCCATGAACCCACCACCCAGGATTCCGACCGTCGGCGCGGGGTCGGCGGCGATGACCGTCGTTGTCATGCACACATTGTGTGAGTGCGATTGCTACTTTTGTCAAGTCACATCTCAAAAGTTGTCTCGACGCGTAGACAAGTGCGATCGAAGTCTGCAGATGTTGACGTACGCTTGTGCTCACAGCAAGCAGCGACGGGAGAGGCGATGCGAGACGAACGCTCCGCAGCGAGCCAGGGTCTTGGCGAGTTCTTCCAGTTGCTGCGGGACGGCACTCCACGCACCCGTGCTGAGCTGGCCGCCATCTCGGGCCTGTCCCGCCCGACGGTCGCCTCGCGCGTGGAGGAGCTGCTCGCCGCGGGCATCCTGGCCACCGCCTCGGACGCGGCTTCCACCGGCGGAAGACCCTCTGCGCGAGTGGCGTTCAACCCGGACGCGCGCGTGGTCCTCGCGGTGGACGTGGGAGCGACTCACGTGCGCATCGGCATCTGCAACCTCGCCGGGGCGATCCTCGCCGAGAAGCAGGCGGACATCGCGGTGGCGGAGGGGCCGGCACGGGTGCTGGACTGGGTCGCCGAGTCGGGCATCGAGCTGGTGTCGCGCCTCGAGCGGGAGCTGCGCGACGTCGCCGCGGTCGGCATCGGCCTGCCCGGCCCCGTCGACCACGAGACCGGCCGGCCCTCGAATCCTCCGATCATGCCGGGCTGGGACGGCTACGACGTGCCGGCGCACATCCAGAGGACCTTCCGCTGCCCCGTGCTCGTGGACAACGATGTGAACATCATGGCGCTGGGCGAGCGTGCGGTGAACTGGCCCGACGTCGACGACCTGGTCTTCGTGAAGGTCGCCACCGGCATCGGCTCCGGCATCATCTCCGACGGGGTGCTCCGGCGCGGGGCGAACGGCGCGGCGGGCGATGTGGGCCACATCTTCGTGGCGCGCGCGGCGGGCCGTCAGTGCCGTTGCGGCAAGACCGGATGCCTCGAGGCGCTCGCCGGCGCTCCCGGGATCGCCCGGACGCTGCGCGAGGACGGTCTGGTGGTGGATGACCGGGAGCAGATCCTCGATCTGATCAAGGCAGGCAACCTGCAGGCCGGCAGGGCGATCCGGGAAGCGGGGCGTGCGATCGGCGAGATGCTCAACATGTGCATCAGCGTGGTGAACCCGTCGATGATCGTCATCGGCGGCATGCTCTCGCAGGTCGGCGAGAACCTCCTTGCGGGCATCCGCGAGGAGGTGTATGCGAACTCGACGCCGCTGGCGACGAAGGACCTGTCCATCGTCACCTCGCGTTCCGGCCGTCAGGCGGCGATCATCGGGGCCGGCATCCTCGCGGCGGAGCATGTGCTGGCCGCCGACCAGATCGGGGCGCTCGTCGAATCCGACTCCGCGCGCACCGCCGTGCGCTGAGCGGCAGCAGGGCGCGGCCCGGCAGCGGGCTCAGCCGGGCAGCTCGGCTTCCTGTGCCGCGGCCGTGCATACGCGCAGCGCAGCCGGCCGGACCGCGATGTGGGCGGCGATGACGTCGCCGAAGCCGTCGCCGTCGAGCTGGATGCCCCGCGGCGAGCGCAGCCGCAGCTCGAAGCTCCTGCCCTGCACGTAGCTGAGCGCGTCCAGCTCGGGAGCGAGCTGGAGGACGCGCCGGCCGAGCCGCCAGCGCTGCACGAGGGCCTGGATGGCGAGCCGGGTGCCGATGCGCGTCCAGCCGAAGCGGGTCTTGGGCCGCAGCATGACGACGTCCAGCAGCCCGTCGTCCACCGCGGCCTCCGGCAGAAGCAGCATGTTCCCGGTGAGCGTCCCGCAGTTGCCGGCGATCACGGTGTGCGTACGCGCCCATTGGGGGCGGCCGCCGTCGATGCGATAGCGAAGCCGGAACTGCCTGTTGTCCACGATCGACCGGGCGATGGGCGCGATGTAGGCGAGCCAGCCGATGCGGCGCTTCGCCGTGGCGCTGGTGTTCTGCGCCATGTCGGCGTCCAGCCCGATGCCGGCCATGACGAGGAAGACATGCCGGGAGCGGGCGCCGGCGGCATCCTGCAGCTGCGCGACCGCGACGTCCACGGCACGGGTGCTGCCGGCGAAGGCGACGCGCACGCTCTCGGCCATGTCGTTCAGCGGGAGGCCCAGATTGCGGGCGAGGAGGTTGCCGGTTCCGGAGGGGATCAGGGCGACAGGCGTCCCCGTGCCCTGGGCGAGCTCCGCGGCGACGCGCACAGTGCCATCGCCGCCCGCGACGAGCAGCACAGCGGGCGCCGCGGCGAGAGCCTCCTGCACCGCGAGACGGCCCGAGTCCTCATCGAGCGTCTCGTGCCAGCTCGACGGGGGGCGCCCGAGACGGGACTCCTCGGCCTGCACGAGCGCGCGCAAGGCATCGACATCGACCTTGACGGGGTTGTAGACGACTGCGGCGCCCCGATCGTCTCCCATCCTTCGAGCCTAGGGCCGCCGGGAGCGCCGTCACCCGCCGGGGCGTGCATCGGCGTTAGGCGTCCGCCGTCGGAAGGCCTAAGCTGCCAGGGACTCGTACGACCGTCCCGGGGCGAACGAATGAGTTGCGAGGCCGGTCCTGATGCCCACAACACCCGGACCGGTCTCGGTCACAATTCCGGTCGGTCGCGATTCCGGCGCACGTCCAGCAGCCCCGAAGGGCGACGACGCGGCGTGGCCCAGACGCCCCCGCGGGCACTCTCCTCCTGTCCTCGGCAGCTGGCTCGGTCTGCGCGTTGCCCGCCGTGCGCAATTTCGCAAGCCCCCTCAGCAGCAGCCGGAAGCGCGTTACCGTGCTCGCGCCGGGCAGGTCCCGGCGGAAGGAGAACGGAGATGACCGTAGCCGAGCAGATGCTCGCCACACACCCCGGCGCAGCCGCGCCGGACGCCGCTCTGGTTCGCTGCATCGAGTCCTGTGCGGAGTGCGCCCAGGCCTGCACGGCCTGCGCCGACGCCTGCCTGGCCGAGGAGGCGGTGCCGCAGCTCACGACCTGCATCCGCAAGAACCTCGACTGCGCGCAGCTGTGCGAGACGACCGCCGCGGTGATGTCGCGCCGCACGGGCAGCAACGCCGAGACCGTCCGGGCGACGCTCGAGGCCTGCCGGGTGGCGTGCGCCTCCTGCGCCGCGGAGTGCGAGCAGCATGCGGGGATGCACGAGCACTGCCGCGTCTGCGCGCAGGCGTGCCGCCGCTGCGAGGAGGCGTGCCGGCAGCTCCTGACGATGCTCTGAGCGACGGCGGCCGACGGCGGAGATCTCCTCGGATCTCACGGCACCGGGCCGAGCCTTCCGATCAGCGGGACCCGATTGAGCACGATCAGGCCGATCCGGTTCCAGAGGCCGGCGAAGAGCACTGCGGCGGTGCATGCGACGAGAACCGAGCCCACCACATCGGTGAGGTAGTGGGCGCTCACGTACAGGCGAATGACGCCCATCCCCGCGACGGCGGCGATGCCGAGAGCTGCGACGGGCAGCTCCCACCGTTTGCCACGGGCCAGCAGGTAGCAGGCGATCGCGTACGCCGCGACAAAGGTCGTGTGGCCGCTCGGGAAGCTGTCGTTTCCTGCTTCGGCGAGGAGCGGATGATCGAGCAGAGCGGCGGCGGGGCGCGGTTCCGCGACGATGAGCTTGAAGATCTCGGAAGAAAGCCACGCGAAGGCCGCGAGACCGGTGAACGCGAAGGCGTTGACCGGAGAGCGGCGCACGACCAGCAAGAAGACGAACGATCCGGCGAGCACCGCCACGATGCCTGCCGGCGAGAAGATCGTGGAGAGGGTGACGCTTGCCCAGTTCAGCACCATGTGCTGATGATCGGTGAGCTCCTCATCCCAGGCGAGCTCGGCCGGCAGCACGCCGGGGATCAGCTTGACGGCGAATCCCAGCAGCAAGACCGCGAGCGTCCCGATCAGGCTCAAGAGCAGCCAGTGCTGAGGCTGCGGCAGCCGCGCCAAGCGAGTGCGCGGGTCGCCCGGTTCAGATCGGTTCGCGGCGCTCATCGGGCTGCTCCTGTTTCGGCAGAGGCGGCGGTGAACGCGCATGACTCCGCTCGGGCTTCGATCGGCGGAGACGGAGGGATTTGAACCCTCGGTCCCCATAAGGGGACTCCACCTTAGCAGGGTGGTGCACTAGGCCTGACTATGCGACGTCTCCCGGCGCGAAGGGCGAGGCCCCGTGGCGCACGCGGACCATCATAGCGGGCGCGGGCTGCGGGCGCCCAGCGAGCTGAGCCAGCGGCCCGGCCGGTAGCGCTGCGCGAGGGCGGTCTTCTCCACGAGATGCCAGCTCGGCAGCGCGAGCAGCGCCGCGGCGAGGGCGACCAGCAGGATGTTCGCCCACACGGATTCCCAACCCAGGTACTGGATCGCCGCCTGCTGCAGCGGGAAGGCCCACAGATACATCCCGTAGGACAGGTCGCCGTACCGTGCTGCCCGACGGACGACCGGCAGCGGCCAGGTGCCGATCGTGAGCACGATGTACGGCAGCGCCAGCCACGACACGGCGGTCCCGGCCTGGGGCGAGACGGCGTACGCCAGCCACCACAGCCCTCCCGCGAACACCGCCGCCCAGGGCCGGAAGAGCTGCAGACCCGTCTCGCGCAGCATCCGCGCGAGCGCGCCCACCCCGAAGAAGGCGCACATCGCTGCCGCCGCGGAGAGGTTGGACCCTCCGAACTCCACGGCCTGGCCGGTGGACCCCAGCAGGGCGGCGCAGAGCGTGAGCACGCCGACGACCGGCGCGCGCGCCACGCGCGGCAGGAAGCCGACGAGCGGCACCAGGATGTAGCAGCCGAACTCCACTCGCAAGGTCCACAGCGAGCCGTTGACGACGTCCGGATAGGGCAGGGTCTGGAAGACGCCGGGCAGGTGGTAGTCCGGAAGGAAGAGGACGATATTCCGCAGGTACGCGTACGCGCCCGGGTCGGCGAAGTAGGCCGAGGCGCTGAGCGTGGACACGATCGGCCCGACCACGAAGGCCGTGAGGATCACGGCCACCACCAGCGCGGGCAGGATTCGCAGGATCCGCGCCGAGAAGTAGTCCACCAGGCTGCGGTTGCGGTGCCAGCTTCCCCAGATCAGATAGCCGGAGATGGAGAAGAAGATCGAGACGCCCAGAACGTGCACCGGGATGCCCAGGAGCTCAGGCGCCTCCGCGGGCCGGGCCATGAGCACGTACGCGTGCCCGATGATCACGAGGACCGCTCCGAGCAGACGGAGCGCGTCGAAGGCGTTGTCGTGACGAGGCGTCGAGGGCGGCATGGGCTCTTCCGGACCGGGGACCCCGGTCAGTCTAGGCCCGTGCCCCGGAGCGCTCCGGCTACTGGCCTTCTCCGGCGCGGCCGATCGTGCAGCCGACCTGGTCGGCGGTCTGCCCGGTGGCGTTCTCCGAGAGCACGAACGGTGTCGGGCCGGCGGTCGCGTTCGGGTCCGCCGTCGCGTTCGGGTCGGGCGTCGCATTGGGGTCCGCGGTCGCGTTGGGGTCGGCCGTCGCGTTGGGGTCGGCCGTCGCGTTCGGGTCTGCGCTGCCCTCGATCGTGGCGCCCTGGCTCTGACCCGTGAACTCGAAGGTCGAGTCGGCGAGGACCGCCTGGATCATCGCGTCGCCGTTGGTGTAGTCCGGCGCGACCTTGTTCGGATCGGGCGCGTAGCCGACGCTCGGATACTGGATGAACGTCACATCGGCCGGCTTGATGCTGCGCACGGTCGCCGCGACGGAGAGCAGCTTCGGGATCGAGTTCAGCGTGCTGGACAGCGTGAGGTTCTCCGCCACGGTCTTCGCCAGGGCGTACACCTTCGTAGGGTTGCCGAGGGTGTCTGCGCTCTGCAGAGTGCGCACCATGCTGGACAGGAAGGCCTGCTGCGAGCTGATGCGGGAGATGTCGCCGCCGTTGCCGACGCCGTAGCGGCTGCGGAGCATGAGCAGGGCGAGCTCCCCGGAGATCACATGCTCGCCCGCGGGGAGGTTGACCCCCGTGTAAGGGTCGTCCAGGTCCGTGGCGATGCACACGGGCACGCCGCCGATCGCGTTGGACATGTTCACGACGCCCTGGAAGGAGATCATCCCCGCATAGTTGATGGGCACGCCGGTGAGGTTCTGGATGGTGAGCGCCACACAGGCGAGGCCGCCGTACTCGAGCGCGTTGTTCAGCGGCTGCTCCGACATCGCCGGGTAGTAGTCCGGCTGGCCGTCCTGCGAAGGGCAGGACGGGATCGGCACCATCATGTCGCGCGGGAAGCTGATGACGTAGGCGCGGCTGTGGTCGGCGGAGACGTGCAGCAGCATGTTCACGTCGTTCAGGCCCTGGCCGTTCTCATAGCCCTCGTCGACCTGGTAGCCCGTGCGGGAGTCCGTGCCCACGAGCAGGAGGTTGAGGGGGCCGGGGATCGCCCCGATGCCGGCCAGCTCCGGCACATCGGTCTCGCCGACGAGGTTCACCGAGGCGTGGAACCCCCGGCTGACATCCAGCGCCGCGTACGCGGCGGCGGAGACGACGCTCACCACGGCCACGAGAGCGAGGCCGCCGATGACCTTGAGCAGGTTGAGGACCGGGTTGGACCGACGCTGGCGGGCGTGGCGGATCGCACCGCGAATGCGCGACGAGGCCAAGCGATCCCCCTTTCCGTCGGTCACTTACGGCCCGGCCAGTGTAGCCGCAGGGGGCGAGGGTATAGCTGTGAGACGCGGGAGAGGGCTCCGTGCGCGCGCTGCGAGCTCAGATGCGCTTGCCCGCGCGCGGTCCCGGCGCGAGGCTGTAGATCTCCTCGACGTGGATCGCCACGACGTACCGCGGCGCCGGGCGGCCCAGCTTCTCGTAGCCGGCGGCGACGGCGTCCCAGGCCGGCCCGGACTCCACGACCTCCGCGGGACCGACGAAGCGGTAGCCGTCGGGAGCGGCGGCGTCCACCACGGCGGCGGCGACCATCGAGCCGTTGCGGATGTTCTCGAGCGTCTGGCCCTGCGCGGCCTCGCTGAACACGAGGGTCGAGTCGTCCAGGGGCCGCAGCGAACGCTTCGGGCCGAGGTTCGGGACGCCGTCCGGGCTCACCGTCGCCACGAACGGCATCTGCTCCGCCAGCATCGTCTTCATCGGCTCCGTGAGGATGTTCGCCACAGTGTCCCTCTTTCTCTCGGGTTTCTCTCTCTGAGGTGTCCGAAGGAAGCCAACCGGCAGCCGGCACGGGCTATTCCTTATGCATCCGCATGGAACACCGCCGGCTGGCCGCCCGGTGCCGTAGGGTCGGCTCGTGCGACTCGCCGAGTTCACCGGGCTCACGGCCGCCGAGGCGGCCGAGCGCATCGCCGACGGCCGGGCGAACGACTTCGTGGCCGCCTCCAGCCGCAGTGTGTGGAGCATCGTCCGGGCGAACGCCTTCACGCTGTTCAACGGCATCATCGCGGGCTGCTTCCTCGTGCTGCTCGTCATCGGCCGCTGGCAGGACGCCCTGTTCGGCGTCAGCGCCGTGGCCAACACGATCATCGGCTCCGTGCAGGAGTTCCGGGCCAAGCGCTCGCTCGACCGCCTCGCGCTCGTGAACGCGGACGACGCGCGGGTGCTGCGCGACAGCACGGAGCAGGCGGTCCCGGTCACGCAGGTCGTGCTGGACGAGCTGCTCGTCCTCCGGGCCGGAGCGCAGGTGCCCGCTGACGCCGTCGTCGTCTACGCGGACGCGCTGCAGCTGGACGAGTCGATGCTCACCGGGGAGTCGGACCCGGTCGACAAGGAGGTGGACGACGAGGTCCTCTCCGGCTCGGTCGTCGTCGGGGGCATGGGCCTGGCCCGCGTCGTGCGCGTGGGAGCCGAGTCCTTCGCCAATCGCTTCGCCGACGAGGCGCGACGCTTCTCGCTCGTGTCCTCCGAGCTGCGCAGCTCCCTGAACCGGGTGCTGCGCTGGGTCGCCTGGATCATCGGGCCGGTGACCCTGCTGGTGCTGAACTCGCAGATGCTCACGGTCGGCGGCTGGCCGCACGCGCTCTCCTCGGGCCAATGGGTGCTGGCCGTCGTCGCGTCGATCGCCTCCGTCGTGGCGATGATCCCCCTGGGCCTCGTGCTCATGACGAGCATCGCCTTCGCCGTGGGCGCCGTGAAGCTCGCCCGCCAGAGCGTGCTCGTGCAGGAGCTCGCCGCGGTTGAGGGCCTGGCGCGCGTGGACATCATCTGCCTGGACAAGACCGGCACCCTGACAGAGGGGGAGATCGTCTTCGACGGCGCCCATCCGCTGCCTGCGCCCGAGGCTGCCACGGGCGCTGCCCCCACGGCCGGATGGGAGTCCGTGCTGGCCTGGTACGGGGTGCAGCCGGACGCCAATGCGACCGCCCGCAGCCTGGCTGCCATCTTCCAGCAGGTGCCCGCCGTCGAGCCGAGCGGCTCGGTCGCCTTCACCTCGGCCACGAAGTGGAGCTCGGTGAGCTTCGCGCAGGGTCCGGCGGGGACCTGGGTGCTCGGTGCGCCGGAGTTCGTGCTCGGCGTCCAGGCGCGCCCGGCCGGGGCAGGCCTGCAGGAGCGGATCGCCGAGCTGGCCTCCTCCGGGCGACGCACTCTGGTGCTCGCGCACAGCCCCTCAGGCGCGGAGGGGTTCAGCAGCGAGGACGGCGCCCTGCCGCCGGGACTGGAGCCGGTCGTCCTGCTCACCTTCGCCGAGCGCGTGCGGCCGGACGCGGCCGAGACTCTGCGCTATTTCGCCCGGGAGGGCGTGCAGGTGCGCGTCATCTCCGGCGACAACCCGAGCACCGTGGCCGCCATCGCCCGGGAGGTCGGCCTGCCCGCCGCGACGGGCTTCGACGCGCGCCAGCTGCCGGCGGACGAGCAGGAGCTCGCGGCCGTGCTCGAGGAGAACCTCGTCTTCGGGCGGGTCACGCCCGAGCAGAAGAAGCGCATCGTCCTCGCGCTGCAGGCCGCCGGGCACACCGTCGCGATGACCGGCGACGGCGTGAACGACGCCCTGGCGATCAAGGAGGCGGACCTGGGCATCGCGATGAACTCCGGCTCGCCCGCGACGAAGGCCGTGTCCCGGCTCGTCCTGCTCGACGGCCGGTTCTCGCACCTGCCGAGCGTGGTCGCCGAGGGGAGGCAGGTGATCGCGAACATCGAGCAGGTCTCGATGCTGTTCCTCACCAAGACCGTGTACGCGACCGCGCTCGCCCTGATCTTCGGGGTGACGATGCTGCAGTTCCCGTTCCTGCCGCGCCAGCTGTCGGTGACCGACGGGCTCACGATCGGCCTGCCCGCCTTCTTCCTCGCGCTGCTGCCGAACCGGCGTCGCTACGAGCCGGGCTTCCTGCGCCGCTCGCTGAGCTTCGCCGTCCCCGCCGGCATCGTCATCGCGTTGACGCTCGCCCTCTACAGCCGCGCGGCGGTGAACCTGGGGGAGAGCACCGAGGAGCTGCGGACCGGCTCCACCCTCATCCTGACCATCGTCGGGCTGTGGGTGCTGCTCGTGCTCACCCGGCCGCTGACGGTCGCGAAGACGCTCATCATCACGCTCATGGCGGTGGGGCTGATCCTCGTCTACGCGGTGCCGCTGGCCTCGGACTTCCTCCAGCTGCGCGACCCCGGGCTGCTGACCGCTGCGCTGGTGCTCGCGGCAAGCGCGATCGCGATCGGCTTCATCGAAGCGGTGCGGCTGGCGCACCTGCGATCGCTCAGGCCGAGGACCGGGCGAAGTAGCGCGCAACCCGCCCGGTCCACAGCACGACGATCACTGCCGCGCTGAGCAGCACGTCTGCCAGCTCGTACCAGGCGGTGGTGTCGATGCCGAAGACGAGCAGGTCCAGGCCGAAGCCGATCGCCAGCAGCGCGGTGAGGGTGACCCTCGCCTTGCGGTCACCGCGGGCCACGACGGAGGCGAGCGACATCTCGAGGAACCCGAACAGGAGCGTCACGGCGCCGGAGATCGTGACGAGCTGCCTGACCCCGTCCATCTCGCCCTCCGCGGAATAGCGCGAGAAGATCAGCACGATGCCCAGGAGCACGTCCAGCAGTCCCGCCAGGTAGCAGAACACGACGACGAGGATGAGCTCCACCGGGCGTCTGCGCCGCCCCGCGCCCGCGGCCTCCTCGCCCGGCTCCGGCAGCTCGTCCCTCTCGGCCACCCCTCCACCCTATGCGGCAGCGCGCCGGGGGATCGAGACCCTCTGGCCGATCCGGCCGATCCCCTGCCAAGCCGCCGCGCGGGACACGCCTTCCGGCTCGGCGGCAGGCGAAGTAGAGTCTGGCCGATGCCGCGGTCAGGGAGTCGGTGGGCCCGCCGGGCGCCGGCGGCGCTCGCCGGGGCGTCCCTGCTGCTCGGGGCGCTGACCGGCGGTCTCGCCGTCGTGCAGCCCGCGGAGGCGGCCGGGCTTCAGGCACGGAGCGAGGGACCTCTGCAGGCGGCGACGCCCGCGGCCTCGCCCGTGGCCGGAGCGCGCTACGTCGCCCTGGGCGACTCCTATTCGGCGGGCTTCGGGCTGCTCCCGTACAGCCAGCAGCCCGCCCCGGGATGCTTCCAGGCGCTGGAGGACTACCCCCACCGGCTGGCCGCCCAGCTGCAGCTGCAGCTCACGGACGTCAGCTGCAGCGGTGCGGCCACCGCGAACATCATCGACACCCCGCAGACCACGATCACCGGCGAGGGCACGGCGCCGCCGCAGTCGGAGGCCCTGGACGCCAGCACGGAGCTCGTCACGATCACCATCGGCGGCAACGACCTCGACCTCACCGGGGTCGCCGCGAGCTGCGTCGCCCTCGGGGCGGACGGGCCGCTGCTGTCCGACCCCGAGCGGAACGACTGTCGCAGCATCTACCAGCCGGATCCCGACGATCCCGGCGGCGACTCCCTGCTCGCCCGGCTCTCGGGCACGGTGGAGCCCGCCATCGGCGCGGCGTTCGCGCAGATCCGCAGCAAGGCGCCGAATGCCCGCGTGTTCGTCATCGGCTATCCCGCGGTCGCCCCGGACGCCGCGCACGTGCCTCCGGAGGGCTGCTTCACGAGCCTCTTCCAGAACCCGCTGGAGGGCTCGCCGTTCCGCCAGGACGCGTTCCCCTTCACAGACGTCGACACGGCCTACCTGCACGAGCTCGGCGTGCGGCTCGACGCCGTCCTGCGCGCAGCGTCGGCGAGCGCCGGCTTCACCTATCTCTCCACGCTGGACGACACCGAGGAGCACACCGCCTGCGCCGGCCCGGAGCAGGCGTACATCTTCGGCGCCACGGTGACCACCGATCCGGCCGACGGGACGAAGACCCCCCTGCCGATGCTCTACGCGAAGCTCGGCGCGCTGCACCCGAACGAGCGAGGCGTGGCGTACTTCGCCGAGCGCGTCGCCGACGCGATCACCGGCCGACCGCCCCCGACCCCCGATCCGGCGCCGCCGCCCAGCGCGAGCGTGACCGACCCGCTCGGCCTCCTCGCGCGGTGGTGGCCGCTGGCAGCGCTGATCGCCGGCACCGCGGCGGCGCTGATCGTGGTGCTCCTGGTGCTCGGCTCGCGGCGACGCCGGAGGCGCCGCTGACCGCGACGGCTGGCGGAGGGCGTGGGATTCGAACCCACGAGGCATTGCTGCCTGCCGGTTTTCAAGACCGGATCCTTCGGCCGCTCGGACAGCCCTCCTCGACGCCCTATTCTGCCCGATGCCGCCGCGAGGCGCGTGTTTCCGCCGTTTGCTGGCGCATCGCGACTCCGGCTCGGAGCGGGACGGCTCGCCGCACGGCACCCGCCGCGGCCGGCCGCCCCGCAGCCGGAGCCTGTCGACCCGCGCTTCGCATCTCGGCTCTTGCGAGTCGCAATCCGGCTGTCCGGGCCGCGAGCCTGCTGCATACATTCATCGAGCCGACGCGACCGCTGGGGTTCGCGTCCCGTTCGGAGGAATCGATGACGAACTCGGAAGCGCCTGCAGGCTGGCAGCCGGACACGGATCTCTACCGCCCCCATTTCGACACGGAGCTCGTCGCGCGCGCGACCGCGCTCGTCCCGCTCATTCGGGAGCACGCGCAGGAGGGGAGCGAAGGCCGACGGGTCTCGGCTGAGGTGATGCAAGCCCTCGAGGATGCACAGCTGCTGAACCTGTTCGTGCCGCGTCGCTTCGGCGGTCACGAGACCTCGATGCGCACGGCGATGGAGGTGCTGGCCGAGATCGCCCGAGGGGACGGCTCGACAGCCTGGGCGGCTTCGCTTCTCAACGTCTGCACCTGGTTCGCGACCACGTTCTCCGACCAGGCTCAGGATGATGTCTTCGGCGCAAACCCCCGCGCGAAGGTGGCGGGGATCTTCACCCCGGGCAGCACGATGACGCGGGTGAACGGCGGCTACCTCGTCAGCGGACGCTGGCCCTACTCCTCCGGCTCGTTCGCGGCCGACTGGGCGGCGCTCGGCATCGCGATGGACGTGCCGGAGGGGGAGGATCCCCGAGCGCTCGCCCTCTTCTCCCGCGACCAGTTCACGATCGAGCCGACCTGGTTCGTCACGGGCATGAAGGGCTCGGGCTCGGACACGATCGTGGTTCAGGACCAGTTCGTGCCGGACCACCGGGTGCAGCCCTTCGTCGGGATGCGCGAGGCGGAGTACCTGACCTCCCACCACGACGAGCGCAACGCGCACATGGCGTTCATCCCGGTGGCCGCCCTCGTGCTCATCTCCCCGCAGCTGGGCCTGGCACGTCACGCCCTGGAGTACACCTTGGCGAAGCTGCCGGACAAGGGCGTGGCCTACACGAGGTACCTCAGCCTGGGGGCGAGGAACTCGCCCGCGCACCAGTTCGGCGTCGCGAACGCGGCGACGAGGTTCCGGCTGGCGGAGCTCCTCGCCGGTGACGCAGCGGACCTCATCGACGCCTCCGCCCTGAGGGGGGTTCTGCCGTCCCACGAGCAGCGCGCCCAGATCCGCAACGACACGGGGGTGATCGCGGAGCTGGTGAAGGAGGGAATCGACCTGCTGCTGACCGCCAACGGCGCCGGCTCCTTCGCCGAGGCGAACGTCCTGAGCCGGATCTGGCGGGACGCGGAGATCGCGGCGCGGCATGCCTACGTCACGCCGGAGGTCGGCAAGGAGGTATACGGCCGAGTGCTGCTGGGAGCAGACGATCCGCTCACCATGGACATCTGAGCCGAGGAGCAAGGCGCCGGCGCGATGGCCCGGTCACCGCTTGGAGAGGAACGAGATGATCTACGAGTACGCCGTCTTGACCATCGACTCCGCGCGCGGCGCCGAGTTCGACGCGGTGATCGCCGACGCTGAACGGATCCTGCTCTCGGCTCCCGGCTGCGCTTCCGCGAGCCTTCAACGCAGTGTGGATCGCCCGGAGCTCTGTCTGCTCCGCGTCGGCTGGGAGGACATCGATGACCACCTGGTCCGATTCCCGGGGAGCGAGCCAGCCGACCGTCTGGCGCGAACGATCGGCCGCTTCTTCGTGGAGGAACCCCTCGTCGCGCATTTCCGACGATAGGGAGTCTGCCGCAGTCGGCCTAGACTGCCTCACGTCCGGTTCCGCGACGGCGTGGACCGGACGTGAGGCCGACTTCCGCAGGAGGGAGCGATGCCGAGTTCGATCGAGTCCGTGCGGCGACCGGACTGGGAACACGCGACCGGTCACGGACTCAGCCGCGTCCAGCAAGAGCTCATCTTCCCGTCGACAGGGGAGAACGATCTCGACATCTTCCGCGACCGCCTCAACGCGGCGTACTACCCGGCCATCGTGGACACCACCAGTCGCGATCACGCGCTCGACGGGGGCCGTCTCAGCGTGCGAGTGCTCGACCGCATGACGGTCGGCTTCGCCCGCTTCGGGCGAGACGTGCTGGTGGATCCCGGCGTGATCGACGGGTACCACGTCAACGTCCCCCTGGCCGGAACCGTGCGATCCCGGCACGGGGCGCAGGAGGCGGTCGTGCGCCCGGGCATGGCCGCGATCTTCGGACCCTCGGCTCCGACACGTCTGCCTCTCTGGTCGGCGAACGCGGCGCAGCTGTGCATCAAGATCGAGCGCGGCCTCATCGAGGAGGAGCTCGGCGCCCTGCTCGGCCGTTCCGTCCGCGTGCCGCTCACGTTCCGCATCGGCCTGCCGCTGTCCTCCGGACCGGGCCGCGAATGGAGCCGGCTCCTGTGGACCCTCGTGGATGCGATCGACTCCGGCGACCTGCCGCGCGCCGTTCTCAGCCACCTGGAACGAGCGCTCATCGCGCGGCTGCTGTACTCGGCGTCCCACGACCAGCGCGAGGCTCTGGATGCGCCGGGGGCGCCCGTTTTGCTGCCTCGGACGCTCCGCACGCTGCTGACGTTCGTCGAAGAATCCGCCGACGGGCTCCTCACGACGGCCGACCTGGCACGGCACGCCGGAGTGAGCGCTCGCCGGGTCGAACAGACCTTCCGCGAGCATCTGGGCGTCACGCCGAGCGCGTACCTCGCCGGCGTCCGGCTCGACCGAGCACGCAGGGCCCTGAGCGATCCTGCTCCCGGCGAGTCGGTCACAGCCGTCATGTACCGCCACGGGTTCAGCAACCACTCGCGATTCGCCACCTTGTACCGCCAACGGTTCGGCGAGTACCCCTCCGCAACCCTGCGGCGCGCGAGCCGCTGATCATCCGCGGGAAGCAGCGCAGCAGCGAGGAGCAGCGCCCACCCCGCGTCAATGAGGACGGCTCGCCGACGTGCCGCTCAGAGCACGCCGCGCCGGCGCAGCCACTGCAGGCACGCCGATCCTTGATGCCGCTGGAAGTCTCGGACCGTCGGAAGACCGAGTGGAGGAGGCAGCAGAGAGCTGCTGACGAACATGCCTGCGACGGCGACGACCACGCGGTCCAAGGCCCGTGGATCGACATCGCGGGTCAGGGGGTGGGAACGGACCACCTCCTGGGGATCGACGCCCGCCATGGCGAGGCTCGGAAGAGCGAGCACCAGGTCGACCCAGGCGGACCCCAGGCATGCATGCGGCCAGTCCACGAAGACCAGGCGTCCCTCGGGCGTGATCAGCATGTTGTCGACGCGCACGTCGCCATGGAGCAGGGCATCCCCGTCGGCAGCGGATTCCCAGTCGGCCTCGAGAGCAGCCAGCTGCGGCAGGGCCTTGTCGACCTCGGCCCCGAAGGACGCCAGATCCGGCGATCCCGTGCGGACGAGTCCGCGCCAGCCAGAGAAGTCCTGACGGTGCTCGTCCACCAATCGCGGTGCGGCGATCGGGCTCGGGCTGAGCGCTCGCGCCAGGTCCTCGAGCGCATGGAGCACGGCGTCGAGCTCTGCCTGCACCCTCGGATCGGGATTTCGTCCCTCCACGTACTCGAAGGCGAGGATGACCCAATCGCCCGTGTCGTGGCTCCACAGCAGACGCGGTGCCGGCGCGGAGACGGGCAACGCGGAGGCGACGGCGATCTCGCGACGGTAGAACCGAGGCCCGTCGGGGGTCTGCATCGCGCTGATGGCCTTCACGAACGTGGAGGCGCCGTCAGCAGTGACGACTCGGGAGGCGAGACCGGGAGTGAACCCTCCTGCGGCGCTGGTCGACGCGACGACGGGCGAGCCGAGCCGCTCCTCGATGAGCGCCTGCACCGTCGTGGGGAGATCGCGCCAGGCCAGTCGATTGCCGCCGCCGAACGCCATCTCGCCTCCTGCCCATGAGTCCCTCGTTTGAAGACTAGGGACTTCCGCCGCCCGCAGAGTCATCCTCGAGGAGGGCAGCGTGTGCTACGACCGGGCGAGCATGGACACCTCGCCGGGATCGATGAGATCCGGGGCGGTCCACCCCTGGAGGTCGTAGTCGGCCATGCACCGCTCGACCAGCGCCCGGTAGCGCTCGAGCGCCCCCGTGTGCTTCGCCGTCTGCGCGGAGAGGAAGTTGTGCAGCTCCGGCGGGCCGAAGTAGTTGCGCTCGTACAGCGCATGGCGGCCGCCGAACTCGCTGCCGACCGCGTCCCACAGCAGCTTCATCGTCTTCGAGCGGTCGACGGCGGTGAGGCCGTTCGAGCCGCGCAGGTAGCGGTCAAGGTAGGGGCGGACCTCGGGTGCGGCGAAGTCGACGGCGTTCGAGTTCAGGTAGATGAGCCCGGAGGCGACGATCGTGTTGACGAGCACGCGGATCCGGTCGTAGAAGTTCGGCGCGAGGGCCGAGTAGGCGTAGGCGTAGTCGCGATTCGGCACGACCGCCTGCCCGTTCGCGTGAGGCTGTGCGGACGCGACCATGGCCTCGACCAGACCGGCGACGGTGTTGCGGTAGACGACCATCTCGCCGAGCTGCGTCTGGATGGGCATCGCATCCCCGCCGCCCTTCACGTCGAGCGCCTTGGAGACCAGGCCGATGAGGAACTCGAGCTTCACGAGCATCCGCGTCGCCGACTGCATCATCGCCCGGGACGACCAGTCGGACTGGACGTGATGCGCGTTCGCCTTGTCGACGTCGTACACCAGCACGTTCTCCCAGGGGATGAGCACCCGGTCGAAGACGAGGATCGAGTCGTTCTCGTCCAGCCGGCTGGACAGCGGATAGTCGAAGGGGCTGCCGGTGGCCGCGGCGACCTGCTCGTAGGAGGCCCGCGCGAACAGCTTCACCCCGGATGCCGCGGTGTCCGCGATGAACACCAGTCCGAAGGCCTTCGACGCGACCGGGATCATGCCGGCGTGCGCGACGTAGATGTGCTGGGTGAGCGCGGAGGCGGTGGCGACGACTTTCGCGCCGCTCACGACGATGCCCCCGTCGGTCTCCTCCTCCACGTGCACGAAGACGTCGCCCACCTCGTCCGGCCCTTTGCCGCGGTCCACCGGCGGGTTCACGATCGCGTGGCCGAGGTAGAGCACGCCCTCCTGCACCCTCCGGTACCAGGCGCGCGCGTTGGGCGCGTACTCGCCGTACCAGTCCGGGTCGGCGCCGACCGCGCCGAGCATCGCAGCCTTGTAGTCGGGCGAACGGCCCATCCACCCGTAGCTCAGCTCCGCCCAGGCCCGGCAGGCCTCCTGCGAGGCGCGCAGCTCCTCGACGGTGCGGGCCGCCTTGAAGAAGGGATGGGTGAGCCCTCCGCTGCCGGTGTCCGTGGGCGCGAGCAGCCGCCCGGCCAGCGCCGGGTCGTGCAGCGCGTCGTAGAGCCGGGCGAGCGAACGCGCCGAGTTGCGGAAGGCGGGGTGGGCCGTGACGTCGCCGATCCGCTCGCCGTAGGCCCACACTTCGCGTCCGTCGCGCAGGCTCTCCAGATAGTCCGCCCCGGTCGGCAGTCCCGGCGCGGCATCACGTGACGTCATCGTCGTCCCTTCTGCGACACGCTGCTCGTCGACCCCGTTGTGTACGATCGTACGCATCGCAGGCACGACGCTAGCATGGGCGCCGTGGAAAGCGAAGAGGCCGCGGCGAGGCCCGCCCGCGCGCGCCGGTACGACCCCGAACGGCGGCTGCGGATCGCCCGCGCCGCGATGCGCGTCGTGGGCCGCGGAGGCGTCGCCGGGCTGTCCTTCCGGGCGGTCGCGGTCGAGGCCGACGTGCCGCTGGGCTCGCTGACCTATCACTTCGCCGACAAGGACGAGCTGCTGCAGACCGCCATGACCCTCGCCCGGGAGCAGAGCGGCGAGATGCTCGCCGCTCTGCTGGCCGGCTTCGCCCCCGAGCGCGACCTGGCCGCCGCCATGGCCCGGCTGGTCGAGGAGCTGTCCGTGCACCGGCGCGGGCAGCTCGTGCTCGACTACGAGTGGATCTTCGCCACGAGCGGCCGGCCCGAGCTCGCCGAGGCGAACGCCCGCTGGAACGAGGAGGGCCTCGCCCTGTTCGAACGCTACGCCGGTCCGGCCCAGGCGCAGGCCGCCTCCGTGGTGCTGCACGGTCTGCTCTTCGAGGCCGTCGCCCTCGGGCGCCGGATCGCCGCGGCCGAGGCCGAGCCGCTGTTCCGCGCCGTGCTCGCTGCGAGCTGATCCCCGCCCCGACCCCGGCGCGAGGCGGGAGCCCGCGTGCCGGCGGCCCGCCTCCCCTTGGCGCTCACGACTCGCCGTGCTCCTCGCGGATGCGCCGCCCCTCGTCGATGTCCTTCTGTTCCTTCTTCGCGGCCTTGTCGCTCCTGCTGGTGTCCCGCGGGGGCAGCTGGATCTCCTGCTCCGCCGCGATGCCGGCCTGCAGCTGGCGGCCCCGCTCGAGCTCGGCGTCGAACTCCGCGCCGAACAGGATGGCGTTGTTCACGATCCACAGCCACAGCAGGAAGACGATGACTCCGGCCAGTGAGCCGTAGCTCCTGTCGTAGTTGGCGAAGTTGGCCACGTAGAAGCCGAAGCACAGCGTCGCCACGGCGAGGACGACGATGGCGAGAACCGCGCCCGGGCTGATCCACCGGAACTTCGGCTGCTTCACGTTCGGCCCGCTGTAGTACAGGATCGCCAGGATCAGCACGATGACGAAGGCGAGCACCGGCCACTTCGCGATCGACCAGATCACCGTGACGGTCTGGCCGATCCCGAGCGTCGATCCGACGGCGTCTGCGACCGGTCCCGAGACGACCAGGATGATCGCGGCGACGACGACGAGCACGAGGCAGATCACCGTGACGAGCAGCTGCATCGGCTTGAGCTTCCAGAACGGCCGCCCCTCGGTGACCTCGTAGACCCGGTTCATGGCCCGGCTGAAGGCCGTGACATAGCCGGAGGCGGACCAGACGGCCAGGATGAGCCCGCTCACCAGAGCGAATCCAGCCGCGGGCGAGCTGGCGAACTGCTCGATCGGGTCGCGCACGAGGTCGGCAGTGCCGCCCGGCGCCACCTGCTGGACGATGTCCAGGACCGCATCGGCGGCCGCGCGGCCCTGCCCGATGACGCCCAGCAGAGAGAAGATGGCGATGAGCGCGGGGAAGAGAGCAAGGACGGCGTAGTAGGTGAGCGTGGCCGCGACGTCCATGCACTGGTCGGCCGAGAACTCCCGCACCGTCTTGCGCAGGACATAGCCCCATGGCCGTTTCTTGAGGTCGGTGGGGGCGGACGGCTTGCGGGAGCCCTCGGGATCGTTCCCGGAGGCGTTCCCGTTCGCGGAGGCGTTCCGCGGGGAGACGTGGGCGCTCATGAGCAGACCTTCCTGCCTGGTGAGAAGACGAGGGCCCGGCCCGCATGTCCGGGCCGGGCCTGCGTGCGATCGGTGAAGGTCAGCTCTTGAAGGCGTCCTTCACCTTCTCGCCGGCCTGCTTCAGGTCGGCCTTCGCCTGGTCGGACTTGCCCTCGGCCACCTTCGAGTCGTCGTTGGTCGCCTTGCCGACCGCTTCCTTCGCCTTGCCGCCCAGATCCTCCGCGGCGTTCTGGATCTTGTCACCTGCACTCATGGGATGAACCTCCATCTCGCCCGCGCCACGCGGGCACGCCCATCGTGCGCCGGCCGCGGGCCGAGCGATAACCCCTTGCGCGGAGACGAGCTGGCGCGTATAGGGAGCGCTCAGCTCCTAGCCTCTGAGCAGCCGCGGCGCAAGCACCAGAAGAGGCGGGCGCGACCGGTCCTATCCTGCGGCTCGAGCCGCGGCCGCGGCACAGCAGGAAGGAGGCCATCATGCGCATCGACGCGGGGCTCGTCATCGACTGGACGCAGATGCCCACGTACAACACCATCATGTCCGTCGCGGCGGGCGCCGGGCTGCTGACCATCGTCTGGCTCGGCCTCTCCCTGCGCTCGCGCCGGGAGGCGTTCAACGCGGACGGCTGGGCGATCGCCTTGGCCGCGCCGGGGGTGGTCCTCTTCACGACGGGGCTGCACATGACGCTGACCTGGCCCTTCGCGAAGTACTTCCCCTTCGACAACATCATCTTCGGAGAGCCCAGCCTGGGCTTCGGAGTCCTGCTCCTGCTGGCGGCCCTGTACCTGTGGCGCAGGCGCGTGAAGCTGGAGGACGCCGAGAGCCCCGGCGCCGAGATCGCGCGAACGGCTCGGCCGCTGTCGATCTTCGTCATCGGCATCGGGCTCTCGCTCATCGCGATCTTCTTCGCCGGCATCGTCTTCCAGCTCTTCGCGGCACCCCCGGAGGAGCCGATCTCCGGCGCCTTCTCGGCCTACCCCTGGATCGAGGCGACGTTCATGTCCACGCTCTTCGCGCTGGTCGGCGTCGGCGCGGTGCTGTTCCCGTTCACGCTGCGGGCGATGGAGCGCGGCAGGGCGATCAGCGTGCTGCAGTGGATCGTCGGGGTAGCGTGGACGCTCGCCGGGATCGCCTTCCTGCTGTTCGGGGCGCTGAACTTCTTCACCCACATCGGCCTGATCACGAACACGATGTCCGGCTGACCGGCGCCCAGGCGCGGCCCGAGCCGGTGGGCGCGAAGCACCTCTGGCGCCAGCACTCGCCGAGGTCTACCTTCTGGTCTATGGGCACCCTCAGCTATGGCACGGGCGTCGAGGTCGAGGTCGACGACCGCTCCCTCGCGCACCTCGACTATGTGCTGCGCCAAGCGCTGGGGGCAGCCATGACCTTCCAGCTGCATGTGCACACGGAGGAGGCGGGGCGCAGGAAGGTGCTCGCGCTGACCATCGGAAACGGCGTTCCGCTGGCCTTGGCCTGGGATGACGAGCACATCCGCCTCGACCAGGGCGTGATCAATCACTCGCTCGCTCAGCTGCGCAGCGCGATGATCCTCGTGGTCCCGTTCCCGGACGAGGGCTGAGCCCGGGGGCACAGACGGCAAAGCCGCCCGCCTGGCCGAGCGCGGCAGCGCGCAGCCAGTCGGGCGGCTCTGGAGGCTCAGGCCGTGGCGGGGCGGATGTTCGCCGCCTGCGGGCCCTTGGCTCCGCGCTCCACGTCGAACTCGACGCGCTGCGCCTCCTCGAGGTTGCGGAAGCCCGTGCCCGAGATCGCGCGGAAGTGCGCGAAGACGTCGGGGCCGCCGTCATCGGGAGCGATGAAGCCGAAGCCCTTCTCGGAGTTGAACCATTTGACGGTGCCGGTGGTCATGTCGTTCCTTGTTTCTTTCTCTCTGCGGTGTGTGGTCAGGGATGTATCGGGGCAGCGCTCAGGGCGTCGAGACGCGGCTGCGGCCGCTGCGGCGGCGCCGGTTGCGGCGGTTGCGTGACGCGGCCTGGCCGGGGGTCGCCGGCGCGGCGACGACGGGCCGTGCGGCGGGGACGACGGCGACGCGATGAGCGCGGGGCGCCTGCGGGCCGACCAGCTCGTCGACGGCGGCGTCCCGCGCGGTGACGCGCTCGATGGGGACATCGATGCCGGCCTTGCGCAGCAGATCGGCGAGCTCACGGCGCTGCGCGGCCAGCGCCACCGTCACCACCGTGCCCGTGGCCCCGGCGCGCGCCGTGCGGCCGGAGCGGTGCAGATAGGCCTTGTGCTCCACGGGCGGGTCGACGTGCACGACGAGCTCCACGCCGTCCACATGCACGCCGCGGGCGGCGACATCGGTGGCGACGAGGACCCGCACGCCGCCCTCCTCGGGCGCGGCGGAGAAGGCGGCGAGATTGCGCTCCCGCGCGTTCTGCGACAGATTGCCGTGCAGATCGACGGCGGGGATGCCGGCCTCGCTCAGCTGCTTGGCGAGCTTCTTCGCCTGATGCTTCGTGCGCGTGAAGAGGATGCGCCGACCGAGGCCGGAGGCGAGACGCCGCACGAGGAGCGTCTTGTCCTCCGCGCTCTCCACGAGCAGTGCGCGGTGGGTCATGCGCTCCTCGGGGACGCTGGCCTCATCCAGCTCGTGGCGCACCGCCTCGCGCAGGAATCGGCGCACGAGCCCGTCCACACCGCGGTCCAGCGTCGCACTGAACAGCAGGCGCTGTCCGTCGGCGGGGGTGGCCGCGAGGATCCGGGTGACGCCGGGCAGGAAGCCCAGGTCGGCCATGTGGTCCGCCTCGTCGAGCACGGTGATCCGCACCCGGTCCAGCCGGGCCACGCCCTGGCCCATGAGGTCCTCCAGGCGTCCCGGGCAGGCGACGACGATGTCGACGCCCTCCTGCAGGGCCTTCTCCTGGGGGCGCTGGCTCACTCCGCCGAAGACGGTCATGGCCCGCAGCCCCGCTGCACGGGCGAGGGGCTCGATCGTCGCGAGGATCTGGGTGGCCAGCTCACGCGTCGGGGCGAGCACGAGCGCTCGGGGCCGGCCGGGCACGCGCGGCGCGCGCTCGGCGCTCAGCCGTGCGACCACGGGAAGCGCGAAGGCGAGCGTCTTCCCGCTGCCGGTGCGGCCCCGGCCGAGCACGTCGCGGCCGGCGAGGGAGTCGGGGAGCGTGTCCCGCTGGATGGGGAAGGCGTCGGTCTTGCCGGAATCGGCGAGGACGGCGGCGAGCGGCGCGGGTACGCCGAGCTCGAGAAAAGCGGACATAGAGGGGTGGAGGCTTTCAGCTAGGGCTCGCCCACGGAGATTGAGGGGCGGCGGTTCAGGCGACGGCGCGGGATCGCGCATCGTTTCGCCGTTCGAAAAGAGCCACGATCACCGGAGGATCGGGAAGCGAGACAAACGACGCGGGGCGCAGGCCGAGAGCCGGCGCGGATGCCTCACTGTAGCACGGCGCGCTGCGAAGGTTTCCTGAGCATACGCCGTCCGTTCCGGGAAACGTCATCGGGGGTGCCTAAGCTGGCAGCAGCGATCGGCGCCCGCCTTTGGCTCCCCTCTGAGCCGCTTCCCGCGGTTCGGCCCGATCGAGCAGGTGGCTTATCTCCTCACCATCGTCGTCCGTCCTCGCCTCCTCTCGCGCAGGCTCCGGCCTGTTGCCAGATGCCTCCTCGGCCCCGCCAGTCGGCGCCGGGCCGGGGCGCCTGCGCCGCACGCGCGCCGGCTCCGACGCCTTCCCGCACATGGCCCACGCGTATGGCGAGGTCTCCCGCGCCGTGCGGGAGGCGGGACTGCTGCGCCGCACCCGCTGGTTCTACGCCCTCGTCGGCCTCGCGCTGCTCACCGGCTTCGGCGGCTGCGTGGCCGGCTTCCTGCTGCTGGGCGACAGCTGGTTCCAGCTGCTCATCGCGCTCGCACTCGGCCTGCTGTTCACGCAGGCCGCGTTTCTCGCCCATGAGGCCGCGCACCGCCAGATCCTCGACGCCGGCCCCGGGAACGATCGCCTGGCGCGGCTGCTGGGCGCCGTCGTGGGCATCAGCTACTCCTGGTGGGACTCCAAGCACTCCCGCCACCACGCCAACCCGAACCGGGTGGGGCGCGACCCGGACATCGAGGTGGACACCATCTCCTTCCTGGAGGAGGACGCCGAGCAGGCCCGCGGGCTTCGCCGCCTGATCACCCGCCGGCAGGGCTGGCTCTTCTTCCCCCTGCTCACGCTCGAGGGAGTCAACCTGCATTTCCTCAGCGTGCGCCACCTGCTGTCAAGCGCTGGCGTGAAGCACCGCTGGACCGAGCTCGGCCTCATCGCCCTGCGTTTCGCGATCCTGCTCACTCCGCTGTTCCTCCTGCTGCCGGTCGGCATGGCCTTCGCCTTCCTCGGCGTGCAGCTCGTCGTCTTCGGCGTCTACATGGGGGCGTCCTTCGCGCCCAACCACAAGGGGATGCCGGTAATCGCGCGGGACGCCAAGCTCGACTTCCTCACCAAGCAGGTGCGCACCTCCCGCAACATCTCCGGAGGCTGGTGGGCGACCTGGCTCATGGGCGGGCTGAACTACCAGGTGGAGCACCACCTCTTCCCGAGCATGCCGCGCCCGCACCTCGCACGTGCTCGCCTCATCGTCCGCGAGCATTGCGCACAGAACGCGATCCCGTACACGGAGACGAGCCTGTGGCGCTCCTACGGCATCGTCATCGCCTATCTCAACCGGGTGGGCCTCGCCGCCCGGGATCCCTTCGAATGCCCGGTCGTCGCGCAGTACCGGAGAGCCTAGACGCCTGCCCAGGGCTGAGCTGCCGCGCACGCGCAGCCCGTTCGCACCGCGCCGCCTGAGCCCGTGCCGGACGGGCGGCCGCCTGCCCCGGCGTGACGCGCGCTCACAGCGATCCCCGGCGTGCAGAATGAGCAGCGGGGGGATGGAGCCGCGACAGGCTCCAGCGTCAGAAGGGGTGGGGACATGGCCGAAGGCTTCCCTCGCGTGCTCGTCGTCGACGACGAGCCCGATCTCGCGGAATACATCAAGGCTCTGCTGGAGAAGCGGGCGTCCGCGCAGGTGCACGTCGAGCACGACGGAGCGGGAGGCGTGTGCGCCGTGAGGGCCTTCGCTCCGGACCTCGTCATCACCGACATCGAGATGCCCGGCATGAGCGGGCTGCAGATGCTCGAGGCGGTGCGCCGGGACGCCCCGGGGACGCCCGTGATCGTCGTGAGCGCGCACGCGTCGGTCGACTACGCGCTCTGCGCTCTGCGCGCCCACGCGGACGAGTTCCTCACCAAGCCCCTGGACAGCGCCACCCTCGTCGCCACGGTGCTGCGCCTGACCGAGGAGGGCAGGCGCCGGCGCGGCCCGGCGGAGGCGAAAGAGACGTCGGCTCCGAGATGACGGAGTGAACGCCGCAGACCCGGCCCCGGCTCATCCGCCCTTGGCCTGCTTCGCCGCAGCCGGGGCGTTCTGCCCCGCCTGAGACGCGGCCTGACTCGCCCCGACGGCAACGCCAGCGCCCCCCGGCGAGGAGTCCGCCCCTGCCGCGAGACCTCCGGCCTGCTGGGCGCAGGCGGCCGATGCCGCCGGTGCGGCCTGTGCCGATGGCGCCGCGCAGCCGCCGGCCCCTGCCGTGGTGGGTGCGCCGCCGGCCGCGGACACGGGCTGGGCTGCGGCCGAGCCCGAGGCGGCATGCGCGCCGGCGGAGGCCCCCGGCGACCCGGGAGACACAGCTGACACGGCGCCCGCGCTCACGCCGGCCATCAAGCCGGGGCCGGAGCCGGAGCTCGCAGCCTGGCCGATGCCCGCGAGCGCGGAGGCCTGCCCGGCCGTCGCCTCCGCCGCGGAGCCCGCCGGGGCCGAGGCGACGAGCGGACGGGCGGGAGTCGGCTTGTCAGAGAGCGCGGCGCCCACCGCTCCCGCCAGCGGCACGGCGGCCGCGGGGCTGACGGGCGCGCTCAGCAGCGGCAGAGCCGCCTGCGGCGCCGGGGACGGGGTTCCGGCCGAGCCTGCGAGCCAGAAGCCCGCCGGCACAGCCGCGACCGCGAGCGCCCCGAGCGCGGCAAGGACTCCGAGCGTGCGCCGGCGAGGGCGCCGCGGCCGCGCGGGGACCCGGTGCGGCTCAGTCGTCCGGGCGGTCAGAACGAGGGAACGGGCGATGGCGGCCGCGCTCTGCGCGACCTCCGCCGCGCTGGGCCGTGCCGCCGGGTCGAGCGCGATCATGCGGCCCAGCAGTGCTGTCCACTCCGGGGGCAGCCCGGCAGGCAGGGGCGGGGGCTGGGCCGGCCCGGCGGGCCCCTGCGCCGACACGCGCTCAGAGCTGCGGCTACCGGTGAGCGCCTCCAGGAGCACGAGCCCGAGCGAGTAGACGTCCGCAGCGGGAGTGGGCGCGCTGTGCCAGGTCTCGGGCGCCAGGTAGGCCGCAGTGCCCACGACCAGCGCGGGGGACGTGGCCGGATCGCGGTTCATGAGGAAGGCGATGCCGAAGTCGGCGAGCTTCGCACGGAAACGGGCGCCGGGCAGCTTGGAGGGCGAGAGCAGGACGTTCGAGGGCTTGACGTCCCGGTGCACCACGCCCGCCTCGTGCACAGTCTCCAGCGCGTCCGCGAGCTCCATGGCGAGCTCGGCCACCTCCGCTGCGGGCAACGGGCCTTCGCCGAGTCGCTGCGCGAGGGTCGGCCCTTCGACGAACTCCAGGACGAGGTAGTGCGGCGCAGGGCCGACGACGCGGGCGTCGAGGAGGGTGACGAGCGAGGGATGGCTCAGCGAGGCGAGCACCTCGACCTCCCTGCGCGCGCGCTGCGTCGCGAGGGAGCCCTCGATGCTGTCGCGCATGAGCTTCACCGCGACGGTGCGGCCCAGCGTCACATCCTCGGCGCGGTACACGAGGCCCATCCCGCCTGCTCCGATGCAGTCGCCCAGGTGGTAGCGCCCTTCGAGCAGGGTCTCCGTCGGGGTCTCCTCGGACGCGAGCACATCGGCCTCCATCGATCATGGACGCTGCGAAGCTATCGCGCGCGCCCGATCCGTCCCGAGCCCTTGACGAAACGCCCGGAAGCTGCAAGGGGTTTCTGCTCGCCCGGCTGCTGCCCGCTCCGGCGCCAAGGCGTGAACCAGCCGGTCGCGCCCTCATCGCCCGCTCTGTCCCCAGGCCGCGACACACGGATTGGCACTCCGGCGCGTCGCGGAAATAGCGTGTGGCCGCGCTCCCACGCACCGCCTGCAGGAAGCGCGTCGCCCAGCTGAAAGGAACGGGCCTGTGACGACGACGTCAGCCGCTGAGGCCGAGCCGCTCGACGGCTCCTCCGAAGGCCCTGTGAGGATCCGCGGCGCGCTGCTGCGCCTGCTGCTCTGGATCGCCCCGGCCTACTTCGCGATCTTCCTGCTCTGGGGCGCCCTTCCGGGGGTGCTGCTGTCGCTGCAGATCGCGGGGCTCGATCCGGATCCGGAGCACAAGGTCGCGAACCTCACGGTCGTCGCGACCGTGGGCGCCATCGGCGCGATGATCGCTCAGCCGGTCGCCGGACTGCTCTCCGACCGCAGCCGCACGCGCTTCGGTCGCCGCGCGCCCTGGATGGTCGGCGGCGCGACAGCGGGCGGTCTCGCGCTGCTCGTCCTCGGCCAGCAGACGAGCCTTCTGGGTATCGCACTGTCCTGGCTCGGCGTGCAGCTCGCCTACAACTTCGTCCAGGGTCCTCTCTCAGCGATCCTGCCCGACCGCGTGCCACGGGCCGTCCGCGGGACCTTCGCGGCCACGACGGGCCTGGGCATCATGGTGGGCGTCGGCCTCGGGCCCGCCGTCGCATCCTGGTTCTCCGCCGCGATCCCCACCGGCTACGCCGTGCTCGCCGTCTTCGTGCTGCTCGTGGTCCTCGCCTTCGTCCTGTTCAACCGGGAGCGCTCCAGCCTCGGGCAGCCTGCGCAGCCCTTCCGCCTGTGGGACTTCCTCGGCACCTTCTGGGTCAACCCCATCGCTCATCCGGACTTCTTCTGGGCCTTCACCGGGCGACTGCTGCTCTATCTCGGCTATTTCGGCGTGACCACCTTCCTGCTGTACCTGCTCGCGGACTACATCGGGCTCGGCGAGGCGGAGGCGTCGAGCGTCGCAGGCCTGCTCGGGCTGTTCGGGCTGCCCTTCACGATCACCGCGATCGTCGTCTCGGGGCCCTTGTCGGACCTCCTGGGACGGCGCAAGGTGTTCGTGTTCGGCTCGTCCGTGCTCATCGGCCTCGCCCTGATCGTGCCGTTGGCTCTGCCGACGGTCACCGGGATGTTCATCATGGCCGCCGCGCTCGCCTTCGGATTCGGCATGTTCCAGTCCATCGACACCGCGCTGATGACGGAGGTGCTGCCGAACAAGGAGGCCTTCGGGAAGGACCTCGGGGTCGTGAACATCGCCGCGACGCTGCCGCAGACGCTCGCGCCGGCGATCGGCGGCCTCATCATCCTGACCTTCGGCGGTTACATCGCGCTGTTCCCAGCGGGCATTCTGTTCAGTGTGCTCGGCGCACTCGCGGTGTGGCCCATCCGCAGCGTGCGCTGAGCGCCGAGAACCGGCCGACCCGCAGAGAGGCGATCGCATGACCGATATGTCCGAGCTCACCCTGGAGGAGAAGGCCGCGCTCGGCAGCGGCAGCGACTTCCGGCACACCCAGGCGATCGATCGACTCGGCGTGCCCGCCGTGATGCTCACGGACGGGCCGCACGGGCTGCGCAAGCAGCTCGGACCGAGCGACAACCTGGGCATGAACCCGGCCGTGCCGGCCACCTGCTTCCCGCCCGCCGTGGCGCTCGCCTCCTCCTTCGACGTCGAGCTCGCCGAGCGCGTCGGTGCGGCGATCGGGACCGAAGCGGTGATCGAGGGCGTCGCCGTCGTGCTCGGCCCGGGTGTGAACATCAAGCGCTCGCCACTGTGCGGGCGCAACTTCGAGTACTTCTCGGAGGACCCGGTCGTCGCCGCGGCGTTCGGCACCGCGCTCGTGAAGGGGATCCAGTCGCAGGGCGTGGGAGCCTCGCTGAAGCACTTCGCAGCGAACAACCAGGAGACGGACCGGATGCGCATCTCGGCCGACGTCGACCCGCGCCCGCTGCGCGAGGTCTATCTGCGCGCCTTCCAGCGCGTGGTGCAGGAGGCCCGGCCGGAGACGGTGATGTGCTCGTACAACCGCATCAACGGGCGGTACGCCTCCGAGGACCCCTGGCTGCTCACGCGGGTGCTGCGGGAGGAGTGGGGCTTCGAGGGTCTGGTCGTGTCGGACTGGGGCGCGGTCGACGACCGGGTCGCGGCGGCGGCCGCGGGGCTGGATCTGGAGATGCCCTCCAGCGGCGGCCGTTCGGACGCCCAGCTCGCCGCAGCCGTGCGCGCGGGGGCGCTCGAGGAGCAGGTGCTGGACAGGATCGCTGAGCGCGTGCTCGCCCTCGCCGAGCGAGAGCGCCCCGCGCCAGGCGGGAAGCTCGACGTGGACGGCCATCATGCGCTCGCCCGGGAGGCCGCGGCACGCTCGATCGTGCTGCTGAAGAACGAGGACGAGCTGCTGCCGCTCGCTCCCTCCGCGCGGATCGCCGTGATCGGCGAGTTCGCGCGGACGCCGCGCTATCAGGGCGCCGGCTCCTCCCACATCGCGGCGACGCGCGTGGACACGGCGCTGGAGGCGATCGGCGAGACCGCGCAGGCGCTCGCCTTCGCGCCCGGCTTCCGCCTCGACGGGCAGGACGATCCCGGGCTCGCAGCGGAGGCGGTCCGGATCGCGGGGGAGGCTGAGCTCGCGGTGGTGTTCCTCGGGCTGCCCGACCAGGACGAGTCCGAGGGCTTCGACCGCGGCGACATCCGGCTGCCGGCGGCGCAGCTCGCCCTGCTGGACGCCGTGGTCGCCGCGCAGCCGCGCACGGTCGTGGTGCTGTCCAACGGCGGCGTCGTGGAGCTGCCCTTCGCCGGCACGGTGCCCGCCATCGTCGAGGGATGGCTGCTCGGGCAGGCGGGCGGCTCAGCCCTCGCGGACGTGCTGTTCGGGCGGGTGAACCCGTCGGGCCGCCTCGCGGAGACCATCCCGCTGCGGCTGGAGGACACCCCGGCGTTCCTCGACTTCCCCGGGGAGGCCGGGCACGTCCGCTACGGCGAGGGCCTGTTCGTGGGCTACCGATGGTACGAGGCGCGGCGGCTGCCGGTCGCCTTCCCCTTCGGCCACGGGCTGTCCTACACCAGCTTCGACTACGGGACGCCCTCTGCGGTGCAGACGCCCTCCGGCGACGTGGAGGTCACCCTCGCCGTGAGCAACACCGGGCAGCGGCCCGGGCGGGAGGTCGTGCAGCTGTACGCCTCACTGCCGGGCTCCGCGTACACGCGGCCGCCACGGGAGCTGAAGGCCTTCGCCAACGTCCCCCTCGAGCCCGGAGAGACCCGCGAGGTGACCCTCGTGCTGCGGCGGGACGACCTCGCCGTGTGGGACCAGCGCCTCGACCGCTGGATCCTGGAGAGCGGCAGCTACCGGATCGAGGCGGGCGCCTCGAGCGCGGACATCCGTGCCAGCACCGAGGTCGTCGTCAGCGGCGACGAGGTGCGGCTGCCGCTGACGTGGCATTCCTCGCTCGCCGAGCTGCTCGCGCACCCCGTCGCCGGCCCGGCGGCCCGCGCGGCGCTGCCGACCGCCGACGAGGCCATGCTGCGGATGATCTCGTCGATCCCGCTGCGCCGGCTCGTGGCGATGGGCGTGCCCGAGGAGGGCCTCGCCCAGCTCATCGCCCTGGACGCCGAGGGCGGCGCCTCCGAAGCCGCCGGCGTCTAGGGGGTCGAAGCCGCGGCGGGCGAGGAACGCCGCTCTCGCCCGCCTCGGGCAAGGCCCCGGCGAAGGCTATCGTGGTGCTGGCAGGTAGCAAGCGGAGGGACGAAGCGTGGACGCGAGCCAGGAGATCGACCAGCTGATCGCGCGGCATCCGGACTGGCGGGGGCAGCTGCTCGCCCGGATGCGCAGCCTCATCCTCGCCGTGGACCCCGGCATCGTCGAGGAGTGGAAGTGGATGGGCGCTCCGGTCTGGTCTCTGGATGGGATCCTCGTCGTCGGGAACATCTTCAAGAACAAGGTCAAGCTCGGCTTCATGTACGGAGCATCGCTGCCCGACCCGAAGGGGCTGTTCAACGGCGAGCTGGCGGGCAATCAGCGCCGCTCCGTCGAGCTGTACGAAGGGGACGAGGTCGACGAGGACGCGTTCCAGGACCTCGTCCGCGCGGCCATCGACCGGAACCGCGCGCATCCGGCGAAGAAGCGCGCGCGGAGCTAGCGCCGCCGTTTGGGCGGTCGCGGACGCGGGTACCGCGACCGCATGGATGCACAGGACCGCGACGACTACGACGACGAGTACGACAGCCTCGGCGCGAGCGGAGCCGAGACCGAGGACGCCCTGGAGGGCGAGCTCGAGGACCCGGACGACGCCGACGAGGAGCTCGACGCGGATGAGGACGAGGACGCGGATCTCGACGACGACGTCGACGTCCCCGACCCGGACGCGGTGACGGACGAGGACGTGCTCTCCGACATCCTCGCCGCGCCCGAGGAGCTGCAGCCCGAGAGCCAGGGCGAGGACCCCCTCTCGGCCGAGCTCGGCGAGGAGGGGCAGGGCGATCTCGCGCCCGAGGACGAGGTCTGAGGGGCGCCGCCCCGCGCCCCTGTCGCAGGGGACCGCTGGCGGCCGACCCCTGTACAGGGGACACGCTGAGGGGCATCATAAGAATCACGCGAGGGGGTGATCGCGATGGAGGAGTCTCGGCAGGGCCGCTTCAAGGCCGCCCTGCGCTTCGGGCTCCTGGGGATCAGCGCCGCGGGTGGCGGGCTTCTCCTTTCCATCGCCATCGCCTCCTCAGCCAGCGCTGATGACGGCACCTCCGGGTCCGCGCACTCCCCCGGCTCCAGCATCTCCGGCCTCTCTGCCGCGATCTCGGGTGCTGCCTCGGGGATCACAGGGACCGCATCCGATGCCCTGGTCGATGCCGGGCAGAGCGTGTCGCCGGCCGTTCCGGCGGCGGTACGAGATCTGGTCGCCCAGGCCACGGAGGCGCTCGCCGCCGCGCCGGTCACCTCTCAGACCGTGCAGCCCGCGATCGACGCCATAGCCGCCATGCTCCCGGACGAGCCCGTCCGCGCGGTGACCGAGCCGGCGACCCGTGTCGCGGACCAGGTGATCGACGCGGTGCTGGACACGACCGAACCAGCCGCGCTGCCGCTCGTCGGAGATCTCGCGGACGCGGCGCTCGGCAGCACTCCCGTGCAGGACGCGGTGGCGCCCCTCGCGCCCGTCCTCGACCACGTCGTGCAGGCCGTGGGTGAGACAGTCGGAACGCTCGGGGAGAGCGCCGGGCTGCCTGCGCTGCCCCTGCCCGGGCAGGAGCAGCCCGGATCGGCCCCGCCTGTCGTGCCGGCGCCTCCGGCCTCCGCCGGCGCGGGTTCGTATCCGCAGCCGCCCGGTGCTGGCGCGGTCTCACCCGCGCCCGGAACGCCCGCGGCGCGAGGGTCAGACATCCCGCCCGGCACACAGGCCGGCGCGCAGGGCGGCACCTCGAAGCCGAACGGAGGCGGCTCCGGCACCGCGGCGCCTGCAGCACAGAGCGCCGCAGCGGGAGGGGCGGGCGGTGTCCCCTCGCAGACCGTGAGCGCGTCGCTCGCGCTCCCGCTCGCACCCCTCCTGCCCCTTGGCCTGGGCTCCCCCGGCAGCGCCGGAGCCCCGGGCACGTCTGCACCCGCGCCTCGCGGAAGCTCCGGAGCCCCGGGGTCCCAAGGCTCCTCAGGCTCCGGAGGGGTGGGACTCCATCTCGCCGCCGACCGGGCTGACACCGCCGACTGGGGCGCGTGCGCCTGCGCGCGAACCCTCCCGGCGACAAGCGCGGCGCCACCGCCCGCGCCCTCGCCGGACTCCGATTGCAGTCCTGACTGACTCCGCTCCGCCGCGCGACGTCGCGGCGTTCGAGCCATGCGCTCTTCCGAGCGCACCGATTCAGTCATGTCTGCATGTAAGGAGTGAGAACGATGAAACGATTCCTGCTGAGGGCGTTGTACACGACCCTCTGCGCCGGCGGCTTTGTCCTGTTCGGGGCCGCCGTGGCGAACGCCGCGGAGACCGACGGGACAGACTCCCTCGCCGGCGGCACCCAGGCCCCGATCTCCGTCGAGATCCCTGTGACGCTCGGCGGCGATGCCGTGAGCGTGCTGGGCGATGCGTCGTCCAGCGGCGCGTCCAGCGGGGCGTCCCCGATCGGCGCTGACTCCGGCGCCCCCAGCACCTCGGGCAGTGACGGGACGGCCAGCGGCACCCAGGCGCCCGTCAGCGTGTCCGTGCCGATCCAGATCGGCGGGGACGCCGTGAGCGTGCTCGGTGACGCCTCCTCCAGCGGCACGTCGACCGACACCGCGGGCAGCGGCACGGGCGGCACCACCGGCGAGGACCCGACCACCGGCGGCGCCGCACCGGTCACCGACGGCAGCGACTCCACCCTGGGCGGCACCCAGGCGCCGGTCGACGTCATCGCGCCGGTGAACGTCACCGGAGACGCGATCAGCGTCCTCGGCGACGCCACCACCGGCGGAGGCAGCACCAGCGGCGCCGCCGGAGGCAGCGCCGGCCCCACCGGATCGCCCACGACCTCCGGCCAGGACGGCATCGGAAGCGGCACCCAGGTGCCGCTCACGGCACTCCTTCCGGTGACCGTGAGCGGCGATGCCGTGAGCGTGCTGGGTGATGCGGTCAGCTCGGGCTCCGGCGGCAGCATGGCGGGCAGCGGCAACGCGGGCGCGGGCGGCGCCGGGGTCACCGCGGGCGATAGCGGGGTCCTCAGCGCGAGCCAGCTCCCCGTGACGATCGGGTTGCCGATCACCCTCGGGGGCACGGCGATCAGCGTCCTCGGCGATGCCGTCGCCACCCCGGCCGCCGGTGCTCCCGGCGCCGGCTC